>Ga0209427_10002993_pt1 | contig 19853 bp, 18 predicted proteins | sample DeeMarSWOR136_30_FD_187465 | JGI IMG/M metagenome (GOLD analysis project Ga0209427, IMG submission 187465) | Marine sediment microbial communities from White Oak River estuary, North Carolina - WOR-1-36_30 (SPAdes) (version 2) | ecosystem: Environmental > Aquatic > Marine > Intertidal zone >...
ATAACAGATGCCCAATCGTTTCGGTTAGTTAGAGAAAATCGTGGGTTAACTGTCTCCTTTAATGGTAACAGCTATGCCATAAGAGAAGCTGAGGTTGCGGTTCTTTCTGATAACGCGCTTGTGACATCTGTTCTTGCGGATGTTTTCAACCGTTTAGGCAAGGACTACGTCATCAAACTGATTGAGGAATGGAGCTATCCTGCATTGCGGAGATACTGCACGCCTTCATTGGGAAATCGCATGTTTGAATTGTACCCCAGAATCCTTCCTAAAGCTGAAATAGTAACGCTTGGCAACACAGAAAGACTAGTGGAGGAAAGCACCGCTTTCAGAAAGACTGTGAGAGGAGAGGCCGTAGGAGCATTAGGATAAATAAGGTGATTTAATGCACGCTGAGGTGGAAGATACCTACGCAGAGGCTTTTGACGGACTCTATTCACGAATTATGATCACCGCAGACGATGAGGTAATGCTGAAAAGAGCAGCGCAAGATGTCACAGCCACACCTTCAACAGTCATCGGCAGAATTGAGGGAGGAATCGAGAAATGGTTAAGCCTCAAAGAAACACCAGACGGACGTATGGGCACGATTATACAGTTTTGGGGAAAAATTGACGAAAGAAAACCTCTTGCTGATTCGGCTGAAAAGTTTGAGGTAGAGATGTCATATAGGATACGTCAAGACGTACTTGTCAAACCCTTCACCGCCATATTTGATGCACTTCCTAGTCCACAAGGAAAAATCGACACCATGAAAAGGATAGGCCATTGTGGAGACGGTTTCGAGTGGGAGGAAAAACGTTATGGACGTGATATGATTACCGTTCCTCTTATGGTGCCAGACTTCCACATAGAGCGTTATCTGGGGTATGGGCGAGGAGTAATGGGTGGCAATTTCTGGTATATGTGCAAAACCAGGGAGGCTGTGATGGAGGCGGGAAGGAAAGCACTGAAAGCTATAAGAGGAGTGGAAGGAGCCATAACCCCCTTCAACATCTGTTCGGCTGGTTCTAAACCTGAAACCAAATTTCCGTGGATAGGTCCGACCACCAATCATCCCTATTGCTCAACGCTTAAGAAAAAGTTAGGAAAAGAGTCAAGAGTTCCAGAAGGCGTCAACTACATTCCGGAAATTGTAATCAACGGAACATCAATTGAAGCAGTGAAAGAAGCGATGCGAGCGGGCATCAGCGCTGCTAAAGACGTGAACGGTGTGTTAAGAATTTCTGCTGGTAATTACGAAGGGAAACTGGGAAAGTATAAGATACATCTTCGAGAGTTGTTTCCATGAAGTTTGATGTCATCTGCTTCGGCGCCCTAAATGTTGACAGACTTTATCGAGTGAATCGAATAGCTGGAAGAGACGAAGAAAGTTTTATCATAGACTTCAAAGAAGCCCCTGGAGGCTCTGCGGCAAACACAGCTGTAGGTTTGGCGAGACTCGGGTTAAAAACGGGTTTTATAGGGAAAATTTCTGACAACCGCGAAGGCAAGCTTCTTCTGAATGATTTCAAACGTCAAAACGTTGATGTTGATGGGATAATAGTTTCAAAGGAAGGTAGAAGTGGCATCGCCATGGGATACGTTGATACAAAAGGTGACAGAGCGCTTTACATAGACCCTGGCGTGAACGATTCTCTAGAATTCAAGGAGATTGACCTGAAATATGCACGTAATACTGCGTTTTTGCATTTGACCTCTTTTGTTGGAGAAACATCGTTCAAGGCGCAAAAAGAGTTGGTTAAGAAACTTCGCGACGTTAGAATAAGTTTTGACCCGGGAGAACCGTATGCAAGAAAGGGAATAACTGTTTTGAAGTTAATGATAGAAAGAAGCGTTGTTATGCTTCCAAGCAAAAATGAGCTAAAATTGCTTACAGGAAAAAAGTATGATAAAGGGTCGAAGATTCTGATAAAAAAAGGCGCTAGCATCGTTGCGGTCAAATTGGGCGAAAGAGGATGCTATGTCACAAACGGAAAGGAAAGCTATTTAGTTGAACCATATAAAGTGAAAGTCGTAGATACCACAGGTGCTGGCGATGCATTTTGTGCGGGGTTTCTATACGGTTTGATCAGGAACAAAGACTTGTATGAATGTGGAAGATTGGGGAATTTTGTTGCTTCCCGCTGCATAGAGAAAGTTGGTGCGAGAGAAGGATTGCCTAGACTTTCAGATATGCGTATAACATAAATTTAAATCAGCTTCATAACAAAAAGCCGTGTTGTGGTGATATGGGAAAAAGAGAAATAGTAGACAAAGTGAAACGCGAAAAAGTTGAGTTTATCGATCTAATGTTCTTTGATTTGTCTGGGCGATTAAAAAGCGTGACAATTTCACCTAGAGAACTAGTGGATTGCCTCGACAACGGAAAATGGTTCGACGGTTCTTCAATAGAAGGATTCACTAGGATACATGAAAGCGACATGATGCTAATCCCCGACCCATCGACGTACATACTTCTCCCATGGCCTCGAGACGAAAAGAACGCTGCAAGAATGATCTGCGACGTTCACGACCCAGACAAAAACCCATTCGTTGGCGATCCCCGGTACATTCTCAAACGGGTTCAGAAGAAAGCGAAAGAGAAAGGATATTTCTACTACGTTGGACCAGAGATCGAGTTCTTTTTATTTAGATCCAAGAAAAACAGAGCATTCCATGATACAGCAGGATACTTTGATTTCTCTCCACGCGATTTAGCAACTGATATACGTGCTGTTATGACATCTACCCTTGAAAAGTTAGGAATAAATGTCGAAATGTCTCACCATGAATGTGCCCCGAGCCAACATGAGATAGACATAGAATACTCAGATGCTTTAAAGAGCGCTGACAATGTAATGATTCTCAAACAAGCTATTAAAACAGTAGCTGGGAGCAGAGGTCTGCACGCAACATTTATGCCAAAACCCATTTTCGGCGTTAATGGAAGTGGAATGCACACCCATCAATCACTGTTGGGCAGAGACGGTGAGCCCCTCTTTTACGATAAAAAGGATAAGTATAAACTGTCTCGTCTTGCCTACCATTTTATGGGAGGTCAGCTTGAACACATCAGAGAGATGGCCGCAGTATTGTGCCCCACGGTGAACAGCTATAAACGCCTCGTACGTGGATACGAAGCACCTGTGTATATTTGCTGGGCCCAAAGAAACCGGTCAGCATTAATCAGAGTCCCGAGATACAGCGAAGGTAGAGAAAAGTCGACTAGACTTGAATTAAGGTGCCCAGACCCAAGTTGTAACCCATACCTAGCTTTCGCTGTTATGTTGGCGGCAGGTCTTGACGGAATCAGCGAAAAAATTGAGCCACCTAGCCCTGTAGAAGAAGACGTTTACGGATTCGACAATGGAAAACTTGCAAAGTTCTACATAAAAACTCTACCAGTGGACTTGGGAGAAGCGATAGAAGAGTTTGAGAAAAGTGAGTTCATGAAAGAAACATTGGGAGAACATGTTTTCAGCAAATACCTTAATATTAGAAAAGCGGAGTGGAATGAGTATCAGAGGAGTGTCACTGACTGGGAGCTTAACAGATACAAAGACTTGTAGTAATTCTACGCGTCGGGAAATGACAAGTCTTATTCCCACTCTATTGTTGCTGGTGGTTTATGGGTAATATCATACACGACCCGTGTGACTTCAGGTATTTCATTTGTAATTCTCGTTGAGATTGTTTCCAAAATTTCATATGGAATCTTGGCGAAATTAGCGGTCATGGCCTCTTTGCTTTCAAGGGCTCTGACCGCGATGGTGTAACCGTAAGCCCTTGCATCACCTTTTACTCCTGTAGTTTTTGAATCTGTCAAGACCGCAAAATATTGCCATAAACGTTTATTCACCTTGCCTGCTTCTATCACTTCTGTTACGATTCTGTCTGCTTTTCTAACAACATCTATTTTCCCTTGCGTTATCTCACCTATTATTCTCACCGCTAGACCGGGACCCGGGAAGGGTTGTCTCCGAACAATCTGTTTAGGCAGACCTAGTTTTTCTGCGACTTTTCTAACTTCATCCTTGTACAAATCTCTCAACGGTTCAACAATTTCCTTGAACTTAATTTCAGCTGGCAGACCAGCAACATTATGATGAGTTTTAATCTTCTCTGAATGCTTCCTGAAACCAGATTCAATCCTATCTGGGTAAATGGTCCCTTGCATGAGATAATCTGCTTCGATCTCTTCTGCAACTTCCTCGAAAACTCTAATGAATTCTTCGCCGATAATTTTTCTTTTTTGTTCCGGATCTGTTACTCCCTTTAACTTGTGTAGAAATCTTCTCCTCGCATCAACTGAAAGGAAGCTGAGATCGAATTTCTTGAAGAAGTTTTGAATGAACTCAGGTTCGCCTTCACGCATAAATCCATGATCAACAAAAACAGCTGTCAGGTTCTTTCCAATAGCTCTCGAAGCCAAGATGGTGGCGGTACTTGAATCTACGCCTCCACTTAACCCAATCACACACCTTTCATTCCCAACAATTCGTCTCACCTCGTCAATAGCTCTAGTTACGAAGTCTTCCATCATCCAATTCGGTTCACATCCACACACCTCGAAAAGGAAATTCCTTAACATCGCTGTACCATTCTCTGTATGAATAACTTCAGGGTGCCACTGCAACCCGCAAATAGGCTTTTCTTTATGTTTGAAAGCGGCTATTGGACAATTTTTTGTGTGCGCAAGAATTTCAAATTTCTCAGGGAGACCATAAACGGTATCCCCGTGGCTCATCCAAACTTTTTGGTTTTCCTTTAAGTCTTTTAGCAAGCTACGGGGGCTGTCTACTACGGCGTAACTTATTCCGTATTCTTTATTTCTAGCGGGTTCCACTTTTCCTCCAAAGAGAAAAGCGATTAGCTGATGGCCGTAACATAAACCCAGAATTGGGATGTTCAAGTTGAAGATGCCCGAACTGCATTTTGGAGCATTTTCTTCATAGATGCTTGAAGGCCCACCAGAAAGAATCATCCCCTTAACATTGAATTTTTCTCCCAAAACTTCGATTTGATTAGGCGTTATATCGTATGGAACTATTTCAGAATAAACTTCATGTTCTCTAACTCTTCTTGCTATCAGGTGACAGTATTGTCCACCAAAGTCAAGGACGAGAATCGTGTCAAATTTCAATTTCTCTGTTTCTCCTTTATGCACTCTACCATAGACTCGAAGATCAAACGCCCGTCACCATACTTTGGTATTCTCTCTCTTTTTGTCCAGTCTGGCAGTTGCCAACCGTAGTAGGCTCTTTCTGGATGAGGCATCAAACCGAAAATTGTTCCACTGGGATTACAAATTCCTGCAATATCGTAAGATGCGCCGTTGGGATTAACTGGATATTTACCATTCGCAGGCTCGCCATTTTCGTCGCAATATCTAAAAACGAGCTGGTCATTTTCGCATAATTGTTTCAAGTGAGCGTTTTCATTTTCTTTTGAAAATATGAATCGTCCCTCGGCATGCGCCACGGGTATTCTCAGTGCTTTTCCTTTCGGAATCTTCTGAGTAAAAATGCAGTTGCCACTATTTTCATGCTGGAGATAAACCCAGCCACAATAATATCCAATCGGAACGTTGGTTGCTAACGCGGCCTCGGGATACTTGCTGATTCCCGCAAACCCGGGTAGCAAACCAGCTTCGACCAAGACTTGAAAACCGTTGCAAATCCCCAAAATAGGTCTTCCCACTTCAGCGAATTTTTGCAACTCAGAACCGATTTTAACTGAAACTTCTTTGGCCCATATAGCTCCTGCTCTCACATAGTCACCGTAAGAAAAGCCGCCTGGAATTACAAGGGCACTGTAGTTGAGGAGGTTTCCTTTCTTGATTATTGCATTCAGATGAACTATCTTGGCTTCAACTCCTAAATCGTCAAATGCTCTTTTCGTTTCTGCGTCACAGTTCGTCCCACCAACCCGCAATATACAAACGCTGATCTCTTCTTTTTTCATTTTTTACCTCCGAAAACTCTCTTCCACGCGTTTCTCAATCGAGCTAGACGGACGTCAACCATTTGTTCACCGTCAATCCCATTAACAGAAAGAGTGCCTCTCTTTCTTACTATGCCGACAACTGAGAAAATGTTCCCTTCCATCAATTTTTCGAAATCTTCTCTGTTTTCCTCTGCAACCTCCAACAAGAATCTGCTGTTCGATTCCGAGAAAAGAATGTAGTCGTTCCTTTTCATTTCACTGGATTTTGGAACGTTCTTGAGATCTAGTTCAACTCCGTGGTCTCCGCTAAGGGCCATTTCAGCAGCCGCAACTGCTAGGCCTCCTTCAGAAAGGTCGTGACAAGACTTTACATACCCAGAATCAATTGCATTTATGACTGAAATCATTGTCTTTCTTGCTTGTTCTATTCTGACTTTGGGAACTGCTTTTCCCACGTGACCTTTCGCTCTGTAATATTGTGAGCCTCCTAATTCAGGATAAGTTTGGCCAATTAGGTAGATCAGATTTCCTGATTTTTTCACATCAATAGAAATAGTCTTTCTTACGTCTGGGATTATTCCAACAGCAGTGATTAGGAGTGTGGGTGTTACTGGGCCTAATGGTGATTCGTTGTAGAGGCTATCTTTCCCTGAGATAAATGGTGTTCTAAATGCTTTAGCGAAGTCGTAGCAGGCTTTGCAGGCTCTGGTTAATCCTCCGAGTCTGTCGGGTTTTTCAGGGCTGCCCCAGGTGAAGTTATCAAGCAACGAGATTCTTCTTCCGCCAACTGAAACGTTGTTTCTGATAGCTTCGTCTATGGCTGAAGCAGCCATCCAGTAGGGGTCAATCTTTCCGTAGTTTGGGTTCATCCCACAAGAAATAACGACGCCTCTCCAAGAATCAGTCAGGGGTTTAATAACCGCTGCATCGTTCGGCCCACCATACTTTCCTTGCAACGGTTTCAGAACGGTGTTCCCTTTAACCTCATGGTCATACGTTCTTATCACGCATTCCTTGCTTGCAACGCTTGGTAAAGACAGTACTTCTAGAAGTTCTTGTGTCAAGTCTGCCGGTTCAGCAATAACTGGCTCTACGTAGTTTGGCGGCTTCCATTTTGCGATTCTTCTAGTCTTAGGAGGGGCAAATAGAAAATACAGGTCTAAATCAGCAACAGTGTGCCCTCGATAATGGACTTTGACAGTGTGACCCTCAACAAATCTACCAACAGAGGTGGCTTCAACATCCTCGCTCTTGAAGATGGCCAGAACCTTCTGAAGATTTTCCTCTCTAACTGAGAGAAGCATTCTTTCTTGTGATTCAGAAACGTGAATCTCCCAAGGAGCCATGCCAGGATATTTTAGGAGAACCTTTTCCAGTTCGACATAGACTCCACAGTTAGATCTGTGCGCCATCTCGCCTACGGCGCAGGAGAGACCCCCTCCACCCAGATCAGTTATAGCTGAACCCAGCTTTTGGTTTCTTATCTCTATTATGGCGCGTTTGATCTTTTCTTCTTCGATTGGGTTTGCAATCTGAACTGCGGGTCTTGACACTTCCTCAGATTCCTTTGTCAACTCTGCTGAAGCGAAGGTAACTCCATGGATTCCGTCTCTGCCAGTTCTTCCACCAGCTAGAACGGCGAGGTCTCCAGGTTTTGTGTCTCTGATAAACTGGCTCATCGGCACAATTCCAACACATCCGCAGTAAACAACAACGTTTCCGACATAGGTTTCATCGAAGTATATGGCGCCGTTGACAGTTGGTATACCCATGTTGTTTCCGTAGTGGCCTATGCCAGCAACTACCCCTCTGAAAATGTATTTCGGATGTTTCGTGCCGACGGGAAGTTTGCTATGATTGTAGTCTAAGGGGCCGAAGCAAAGAACATCCGTGCAAGCTATGGGGTCAGCCCACACTCCAAGGATGTCTCTGATAACGCCGCCGGTGCCTGTTGCAGCACCTCCAAAGGGTTCTATAGCTGAAGGGTGATTATGTGTCTCAACTTTTACAGCAATTGCAAAGTCATCGTCGAAGTCAACTATGCCCGCGTTGTCCTCAAAAACGGAAAGACACCAAGGCAGGTCAAGTTCCTTTGTCACTTTGGCTATGTATTCTCTATACATGTTACTTATGACTAGTTTTCCATCAGGCGAGACTATGTCTCCTTTGAAGGTTTTGTGAAAGCAGTGCTCAGACCATGTCTGACCAATTGTTTGAAGTTCCACATCCGTTGGATTTCTTCCCTTCTTCAAAAAGTACTTCTGAATAGCCTTCATTTCTACGAGACTTAAACCGACTCCGAGCTCTTTGCTGATTTGAAGTAGTTGTTTGTCATTTGCATCCAATAGGTTTATGTCGGTAAGTTCGAAAGGCACATTCTGTTTCGTGCAAAAACCGAATGCCATCACACTTCCTCTATGGTGAAGCTGTAGTTGTCCTTTGTTGGATTCGCTAGGAGTCTTCTGCACATTTCGTCTACAAGTCTGCTAGCTTCTTTCACGGAACGCACAGAAAGGGTGATTTCATAAGCCTTGCTTACCTTCGTCGCTTCGACAGGATACCCTAATTCCTTTAGTGATTTTGCTGTTGTTTCTCCTTCAGGATCGGAATGTCCTGGCTTGAGAGCGACTTCAATTCTGGCTCGGTATATCATAATGTAGTATTAAACAATTAAAAATTTAAGCTTTATTTAGATGAAAATTTAAACAAAAATTTAAATGGCTGTTTCCAACCTTATCTTTTTCCCTCGATATAACGCGACAATCCCCTTAGAATCAGTCACTCTCCCAATCTGTTCAGCTTCAACCTGATTTCTTTCGAAGCAGTCAATCAAAACATCTTTATGAATTTTGTTCGCAACTACGGCAAAACCCCATCCCATGTTAAAAGTCCTCAGCATCTCGTCGTCTGTGATAGCACCTCTCGTTTCCGGAGCAGTCTCTTGAACAAGTCCGAAAATCGGTTGAGGCCTAAAGTTGTCGAACTCAAATCCTATTCCTTTGGAAAAACGTATCAGCCTATCGAACTTTAAATAGGCGTCGCCCGTGATGTGAACTAAACCTTTTGGTTTATGCTCCTTAGCAGCGTTCAAGATAGGTTTAACGTAAATTTTTGTTGGTTCTAAAACCTCGTTGATGAGTTCTCTTTCAAGCCCATCTGGAATGTCATGTGGCTCATATTTGCCACCCCACTGCTTAAAAAGAACTTTTCTCGCCAAAGACATTCCGTTGCTGTGGATGCCGGAGCTTCTCAAGCCGATTACAACATCCCCGGGCTTAATGTTGTTTCCAAAGATTATGTCATCCTTAAGTAGTTCGCCCACGCTGGCGAAGATCATGTCAAAGCCCTTTCCCTCTGTAACCCCTCGAATAATCTCAGCCACATCTCCTATTTCTCCGCTTGGCACTATGCACTCAGCTTCACATGCACCCTTCACTATGCTTTTCATCCATTCGCTTATCAAATGAGGATCAGATACTTGAGTGTGAATGTTGTCCACAACGGCTAAAGGTCTCGCGCCAGATCGGATGACATCGTTTACGGCCATTGCAACTCCGTCGATGCCTATGGTGTCATACTTGTTTGCCAGCTGTGCCAAAAGAACTTTGGTTCCAATTCCCTCTATAACAAAGTCGAGGTACCGATCGCCGATGGGAAAGATGTTACCGTAGGGAAGCTGAACGACGCTTCCGTATTTGTTAAATCTGTAGGTTTTTTTTAGAGCGTTTAATGCCGCTTTAGATCTTGCCCTTAATTTCCTGTCTACACCAGCCCCCGCGTATGTAAATTCCTCTGGCACCAGATTCACCTAAAAAATCAATAATGTGATAAAATCCGATCACGTCACTATTTCTTCAAGTTGCTTGCTTTCCCACGCCCTTCTTATCTCTAAGGCTATTCTGTCACCCATACTCATTCTTTTCTGATACTTCGCATTGGCGTACTGCGAACCGACTCCCATGTGAGTGTTTGTTCCACCACCGTGTCTCAACGCAACATCTTGCGTAACCGGAATATGCATGTAAGCCGCTTTTCCTTCCGGCACATCATACAAACCATACTCTACTGCAGTTCCAGGTCCGATCTCGCTCCACGTAACAAGCGTCTGCAGACACCACGCACCAATTATTCCAGGAGACTCGTATTTTCTCGTCGCCAACAAAAACGCATCGGCAAATCTATGCACTTCCTTGAGTAAAGACTCTCTCAGACTCATTGACAAATGTGCAGTGACCTCAAATGAAGGAACTTTCTTAATTTTCTGTTGCACATCAACTGGAAGCCTCTTCAACCCATCAAATATGGTTTCCCTCCGCTCATCTATGGATAGAAACTGATTTGCCAAGCAAATTCTTGCGGCTTCCAAGCTTACGTTGTACAGCTTAGCGTACCAATCATCAATGTCTCCCCACTCTTTTTTCGCGTCCAACGGAGAGAAGAAAAAGTTAAAGTTTGCATGTGGACCGAGAACTATCTGCTCAACCCTTGCACGTTCAAGACTTTCTCTGTTAAGGTTTCCGGCTTTGATTTCTTTTCGAACCTTCTCTTCAAGGTGGTTTGAATCCGCCGCGAAAATGAATTCTCTTTCAAATTTCCTCTGTACGTGCTCTGCTTTCAGCAAGAGGGGATCGTTGACAAATTCTTTGAATTTTATGCCATCCTCGTATACGTCGTATTTGTGGGATTTTGGATATGGAATACCTGCTTGTTCAGCAAACCAGTAATAATCCCTCTCGACTTCTCCTCGGTTTTCGATTTTTAACAGTTTCCTTGAACCTACAATCGGCACCGCAAATTTGTTTTCGATAACGCTACAGTGTTCGTCGCCCCCAATGTAGACGGAGAATGCTCTGTTCGGAATCTGGATACATTCGAGCTCAACCAGATCGTCGACGTATTTGACAATGTCTGAATATTTGTCTAGGATTAAGATTACACTCTTCCACGCGGATTTCTTTTTTATGTCAGCTGGATCGTTCACTACGATTAGGTCTCTGTGAGCGACTGTGGGTAAATCTTCTATAACTTCGCCTGGTTTTCCAACCATTGGGTTTTGAAGGTAGATTCTGGCTCTTTGAGGGGTTGTATAAATTATCGTCTTCAGGTTATAGTCTCTCTGTCCCAGCCAGGCGTCAAGTGCGGAGTGAGAGCCGAGGTTGAGTCCGACTGGTTTTCGATATGACCGGACAACCTCTTGCATTTCCTTTCTTTCTATAACCACCTTATCTCACCTTATGTTTTTAATATCTTAATTAGGTATGGCATTGATAATTAAAAATTTAAAGTTTTTGTAAACAAAAATTTAAACAAAAGCGTTAAAGAAACGTCAAGGAACAAACACGGAAAATCTTTAAAACTTCGTACCCGTCAATCTTTCAAATGCTTCAATATACCGTTGACTCGTCTTCTGTATAATTTTGTCAGGTAAAATAGGTCTCGTTAATTTGGTTCCTGCTTTCGGCGGTTTTTTATCCCAGCCCTTCATTCTTTCAAGGTAATCTCTTACTATTTGTTTGTCGAAGCTTTCCTGTATTTTTCCGGGCTGATATTTACTTGCGTCCCAGAACCTGCAGCTGTCAGGGGTCTCAGCTTCGTCTATTAAAATTATTTTTTCAGTTTCATCTTTTCCGAATTCCACTTTGAAATCTGCGAGGATGATTCCGGCTTTTTTTGAGTCTTTCAGCATCATCTCATTTAGTTTCAACGTAATTTCTTTGACTTGTGCAATTTCTTCTGGTTTCAGCCATCCATAAGAAATAATATTCTGCTCCGTGATTAGCCGGTCTTGTGCCTCTAGCTTTGTCGTAAACTCGACTACTGGTTCGCTGAGCTTTGCGGCTAATGCTGGGTCTGTTCCTTCTGGAAGCTTAGCTTCACCACGTTGAAATCTCTTCCAGTATGAACCATACAGGTAGTTTCTCCCTATCACTTCAATGGGTATAAGAAAGAGTTTTTTGACGAGCATTTTGTCTGGCTCAGGAACGTCTATTAAATGCGTTTCAATACCTGAGACGGTGCAGTTTGTGAAGCAGTAGGCGGATAGACGACAAAGAACCTCGCCTTTGTGTGGAACTTTGTCAGCCAGCATTACATCATGAGAAGATAATCTATCCGTGTAAACGAATAGAAGCTTTCCTTCACCGGCATCATAGATATCTTTAACCTTGCCACTTCGCAAGAAACGCCTTCCAGAATAATTCAACGTTTCATACACCTTCCAACTCGGAAATCTTCTTTCCCCGCACCTCACTATTAGCAACGTTAACTTCCTTTTTTTTCTTCAATTGAAATTCACGAATTTTTTCGAGCAGTGAAGGATTTTCCAGTGCAAATATCTTTACAGTTGCTAAGGCGGCGCTCTCCGGGTTAAGAATAACAAGAGGCGCGACTCCACTCGGCATCCTTAGAGAGGAGTAGATGTCAACGCCTCCAAACTTCTCTGAGTATGGAGGGCAAGCTACCACTGGAAACTTTGTGTTAGCGTCAACTAGCCCGGAAAGTGCATTAGACAAGCCAGCGACCGTGATGTAGACTATTCTATCTCCAGTTTGCTCATAGTTTTCTAAAATGTTCAGTAAGTCTTTTGGCGTTTTGTGTGCTGAAGCTATTCTGTACTCGTAGTGTACACCAAAATGTTCCAGTACACGGCCCATAGGAGCCGCAAAGCTAAGGTCTTTTCTGGACCCCACTAAGATAATGACGTTTTGCTTAGACATGATTGTATATTTCAGAAAAAACCTATATAAACACGAGGAAAAATCACGTATGACCTATGTTATAGAAAAGGAAAGCTTTTTGGACCAAATTACCCGAAGTGTAGGTATTGCTCAATTAACTCATTTGCTTTATTAATGTCGTTCATTAACGTTTCTCTTAATCTTTTGTCATTGTATCCACGTAGTTTCCGTAGAATTCCGTCTATCGTTTGTCTAGGGAACACATTCCCTTTTTCATAGTATTTTCTGTCTTTTTCTAAGCATTTTGCAGATTCATAACAAGACTGTGGCAGGGTTTTTAACTTGTTCAGATTTCCTCTTTTCTTTTCTCCTAGCGCATCCACATAGAGGTCTTCTGCAAGTTTGATAGACTCTTTATTTGCTAGGCCGTACTCAACTGCCACAGCGATTGCAGCCAGAAGTAGGTAAATGTTTGCTGACCCGTCTGGCGCCCTCAATTCAATCGTTTGTCTGCACTCATTCTTATTCGCTGGATTACCTATTCTACTGGGATTGATTTTTTCTGCCATGTTTCCAGTAGCAGCCCAGCCTAATGGAACTCGTACCAGAGCTGACCTGTTTCCGTATCCCCAGTATATCCCTGTTGGAGTCTCTTGATGAGAGCCATGTCTCAAGTAGGATATCGGCACCATGTTACCAAAGGCTGTGAGGCTTGGAGCGAATTTCAGGAGGCCACCAATCATCTTCTTTGCTTCGTCACTTAGTCTTCGATCCGAACCTGTCATTATGCTTTTTCCGTTTTTGTAGCCGCGAATATGTATGTGTAATCCGCTTCCAGCGTGACCGACCTTCAACTTAGGGGCAAAAGTGACATTTATTCCGTATTTGGCGCCGATGTTTCGTATAATCCATTTGGCGATAATTATGTGACCAGCCATATCCTCTAGCGGTTCTAGTGAAAACTCGATTTCATGCTGTTCCATACCGTTATCTGATATATTTCCAACCTCAGCATGACCGTATTTCACCTTTGCACCGGTCCCAGCAATAGTGCTCAAGATTTCGTTTCTTAGATTTTCCCATCTGACGAAAGGTGAAGATTCATGGTAGCCTTTCTCGGGTTCGCAAGGATATAGGTCCTTTCTTTCTTGTTCAGATATAATGTAGAATTCGAGTTCGCCTAAGGCTTCAAGTGTAACTCCAGTGTTCTCAAGTAGTTTTTCTTGTGCTTTTCTCAGTATGTTTTCCTGGGCAATGTCAAGTTGATTCCCGTTTTGATCGAAATAGGCGCACAGAAGATTTAGAGTCGGGATTTCATTGAAGGGGTTTATGAATGCTGTTCTGTATTTTGGCACTACATACAGGTCGCTTGCTTCTGAGTTAATGTATGAGAAGAGGCTGGATCCGTCTACTCTTTCTCCCGTTTCTAGGATTTCGTTTAGATGTTTTTCGTTGTTGATTACGAAGCTGAGCGATTTCAGTCTTCCATCTCCACCGACGTGACAGAGGTTTATCATTTTTATGTCTTTATCTTTTACAAACTTGATGATGTCTTCTTTGGTGAAGTCTTTAGGCAACTTTCCAAGATATGTAACCAACGGATTGGGGTTTAAGGATATTGAGGTTGGTTCGCTCTGTTGAGTTACCATCCATGCACTTCCATTTTTTATGAAAATACACGCACATATTTCTGTTTTGTTCCTCTTGATTTTTCAAGTGGGATCCCACGCGAAGCAGGAAACCGTGGATTGATAACTCTGATGTCAAGGGTTTCAAATCTTGCAACGAAATGAAGCTACATCGAATTGTAGTGGGATAGAACTGTCTTTTCAAGAATAAATCCGTGGTTTTATCGAAAATTTGCCGTCCGAGTAACTCTGAGATTTCATCAAGATCAAACTAATGCCTTTTCATCATCCGGCATAAAATAATTTGGAGAGGAGAAAGATAAATGTTTACGCTCGCTTATCAAACAGGCACGAGAGTCTTTCTAGTATCTTCTCCGCTGGTAACCCCGTCTTTCACCGTATCCTCTTCTTTCACCATATCTGGGGCGATAGCGTCTCTCTTGCTCATATCGTTTGTCAGATAGATTGTTTTCCGTGTTGACTTCTGTGATAGGAGATTCTTCTAGGATTTCGAAACTGCCATATCTTCCTATGTTTAAACGCATGTTTCCGCGGAAAAGGTTGACGTAGCCGTTTGTAATTTGAAGAGTCGCTTCATCATTTACTTTGTCTATGTTTTCATCCCAAAGCGTTAGGTATACGCACCCTGTCTCATCTCCAACAAGAGCATCCTGAACTCTGCGTGTAGTGTAGTCTCTTGCTGATGTGACGTTTCTAATTTCACTTTTGGAGACGACTTTCACGACCGTGTTTACTTCTCTTGAGCTGGGGGTTAGTTTTTCTATCTTTACTTGTTCTTTACTTTCGGATGGTTTTTCATCTGACATGTCTTTTACACTCGCTTCGATTCAATGGTCATTGACCATTCTGCTTCTTAAGCGTTGTGGTAATGCGAACAGTGCATTGCTTCTTCTAATTTAGACTCCTCTCCACCTAGCTTTGAGCCGAATCAAGACGACAAACACAACAGTTGTCACAATAAGAACCAGCTAACAGATGATGGTCATTTCCGGTTGCAGAGCCATAAGCCTAGATAAACTCTGATCTACCTAGACAAGAACTTTTATTTTCCGGCTATCAAATTACGTAGGACAATCGGGGCAACGTGTATGAAAGTTCTTTTCGTGGAACCGCCGAAGGATTACTGGTTTGTCATGGGAGAATATCTTCCCCCGCCATATGGAATCCTTCAGCTCGCAGCGTATCTTGAAAGCAGAGATAAAAACGTGGAAATAGAAGTATTGGACTGCCAAGCTAAAGGTTTAGATTGGAAAGCACTAGAAAAACACATGGAAGCTTCTGCTCCTGATATTGTTGCCTCAAGCGCACTTGCCACTTGCAATACCTACGTTGCCGTTCGAACCTTTGAAACAGCTAAGAAAGTGAATCCAAAGGTCCTAACAGTTGCTGGGGGTCAACACTTCACTATGATGGCACAAGAAAGCTTGGAAGCCTACCCTGAGATTGACGTAATCGTCCGCGGAGAAGGAGAACTAACCCTTGTCGAGTTAGTTAAGGCATTTGCCGAGAAAAAATCTTTTCCGCGCGTAAAAGGCATTTCTTTTCGGGCCAATGGCAAAATCCAACATAATCCTTCACGCCCCTTGATTGATAACTTAGACGACCTGCCATATCCTGGATATCACTTCGTAGAGGACGTCGTCCACAAATACCATTTCACCGCAATGGCAGGTCCTAAAACCAAGTATGCCCTAATCGAGGGGTCAAGAGGTTGCTCCCACCGCTGTACGTTTTGCACCCAATGGAAGCATTGGGAAGGTAGGTGGAGAACCAAATCGCCGAAACGAATCGCAGATGAATTTGAGTTTTGCTACGAAAAATATGGAAGTAGATTCATCTGGCTGACTGATGACAACTTCGGATTGGGCAACCGTGCTAACGACTTGGCTGACGAAATTATCAAACGTGGATTTTCTGATGATGTTATGTGGTTTACGCAGGTTAGATGCGACGATGTTGTGAAGCACCGTGATCTTCTGCCTAAGATGCGAAGATCAGGTCTCCGCTGGACGCTTCTAGGGGTAGAAAGCCCTAGTCGGTCGACGCTTGAAGTTTTTAGGAAAGGGATAAGTCCTGAAGACGCCAAAACAGCTGTGAAATTGCTACGTGAGAACGACATATTTGCTCACGCAATGCTAATTATAGGAGAACGCAAGGATTCTTCGGAATCAATAGCACATGTGCGAGAGTTTATGAATGATTTAGATCCTGCTTTTGCGATTTTTGCGATCCTCACCCCGTTTCCTGGCACTGGAATCTTTGAGGAAGCCAAGCGAAATGGTTGGATTGAGGATTTTAATTGGGCTCATTATGACATGGTTCATGCTATTATGCCCACGGAAACGCTCTCAAGAGAGGAAGTGCAGGAAGAGCTCTACAATTGCTACCGTAGCTTCTTCGGCTCTTGGGGTAGAAGATTGAAGGGCCTTTTCTCAACGAATGAGATAAAGAGGAGGGTCTTCTGGTATATGGCCACTCAAGGGATTATAGAGCAACTACGAAGACTGTTTTGAGCTGTGATTCTGTTGTCCCAAGTGCTGTATCGCAATTTTATTTTGATGTTTTTGACCGGTGTGTCTTTCTTCGGGCTGTTTCTGGTCGGAGTGCTTGCTCTTAATCCACCAACAATGAAGGATAGCTTTGCTTGGCGCAAACCGTTGGTCGGTTCTTTATTTGGATCGATTTGCATCTTCGGGATTATGGCAGTTTTCTTTCCAAGACAATGTTCGGCGATTTTTGATTCTAGCAAAAAAGAGAACCATGAGCATACTGACAAAGGCCGATTTCTTTTTCACGGAACCCTCTCCATGACACGTGGGCATCATCCTGATTGTGAAAAGTTTTCTGATCATGTATTTCGGATAAAGGGCCGAAGGTTTTGTGCTGCATGTGCTGGGTTGCTTCTAGGAGGACTAGTTTCTCTTGTTGGAGCCTTTCTGTACTTCTTCGGCGGTTGGCATATTGAACAGACTACTTTTCAAGTAGTTCTTGTAGGGCTTTTGGGAGTTATTGGCGGCTTAATTCAGTTCAAAGTTAAAACAAATTTTGTGCGTCTATTTTTGAACACCATTTTCGTCCTAGGTGCCTTCTTTCTCCTAATCGGAATTGATGAACTGGCTCAGAATGTATTTGCTGATTTGTTTCTAGTAGTCTTGGTTGTTTTTTGGCTTTTCACTCGGATATCGCTTTCACAGTGGAACAACTGGAGGATTTGCTACACTTGTAATGCAGTTTCCTGCGAATTTCGTAAATCAGAAAAAGAGATTAAATTGCTATCTGCGGCTTAGCCCGTAGAGAGCACCAACGAGAATCAATATCCCGAAGATGATTGCTGCGAATGGTCCGATTTCCAAGGTTTTAGGGAGTACGTTCACTTGTTGCAAAAGCCATATGAACCCCCAGAGGATAATTATTACGCCAATGGCCAAACCTACAATTGTGCCACCTCTAGGAATTCCGAAACACTCTTCTTCCCGCCTTCGTTTGTATCTCCGAGAAGGATAGGCTCCAGTTTCTAGGTTTGCCCCACACTGTGCACAATATTTGGCATCTTCTTCATTCTTGGTCCCACATTTAGGACAAACAACCATTGGACTATCTCCTATATAGTGTCACTTCATTTGCATAAATCCTCTTAAGACTTTCGGTGTAGTCCAAGGTCTTATTCCCACCAGTCAACGTGTTCTCGCTCTCTTCTGGTGGGCTCGCTGACAGGAGTCCCGCATTTAGAGCAGAATCTTGCGTCTTCTTTCAGTTCGGCTCCACACTTTCTACAATAGGGCAATTTCACACCTCTCCAAGGAGGGTATTCACTGTTGGAGATATAAAAGCTATTCCAGGGTTCCTCTGTGCTAGGAAAATACAAATTGTTTAAATGCCTGAGATTTTTATCGGCTTTTGATTGCTCAAAACTAGCTCATCTTGCATATCTGTAATAACGATTTGCCTTTCATAATTCTTATCACAACTCTCTAAGTATACGCTCTGGGATGAAAAATGGATCCTAAAGAGATGCTTTTAGAGGAAGTCTTTGAAAAAGTCGGTGGCAAAATACCCAAGCAAGCCGTTGCTGAGAAAGTGGATCAGTTCCTGAAGTTTGGGAATGTATTCCTCTTGTTTGAGGTCGTGAGCTTAAGAGGAGAGATTGAAAAGCTGAGAGAAGAGATACAAGATTCAAAGGTCGATAATTTGCTTTCTCACCCAATAAGAACACGAAACTATACAAACCTCAAAGAAAAACCACTAATAAAATAGAAAGCTACTGCCTGCTTTCATGCTAGACTGGGTACATTGTGCACACACTTGTGAAGACAGCTCATGAGGCAAAACAGTTCTGGAACGTTTGAAGAAGGGAGAGAAATTCTCCAAGGTAGTCAGATAGCTGGAGACTGAGTTTGGACATCATGCAACAAAAAAGCTTTGAATAGCTAACCGCCAGTTTTTTTGATGTTTAGCCCCCAATCATACGGCAAAAAATCCACTTTAATTTCTGAACGATTTGCTTCTACAAAGTCTCTGTCTTCTTTTCTAAGATATTTTTCAACAAAAGATAAAACACTTTCAGACGCTTTCTCAAAGTCTTTTTCGTACCACTTGAATATAGCTGACAAGTGTAAGGTCTTGTTTTCTTTGTCAAGTCTTGATCCATGTGGGCTTCTGATAAACGCCCTAGTTGCGTTATCTAGTTCATGATCGAGGTTTTTTGTAGTGTATAGGCTGTTTCTTAAAGCGGGACAGCTCTGTGATGCACAGCTCATAGCAAAATGAACCCTAGGATCAGAAGCACTTCTCAACACTTTTTCGATTTGGGAAAAATTGTATTTTTTCCCTCCGATTTTGTGTTTGGTTTTATAGAAAAAGGCAAGCCTTTGAAATCTACCTCGATTGCCGGTGTCTGCATATTCTGAATCTTTTCTCAGTCTGAGTATCATGCTATAAATGATCAGCATGTTGTAGGCATTGATCCAGAACACGATCTTTTCGTTGACAGCCTCTAGGCTTTTTCTATCAAACGTTTCAAGCCAACTCGTAAATTCCTCTACGGTTTTGCCGGCTTCCAATGATGAATAATCCACGTTTCCTTCAGAGTCCACGTAACTGGATAGAGCAGAATTCAAGCGGCTTTCCAAGACTGATTCCTCGACCAATCATGATCGCCTCCTGTCGCAACTTCGTATTTAATGCTTAAATTTTTGCTGCTTCGAAGTAGGGCAGACGAAGCTACGTTCCTTTTTTCAGAATTTGCTTTTCAACAATTAGTATCTACAACAGTCTGTAGTTTCCAGTAGAGGTGCTGAAAAAAAGATCATTTCAACTAGTCGCAATGATTTGTTCGAATCTTGCGTTCCATAGATCTCCTTAGAAGCCTCAAACGTCGACGATTTTGGTTGTCCAAGACGTCACCCTTTGTCAAGGATGACAAAAATCGCTAGAAAACAGTTATGAAGAGAGAATATAGATTCAAAATCAAGGTGTAATCAGAACGCTTGACTCAAAAATCGTTGAAGCCCTTGAATCCACGTAGGCACATGGTGCATTAATTTTAGATCGAGGATTTCTTGAGTCATCCATTAAATGGTGGACGGGACGGGATTTGAAC
>Ga0209427_10002996_pt1 | contig 19851 bp, 25 predicted proteins | sample DeeMarSWOR136_30_FD_187465 | JGI IMG/M metagenome (GOLD analysis project Ga0209427, IMG submission 187465) | Marine sediment microbial communities from White Oak River estuary, North Carolina - WOR-1-36_30 (SPAdes) (version 2) | ecosystem: Environmental > Aquatic > Marine > Intertidal zone >...
AACGTCTCAGATGACTCCAGAGTATGCCCAGTATCTGTACCTTAACCAATGGAACGGGATACTGCCCAGCACTCTGCTTGGGAGTATCGAGGATATAGGTCTGATAATAGACACTACTCCTTAATTTTATAAACACGCATGCGCGCGCGTGCAGACGGCAACCAGACGATTTCTGGAAAATATTAACATATCACTTTAATTTAATTTATACATATTATTTCGATGGCCTGCGGACCCTTTCAACTTTCTTAGTTATTTGAAGATGAACGCGGATGACGCATGTTTTGTCGCCACGAGAGTCGGAGGTTCATAGAAGCGATGCGAAGAACACATTAAATTCATGGACCTATCTCTCATTGGTGAGTCTTTGAGCGGAAAATCCGCCAGCGAGAGCGTCGTGAAGATCGCCTGCTGCCAGATCGAGCCCACCATAGGCGAGAAAGAAAAGAACGTCGAGAAGACCATCAGGTTTGCCGGGGAGGCGGCGCGCAGCGGGGCCGATTTCATCCTGCTCCCGGAGCTCGCCAACACGGGATACATGTTCAGAACCAGGGAGGAGGCTTTCAGCTTGGCAGAGGTCGTTCCTGGAGGGGAGACTACTAGGATGTGGGAGGAGTTCGCCCAAGATCAAGGTGTTTACCTCGTCGCTGGGATCGCAGAGCGAGAGGGGTATCGGCTTTACAACTCCTCAGTGCTCATCGGCCCCGAGGGGTATATCGGGAGCTACCGGAAGCTGCACCTCTGGAACAGGGAGAAGCTCTTCTTCGAGCCCGGGGACCTGGGCCTCCAGGTCTTCCACACCCCCATCGGCCGCATGGGCATGATCATCTGCTACGACATGTGGTTCCCCGAGCTCATCCGCATACAAGCCCTCCAGGGAGCAGACCTAGTCCTAAACGTGACCAACTGGGTCGCCGGGTCCCAGGAGGAGAGGGACAGCCGGGTCACAGAGGCCGTCTGCATCGCCCAGGCCCACCTCAGCTCCGTCTTCATGGCGGCGGCTGACCGGATCGGCGTCGAGCGGGGGCAACCCTTCCTGGGCAGGAGCATGATTGTCTCGCCAACAGGCGAGGTTCTGGCGGGCCCAGCCAGCTTCGACAAGGAGGAGGTCATAACCGCTGAGTGCAACCTACTCGAGGCGAGGACCCGGAAGAGGAAGACGCGTCTGAACCATGTCTTCCACGACCGGAGGATCGACGTCTACGACGCCCTCCTAGGATACGACGAGGAGTACCGTCCACTCTTCTGAAGAATGAGTCCCCCTAGCCGAGGAGGGTGACCTCTACCTCCTCGCCCTCCTCTATGACGTCGAGGTCGATGGGGAGCACTATGTACCCGTCGGCTCTGGCCATACTCGTAATGTCGCCGGACTTTTTGAAGACGGGGTGAGCTGTACCACCCTCGAGCCTCACGGTGAGGAACTGCTCCCTGCCAGAAGACGAGACGACCCTGGATCCCATCCTCGCCTTCACCGTTCTGGGCTCGACGGGGGGAAGGCCCGCGAGCTTCAGGAGGGCTGGCGCGAGGAAGACATAGGCGTTGCTGAGGCAGGACGTTGGGTATCCCGGCATCCCGAATATCGGGGTCCCCTCGACTACTCCGAAGAGGGTCGGCTTACCGGGTTTGACCTGGAGCCCGTGGAACAGTACCTTCCCCATGGACTCGACGGCTTCGGCGAAGAGGTCGCGGGCCCCCACCGAGCTCCCGCCTGAGAAGACCCCGAGATCATGCTTTGACGCGTCACTTAGGGCTGCCCTGATGAGATCTTCATCGTCCGGCAAAATCCCCTTCGTCACCGGGGTGCAGCCGTTCGCGGAGATTACCGACGACAGCGTGTACGAGTTGATGTCGTATATCTGTCCCAGCTGGAGTTCCTCGCCGAGGGGCCTTATCTCGGATCCGGTGGAGAATATGGCGGCATGGGGCTTCTCCAGCACTTCCAATTCCCTGATGTTCAGAGCGGCGAGGGCGCCGATCTTGGCGGGAGTCAGCGCTTCTCCTGATCCTACGACGGTATCCCCCCTCTTGATGTCCTCGCCTTCCGGCGATATGTTCGCACCGGGGTACACGGGTTGCTGGACCCCGACGAAGTCGCCCTCGAGCCGCGTGTGCTCCATCATCACGACGGCGTCGCAACCCTTTGGGAGGGGGCTTCCCGTGGCGATCTGGACGCACTCGCCCCGGTGGATCTCGCCCTCGTACATCTCCCCTACGTTCTGGATCCCGATGAGCCTGAGCCTTTTGGGCGAGAGAGTGGACCCGCCGAAGGTATCCTCGGCCATCACTGCGTACCCGTCCATCGAGGACCTGTCGAAGGGCGGGACGTTGAAGCCTGCGACGGTGTCGGCTGCTAGCACCCTGCCCGATGCTTCCTCTATTGGTACGCGTTCCACCCTGTCGATCCTGTGGATGTTCTCCTCGATTATCCTGAGCGCCGCCTCCCTTCGGAGGAGGCGCTTGAACGGCCTCATCTTCATTCCCTACTCAACTCCCACAACATGTGCCCGATGGCGGGCAGAATTATGTCTTTGAGGGCTGTCTCCATGGCCCCCTTAGATCCGGGGAGGCAGAAGATCAGCTTCCCTCTGGCGATGCCGGCGGTGGCCCGGCTCATCATCGAGGCGATCCCGATCTCATCGAAGCTGAGGCGCCTGAATAGCTCGCCGAAGCCCTTGATACGCTTCTCGAACTTCCCGGAGACGGCGTCAACCGTCTTGTCCTTTACCCCGATTCCGGTTCCACCGCTCGTGATGATGACTTGGATACGCTCATCGGCGAGGAAGCCCTCGAGGGCTTCCACAATTTTCCCCCTGTCGTTCTTAACGATCACATAAGCTGCTACGCTGTGCCCTGCGCCCTCGAGGATCTTTATAGCCCTTTTCCCTGTCTCGTCGGTCTCCGGCGTCCTCGTGTCGCTCGTGATTATCAACGCGACAACCGCATTGACCTCCTGATCTCGCCTGTGCTCCTGGGTCATCGTTCCTTCCTCTTCTCGACAACCCTTACGTCAGTGATCGATGTCAGCGGGTACTGGCCCTTCTCGTCCTTCTCCATGTATTTGACCATATCCCAGATCGTCAGGAGGGCGGCGGTTACGCCGGCGAGGGCCTCCATCTCGACACCGGTCCTGTAGTCCGCAGTGACCCTGCAGCGAGCCGTCACGAAATTGGCTCCGAGCTCAAACTCCGTTTTTACCGATGTGATGGGGACGGGGTGGCACAGGGGTATGATCTCGGGCGTCCTCTTCACGGCCATGACGCATGCGACCTCCGCGGCTCTCAATGGGTCGCCCTTCTTGACCTTTCCATCCTTGATGGACTTCACAGTCTCCCCTCTCAACCGGATGACGCCCTCGGCCTCCGCCTCCCTGTGGATTATCTCCTTGCCGGAGATGTCCACCATGCGTAACGAGTCAAAGCGGCTCATAGTGCTCTCCCTCCACCCAGAACTCGCCGTTCGGGGTGATCTCCTTCTTCCAAATAGGGACCCTCTCCTTTATCCTCTCCAAGACGAAGCGGCAGGCGTCGAAGGCCTCGGGCCTGTGGCCGGCGCCAACCGCGATGAGCATTATGTTCTCCGAGACCCTGAGGCTTCCATGCCTGTGGATTATTGCGACCTCATCCACTCCGAACCTCTCCATGGCTTCCTCCCTTATCGCCTCGAGCTGCTTCCGGGCCATCTCCTCGTAGACCTGTATCTCTATCCGATCCACGGGCCTACCCCCCGAGCTGTCCCTCACGGAGCCAACGAAGGTGACCAGTGCGCCCATCCTGCCGGTGCGAAGCCGACCCAGGACCTCGTCGACCGAGAAATCCTTCCTCGTCACCTCGATCATGTCAACCACCGCTCACGGGCGGGAACAGCGCCACCAAGTCCCCGTCGGCTAGGCGAGTCCCGGAGTCGACGTACTCGCCGTTCACCGCTACAAGGATGCGATCCATATCTCTGAGTCGTCCGTGGTACTTTTTCACCGTTTCGAGCACACCTTCAACAGTCGAGCCTTCTGGCAGCTCGATCTCACCTTCGGCGGCGCCGACAAATTCCCTGATGGAGGCGAAATACCTGAGCCTTATCCTCATCTTACTCTCTCCAGTAAGGCTCTCTCCTGGCGACTGCTTCCATGAAGGCTTCCACGATCTCCTTCCTCGTCGCTCCCCTCCTTAATAGGGAGACCGCCTCCACATGGTTGTCGTCCCTCATGAGGCAAGGCTTTAGCCGGCCGTCGGAGGTCACTCTGAGCCGCGTGCAGAACTGGCAGAACTGGGAGTTGTGCATCGGCCTTACTACCTCGACGATTGCCCCTCCCCCAAGGTAGTACTGCTTCCTCCTGTGCATCTCCCGCTCCACGATCCTCTCCGCATTCGCCTCCAGCTCCTTCTCAAGCGAACGGAGATCGAAGTGATATTTCTCCCAGTCATCGGCCCCCCTCTCGAGGGGCTGGTACTCGATGAGCTGGAGGATGGCCCCGACCTCCCTTGAGAAATCGACCATATCCTGGAACTCACCGTCGTTTACGCCCTTCATTACGACCATATTCAGCTTCACAGGCCTAAGCCCGCACTCCAGCGCCGCAGCTATGCCCCTCCTGACCTCTGTCAGGGCCTCTCGGCCTATTATCTTGCAGAAGACGTCAGGGCGGGTCGAGTGGAGGCTGATGTTCACCCTCATCAAACCGGCGTCCCTGAGATCGCACGCCTTCTCGGCAAGACCGTATCCATTGGTAGTCATCGAGACCTCGTCGACGTAGGGATCTATTCTGCGAACTATTTCGGTTATGTCATCCCTCAGAAGGGGCTCACCACCGGTCAGCTTGACCTTGTTTATACCGAGCTCGGCCGCTACCGAGACGATTGCCTCGATCTCTCCAGGTGACATCTCGCCGCCGGGGTTGGATTCCCCCTCCTGGTGGCAGAAGAAGCAGTCGAAGTTGCACCTCTGGGTGACTGATATCCTCAGGCTGTTCACACTGCGACCATGGGGGTCTATCAATCTGGGGCCTCCTGACTGGACTTGGAACTCTCCGTTCTTCTATCTACAATTTGGTCGGTAAAAACTGTTATGCATGGCGGTGCATAACGGCCCTCCCGAAAGGCTTAAACGATATGTACGTACAAACACATCGTATTGGGAGGGAATTGAAATAGCGAGGATAGCAGGTGTAAACCTGCGGCAGAGGAACATAATCATCTTCGCAGCCGTTGCGATAATCGGTCTGGCGGCAGCCGGCTGGTACATGATGCGACCAAACCCGAAGGAGCACCTGATCGTGTCCACGACAACCAGCCTCTACGAAACCGGCTTGTTGGACGTTCTGAAGGCCCGATTCGAGGCCAAGTACCCAGCGTACAACGTGAGCTTCATCTCCCAGGGGACGGGCCTGGCCATCGAGACCGCAAAACGGGGGGACGCGGACATGATCCTGGTCCACGCCCCCAACTCGGAGCTGGGCTTCCTTGAGAGTGGCTATGGGGTCAACAGGAAGATAATTGCGTACAACTTTTTCATCATAGTTGGGCCTGAGTCCGATCCGGCCGAGATCTCTGGGCTAGGCCCAGTCGAAACTCTATTGAAGATAGCAAAAGAAGGGTCAAAGGGTAACGCCCTCTGGGTATCCAGGGGGGACAACTCCGGGACCCACTCCAAGGAGAAGTCGCTCTGGGAGGACACCGGCTTGGACCTCGAAGAACTGAAGGTCCAGAAGATCGAGGGCTCTGGAAGCCCTTGGTACATAGAGGCCGGGGCGGGAATGACCGCGACCCTCCAGCTCGCCGACCAGAAGGACGCCTACACGCTCGCGGACGTGGGCACCTTCCTGAAGAACTCAAAGACGGGGAACATACAGCTAGTCAAGGTCGTCGACTCCGGGAAGGAGACCATCAACATTTACAGCGCGATAGCTTGCAACCCAGAGAAAAACAGTGGCGTCAAGTTCGACGGGGCCATGGTATTCATCAAATTCTTGGTGTCAGATGAAGTGCAGGAGCTTCTGGAGGACTTTGGCGAGGAGGAATATGATTCCACGCTCTTCGAGCCCTGGGTGAAGACCCTGAAAGCGAACTCAGACGCCGAGCTGATCGGCTGGGTAGAGGAGTACGCGTACTTCGAGGGCTCCGAGTGCCCCACTAAGCATCGGTATAAATCAGCTGACCTATACGGTTAACAACCCATTAACATATTTTTCTTTGAGGGATCCCGATGAGTTGGAGGCCTGTAATAGAAGGGTTGAGGGAGGCCGCGAGGCTGATAGCGACCGGCGACAGGGAGGTCGTCGAGATAACCCTCCGCTCCATCCAGACCGCGTCTTTAGCGACCCTCCTGGCCACGCTCATTGGCCTGCCCTTGGGGGTCGCAATAAGCATGAGGGATTTCAGGGGCAAGCGGTTCGTGAAGATCTTCTTCAACGGCCTGGTCGGGATCCCGACGGTCACTCTCGGGCTTCTGCTGTGGACCCTGTTCTCGCGCAGCGGCCCCCTTGGCTTCATGGGGCTCCTCTACACGGTTCCCGGGATAGCCGTGGGCGAGGCGGTGCTGATAGTTCCGATCATCGTTAGTTTCGTCGTGAGCGCCATAGAGGCCAAGGATGTGCAGCTGAGGGATTTAGTCAAGACCCTGGGCGCCTCGGAGATGGAGACGTCCATAGCCATCCTCAGGGAGGCATATGCTGGCGTATCCCTCGCGATCGTGTCTGGATTCAACAGGGCCTTCGCTGAGCTCGGCATAGCGATGATGCTGGGCGCCAACATAAGAGGGCTGACCAGGGTCCTTACGACGACTATAGCGTTGCAGAAGGACATGGGGGAGATAGGCCTCAGCTTCGCCCTGAGCTTCATCCTCCTCCTAGTGATCATGTCCCTTAACTTCGTAATGGGCTTACTAAGGAGGGAGGACTGACACGGGGGCGGTATACGTCCTCCGGGCCGTCGACAAGACCTTCGGCGCTGTCAGGGCCCTCGACGGGATCGACCTGACCATAGACGACGCCGAACCTCTCGGGATAATAGGGCACAACGGGGCGGGTAAGACGACCCTGCTGAAGATATTGGCCGGCTTGGAACTCTCTACGACTGGGAAACTCGCATTCCGAGACATTGATGTAAGAAGCAACAACCTCGGTCTACTGAGGAGGAAGGCAACGATGCTCTTTCAGACCCCCCTCTTCCTCAGAGGGGACGTCTACTCCAACGTAGCCTATGGTCTTAGGATAAGGGACATGCCAGAGAAGGAGATAGGGGAGAGGGTTGCTGAGGCCTTGAGGGAGGTAAGGCTTGAAGGCTTCGAGGGTAGGGACGCTCGAGCCCTCTCAGGGGGCGAGCAGCAGAGGGTAGCCATGGCCAGGGCGTTGGTCTTGGATCCCGAGGTCCTCCTCCTCGACGAACCCACCTCGAATCTGGACCCCGCTAACTCCAGCGTCATGGGCGAGATAATAGGCGAGGAGAGCAGGAAACGACTCGTAATCCTGGCGACCCACGACTACGACCAGATCAAGAGGCTGGCGAGGAGGACGATCTACTTGGAGAACGGCCGTGTAAAGGAGGTGGGGGCGACGGAGGAGTTCTTCTCGGTCTCTAGGCTGGAGGACAACGTCTTCACCGGCAGCTCACGGGCAGTGGAGGGGGTTACCTACGTGGATATCGGGAAGGGCGTGGAGGTCGTCGCCGCCTTCAGCCGGGAAGGTAAGATAACGATCCACGTGAGGCCCGAGGACATCATACTGTCGAGGAGCCCCATCGAGTCGAGCGCGAGGAATTCCCTTGAGGGCGCTATCGTCGGCCTCGAGGAGATCGGCTCTATAGTCAGGCTGAAGGTGGACGTGGGGAGGGTCTTCACCGTTCAGATAACGAGGAAGTCCTTCGCTGAGATGGGGCTCAACGTTGGGCAAGAGATATACATCACCTTCAAGGCGTCCTCGGTCCAGCTGCTGTAGGCCGGGATCTAACCTCAACCCTTTTTAAATAAACCGCTTAACTTAGCGGGGTCGGCCGTGGCTATATGGTCAAGGAGATAGAGGAAGAGCCCATTACGCCCTCCCGGGCGCTTTACGGCACGGGTCTGACGGGGATGTTCTCGGACAACCTGAGCCACAGGTACACCAGCTACCTCGCCGTATCCATCGGCCTCACCTTGAGCCAGATGAGCCTCCTGAGGGCTGTCCAGAGCCTGAGCAGCAACGTGCTCCAACTCGTGTGGGGCCGCCTGGTCGACCGCCACGGGAAGAAGATCTTCCTGTCGGTCGGAAGGTTCCTCAACGGGACCTTAATAGGTGCAATAATCTTCGTCAGGACCCCAGCCTGGTTCATGTCGCTGGTCATCGGCGCGTCCATCTGCCTGTCTCTGGCGATGCCGGCATGGAGCAGCCTGCTGGGGGATTACACTTCGAGCTCCACGCGCGGAGCGACCATAGGCAGGATCAACTCCCTAAGCCAGATAGGCGGACTGACGGCCATGATCTTTGCCTTCGTCACCTCGATCAACCAGGTCGGCGAGACAACGCCCGAGTCATATACCACGCTGCTCGCCATGTCGGCGGCGATGAACTTCGTGTCAGGGGTCCTCAGCCTCTTCGCCGAGGAGAAGCCTCCCGCTCCGACGGAGGAGAGGCTGGATGTCGCTCGGGTCTTCATGGACCCGACGCTCAGGCGGTACCTCTTGGTGAACATCGTCTACGGCATAAGCATGTCTTTCTCTTGGCCCCTGATGCCCTTCATCGTGGTGGACAAGCTGGACATGAAGATCTGGCAGATCGCGGCCTTCTCCATAGCCTCCTCCGGTTCCTCCCTGCTCTCCCAGCGCCACCTGGGAAATCTGATGGACAGGATAGGGAGGCGCCCCGTCGTGGTGTTCAGCCGGGTCTCGATGGCGATAGCCCCGTTGGTCTACGCTTTGGCGACGTCTTGGCTGCACATCGTCGTGGCCGACGTCATACTCGGCGTGGGCATGGGAGCCTGGATGAGCTCCGGGCCGACGTACATCATCGACATAGCGCCCAGGGAGCTGAGGGCGACCTACCTGGCTGCCAACACCGCAGTCTTCGGAGTGTCAACCTTCGTCGGCAACCTGGTCGGAGGCTTCGTGACCGACAACTTCCTGGCCGTTGGCGGAGGGTTCGAAGGGATACAGACGGGACTCCTCATATCGGCGGCGCTCAGGTTCCTCACAGGCCTGCTGTACTTCAAGATACATGAGACCCATACACGAAGGGAATAAAATTACAGGTTTTCAAGAGTCCAAGTCTTCCATATGTAAGGTTTTTCTTAATAACAAATTGTGAGTATCACACGTGTCTTAACTTTAAAAGGGGAGACGCTTCAAATCGAACCAGTGATAGACTTGCCGGAAGATGTGGTGGTGCCAAGGAGGACTACCAAGGACATCAGCGAGGTAGAGGGGAACCTGATAGTTGACGACGCCGTCGTTAGGGCTGAGCAGCCCGGGGAGACCATCAAGGTGTCTGGGGCGACAGAGTGCAGGGACGACTGCGTCTTCGAGTCAGGCCTGACCACATCCGAGCTGAGGGGCAGAGACGGCGATATCCTTGTCGACGGCGACCTCACCGTGGAGAACCTGATAAAGATCAAGCGGGGCGAGCTAGAGGTCAGGGGGAACCTCACCTCAAAGAAGATCGAGGTCGACCGACGCGTAGAGGTGACCGGCGACTTGGACGTCGAACAGGGAAGGGTCGGGGGATCCCTGAGGGTCGGGGGAAACTCGAAGGCTTCCCGCATAGACGTGGGGGGCTCCTTCAGATGCAGCTCCGACGCCGAGGTCGGCGAGATCGACGTCGGCGGAACCGTCAAGATCTCGGGCTCGACGAAGAGCGATGTGATCGACGTGGGGGGCTCCTTCCATGGGGAGGGCCCGGTCGAGGCGGGGAAGATAGATGTGGGAGGCTCGGTCGACGTCGAGTCCGATGTCCTGGTCGATGAGATCGACGTAGGGGGCACCGTAAGGCTTGCCGGTGGACAGGCGCGCGGCAGGATAAGCGTCGGCGGCTCGCTCAAGTCCTCGGCGCCCCTCGATTTCGACGAGATAAAGGTCGGAGGGTCAGTCACGATCTCGGGCGGAAAGGGTGGATACGTCAAGGTCGGCGGCTCCTTCAGGAGCGAGGGAGACCTCGTGTTCGACGAGATCGATGTCGGGGGAACCGTCAGGCTCGAGGGCAACGCCTCGGGGAGGAGCATCGACGTGGGAGGCACAGTGAGAGCTGGCGGAGACCTGGAGCTCTCCGAGTCCCTGAAGGTCGGGGGCACGGCGGAGGTCGGCGGAAAGCTGAATGCGAGATCCATCAGGGTCGGGGGGAAGGTCGAGGCCGAGAAGGTCGAGGCGGTCGAGGAGATACGGACAAACACCCTGAAGACGAAGTCTGGCGCCATGGCTGGGTACATAGAGCTGGGCAGGAGGGGCGAGGCAGAGGGCCCCCTGATAGCCAAGGAGGTCCTTGTCAGGGACAGGGGGAGGGTTGAGGACATCTACGCCGAGACCGTGACCCTCAGGAGGGGCTGCCGCGCAGGGAACATCTACGCCGCCAGGATAAGGCTGGAGTCGGGCTGCAGGATCAGGGGCGATGTCAGGTACACCGAGTCCCTCGAAGCCGATCGCGACGTGGCCTTTTCCTCACCGCCTGAAAAGACTGAAAAGCTACCGTCGCCCCCTTTCTAAAATAGTGAGCCATCTCCATGAAGAGGCGGACGCGGTACGACATCTACATGGACACCCTTGAGACAATACGCAGAAAGGGCGTGAGCGCCATAACCCGCATCTCCTACGGCGCCAACCTGCCTGTGGACAGGGCGAAGGAGATCGTCGGCTTCCTCCTGAGGCGGGATCTGGTGAAGGAGGAGGACTACGGCGGGTCAACGGGTTTCAGGATCACGGCCAGGGGCGGCGAGTTCCTCCATGCCCTCAAGACGGTGAAGATGTACCTCGAATCCGAGGATGAAGAAGAGTAATCCGAAGTAACACATCAATATTGAGTAGCTGCGTCTGATCGATCTGACCATGGCGCCCTTCATTTTTCGTAATGGCGTTTGTCGGAATGGTATTCATTAAAAGTTCTACATCCATCAGTTCGTTTTAAGGCGTGTTCAAGATGCTATAGATCTCCGAGGTCCGCTAAGACGTTCGCGAATCACTTCTAGGACTTGTGATGAATCACCAGTGCCGTCACGAAACTCACGTTTTGTGAGTATCTTTTGAGATGATTTGGCGTGTCCACCGGTCGTGAGTCGGCCTTATAAGGCCTCCCGCCCTGTCCCATCCCGGTTGAAAGAAATGGCGGTAATAGACATCGCTTGGGATAACCTCCAGAAGCTGGAGCAGATAAGGAACGTTGTCCTCATGGAGGACGGGGTCGACTCCAGCCTCGACGAGATCCTTTCACGGGTCCTCAAATTCTACGGGAAGTTCGTTCCGTTCGACTGATCCCGGGGGAGCTGGGGCCCGAATTTTTATATATAAGTAAATCATTATATATAAGAAAAAGTTTATATATGAAGAGTTTTTTACATATGGCATGCGTGGAGATGCGAGTTGAGTGAGAAGCGGCAACAGAGGCTGGTGAAGACGCTGAAGGCACTATCGAATCCGATAAGGCTCAGGATCATCGCATCGCTCACCGACGAGCCGAAGCACGCTTATGCCCTGGCGAAGGAGCTGGGGATTTCGTATCCACTTACGTATCTCCACCTTAAAGGATTGAGGAAAATGGGTCTGGTAGAAGAGATAAGGGAGGAGCTGAAGTCAAAGGGGCTGCCCACAGTCAAGACTTACGCGCCCGCCGACTTCGAGATCACGCTGACGCCGGAGTACATTAGGGACCTGTTCCAGGAGGGCGGCTAGATGGCGAAGACCTCGACCATCATGCTTGGCCTGTCCGTCATCGCGATAGGCCTGGGCGTTCCGGCTGCATGCCTCTACGCGAGTCTCTACTATGGCTTCAATGCCGTCATAACCGCCGTCATTTCGGTCTTCGCCCTCTTGGTCGCTGCGGCAATAGGAGTAATCGGGGTGGTGATGGGGCCCCTGGGGGACACCGGAGACGACATGAGCAGGGCGGACAGGGAGAGGCTGAGGGCCTTCAGGGCCCACCAGAGGACCACCCTTGAGGAGCTCGACGACATCATCGCCGTCCTCGGGGAGATCAGGGATGTGCTCAGGTCGGTGGAGGAGTGACGATGTCCAAGGAACTCAGGTACAACCGGCTCTCTGACGAGCAGGTCATGACGGAGATGGAGAAGCGGCTGAAGGAGATGAAGAGGCTCCTCACAGAGGTCAGAGACGCACTCAAGGCCGTAGGAAGCCTAGAGTAGGAGGAGGAAGGGAGCGAGCCATGGACGAGAGCGGCCCCGAGCGGATGAAGGATTACGAGAGGGAACGGGGCTCAGTAGACATCCCCGTGACGCACATAAGCGGAGCGGGGAGGTTCAGCGTCCCGGGGCTGGGAGATGGGCGTATCGCCGGTGTTGGGCACATCTCCCCTGAGGAGGTGAGGGTCAGCGGCACAGGTACCCTGCCCGGGGGTCTGAATGTCGGCAGGGTCAACACGTCGGGGAGTGCCAACTTCAAGGGGGACCTCACGGCGGAGACCATGAAGGTGTCAGGCACGACCACGGTTCAGGGCTCGCTCAACTTCGGGAGCCTCAGATCATCAGGAAGCCTCAGAGTGGGAGGAGCCGCCAGAGGATGCTCGATGAACGCCTCGGGCCTTACAAAGATAGAAGAAGGGATCGAGCTGGAGGATGAGCTGGTCTCATCCGGCTCTCTGATAGTGGACGGCGACGTCTCGTCCAAGAACACAATAGACATCGACGGCGTCGTGGAGATTAGGGGAAAGTTCTCAACAAGTCTGTTCGAGACATACCTGAACAGGGGTTGTTCCTACGTCGACGGCGGGATAGAGGCCGAGACAGTGGACATAAGGAGAGGCGGTAAGTACAGGGTCCCCCTCCTCCCCAGGATCTTCAGGTGGGAGGACAGGGAGGGGGACATGCGCACCACAGACGTGAGGGGGAGCAGGGAGGTCCTGATCGAGAACGTCGCCTGCGAAAACGTCATCGGGGGCAGGGTGGTGATCGGGGAGGGCTGCGAGGTCTCGGGTAAGGTCATCTACACGGAGACGGTGAAGGTCCACGAAGGCGCCAAGGTGAAGAACCCCCCGGAGAAAATAGAACCACCGGGTTCCTAGAGCACATCATGTTCGGCTAAGACTAGAAGAGGAAGGTCAATGGATGCCCAGAAAATCGCCGAGGTAGAGGAGACCATGAGCAAGGGTCTCCTGATCCGCCTGAGCGAAGAGTTCGGGTTCATCAGGGGCAATTTCCTCATCATGGTCCTGAGCTGGCTGATTCTTGATTTCGCAGGCGAGATGCCGTCGACCTACTATCCCAAGTACGTCGAGGCTCTGGGGGGCACGGCGGCGATCATAGGGCTCATCGGGGCCACGGAGCTCGTGGCGAGGGCCATTGTTCAGATCCCTGGAGGGTACCTCGCCGACAAATACGGAAGGAAATGGCTAATCTTCACAATGACCTTCTTCGCGGGAGTCGCCCGCGTCTTCTACATTTTTGCCCCCAGTTGGGAGTGGATCCTCGTTGGGGCGATCATGGGCGGATTCGCGGGTATATACCAGCCGGCCTTGAACGCGATCATCGCCGACTCAGTCCCCAAGGAGAAGAGGGGCATGGGCTTCAGCATAATCCAACTCATCGCGAGCGCCTCGACCACACCTGCCCCTCTTATCGCGGGATACTTATACACTAAAATGGGCCTAGTGCCCAGCGTTAGGCTCTCATATATCATTGTCGTGATCAGTTTCCTAGCCGCCTCTGCCCTCCGCACGAGGCTCAAGGAGACGGTGGAAAACCCGACGAAGATCAATCTAATGGAGATGCTCGGCTCCTACCCGAGCTCCTTTAAAGAGAGTATCAACGTTTGGAAGGTCGTTCCCAGAGGGGCCTTCGTCCTATTCCTGGTCTTCATCGCCGTCAACTTCACGTCAGGGCTATTCCAACCCGTGTTAACGCTGTACATCCTCGACGATCTCGGCATCGACTACGTGGCATTCTCATACATAATGACGACCCTTTTTGCCTCTATGATCATCTTGGCTCTACCGGCTGGGAAGCTCATCGACAAGATCGGGAAGAAAAAGCCTATTATGGCGGCTTTCGTCATATGGGGAATGGCAATCCCCCTTCTCCTCTGGGGGGACTTTTTCAGACTTATCGCGTCTATGACTCTGGTGGGGCTTATCCAAGTGCTGGTAAACGGGGCTGCTTCCGCCTTGACCGCCGACTTGGTACCCAGGGAGCACAGAGGAAAGGTCAACGGCTCGAGAGGTTTCTTTTCGATGATCGCCCTCTCTCTCGGGATGTTCACCGGGGGATGGCTCTACGATAATGTCGGCCACCAGATCCCGTTCCTCCTCCAATTCGTCCTGATAATACCCCCCATTCTGCTCGTGTACTTCTTCATAAAAGAGCCGAAGGAAGAAGAGATAAACGGAGCCTAGTCCATGGACCTCAGATTGATCGTACCGGACAGGATCTCTACCTCTACGAAGCTGTTCCTGGTCGCCACTATCTTCAATGGGATAGGGAACGGGATCATGAACGTCGTTGTCCAACTCTACCTAATATCCCTCGGCTTCGACAGCTCCGCTCTGGGCACGATGTTCATGATGAACCCGCTCGGAGCGGCCCTCCTCTCGGTTCCGGCTGGCATCATTGCGGACCGTTACGGGAAGAAGAAGGTCATGATCGTTGGTATGGTGATGACCGGGATCGCGATAACGATGTTCCTGATGGCCCGGACCATGTGGATGTTCATGATCACCTTTCTGATTATAGGGCTCAGCAACGCCACCTTCGTGGTTCTCACCCCGCTGTACTCCTCTTTCTTCGAACACGAAGAAATGGACCGAGCCTTCGGGTTCTTGGGCTTCCTCAACATCATAACGATGTCGATTGGTAGCTTAGTCGGGTACGTTCCCCCGATGCTCGTCGAAAAATATGGTTTCAGCCTCCAGTCCTCGTACTGGACTGTATGTGTTTTCGCCGCGGTCATAATAATCCTTCAGTCACCGTTCTACATACTGTCGATCCGGGAGGTGATAGAGCCGGAGAAGCGCAACGGCTTCAGGTTCACGCTCAGCTCAAGGGGCGTAGTGGCCAAGTTCTTCGCCCTCGGCCTCCTCAGCATGGTAGGCGCGAACGTCTTCTTCAACCTCTTCCCCTTCTATGTGAACACCAAGTTCGGTGTCGAGTCCGACGCCCTCGGCACCCTCTTCTTCCTCTCGAACTTCGTCTCTGCGGGGGCCAACGCCCTAGCCCCGAGGATCTCCAAGAGGCTCGGTACCCTCAAGACCATCTCAGTCATGATCGGCCTAGCGGCACCCTTCTACCTCATGATCCCGTTCGCCCCGAGTTTCATCGTATTGTCAGCGTTTTACATCCTCAGGCTCGGCTTCCGAGCCACCGCTGACCCGCTCATCGGCTCCCTATATATGAGGCTCCTGAACGAAGATGAGAAGGCGACTGCCAACAGCATCAGGCAGATGTCCTTCCAGTGTGGGGGCGTCATCGCGCCGTGGCTCGGGGGCCAGCTGATGGAGACCTCGCTCGACCTGCCGGTTTACATAGGGGTCGGACTCTACGCCGTGTTCGCCTCCTCTTTCTACCTGTTGCTGAAGAAGGAGGAGAAGAAAGCGGTCTCAGTGATGGTCACAAAATAGCCGCATATGGGTCATTCTCAATTGTCAGATTAGCGATCTACTCAGACACAAATTACTTATTGTTAAATGTCTCGAGCCTAACGGTAAGACAGCGAAAAACGGGTTTCTGATTTGCCGAGGTACCGGATTTATGCCTTGAAGAAGAAGGTCTTCCTCTCCATGAGGGCGAGGTTCGGGGAGGAGTTCCGCTGCTCTCAGTGCGGGAGGGAGTTCAGGATGTACGATGTAGTAATCTCTAAGCCGTCCAGAAGGGGAAGCAAGGTGAAGTGGTACCACCTGTCCTGTTACGAGGCTCTCCTGCTTGGATGACAGATGTTGACCTTTTCCAGCCCACATAAATTAGGCTAAAGATTGTATAAATCACAAGCTAACTCCTTGGGATAGATTCTTATCCGCCCAGTACCGTGGTGATGGTGTGCAGGCCCTAGTCCAGGGGAGAGCAGTCCTCTGCATGCTCAAGACCAACGTCCACGACCACCAGGTCTATAGACTCAAGCTGGACGAGCTCCGGCGCCTAGTGGAGACACTGGACATAACTGTGGTAGGAGATGTCGTCCAGAGCCGCCACCGCTCCTTCGCGAGGTACCTCTTCGGCAGCGGTAAGGTGAAAGAGGTCAGACGCTTCGTCGAGAGGCACGACTGTAACCTCGTAATATTCTACAACATCCTCAGGAGCAGCCAGAAGCTGAACCTCATCAGGGCTCTGGGCTGCGATGTGGTCGACAGGTACGAGGTCACCCTTGAGATCTTCGACAAGATGGCCTCCGACAACCTGAGCAAGCTCCAGATCGAGGCGGCCCGCCTGGACAAGTTGGCCCCCTTCTTCAAGCTCGAGGCGAGCCTCAGGTACCACAACGACAGGCCCTTCTTCAGGAGCATGGGCGAGTACGCCTTCCACAGCCAGCTCAGGGAGCTGACAAGGAGGCAGGCCAAGACACGGGAGCAGATCGAAGGTCTCGTCAAGGAGAGCCGGCAGAGGATCAGGAAGAGGCGGAGACTGGGCTACCCCACGATCTGCATCGCCGGCTACTACAACGCCGGGAAGACGAGCCTCTTCAACGCACTGACGGGGGACTCAAAGCCTGTAAGCGATAGCCCCTTCACGACCCTTAGTAGCAAGTACCAGCGTCGGTTCATCGACACAGAGACTACACTGCTCTTCATAGACACCATCGGGTTCGTCATAGACGTTGACCCGAGGCTCATCAAGAGCTTCGAGCTCAACCTCGAGGATATGCGTAGCGCCGACCTGGTGATCCTACTCCTCGAGGTAACGGACCCCCTACTCACCCTCCGGATAAAGCTCGCAGAGGGGATAAGGCTCCTGAGGGAGATCGAGATCCCGAGGGAGCGCATCGTCGTCGTCTTCAACAAGCTGGACCTAGCCCCCGGTGCAGCAGAGAGCCTTGAGGAGGAGCTGGGCCTGGACCACTATGGCCTCCCGTGGACGATGGTCTCCGCCAAGGAGCGCACCAACCTGAACGGCCTGTTGAAGCTCATATTGGACAGACTCAACTCGCTAAAAGATCATCCTCCACAGCAGAGGATTGAGGAGAAGGTTGAGGCAGTTGGGCCGGGGTGAGGAGGCCCTAGGGCGACTGCTTGACCACTACGAGAGGACGTGGCGGCCGAGGACCGGGGATCCCTTCCGGAGTTTGGTGCGCACAATCTTGAGCCAGAACACCAACTATAAAAACGAGGCTACGGCGTACCGACGCTTGGAATCCGCAATAGGTGTTACACCCCATGGCCTGGCTGAGGCACCCGTGGATGCTATAGCAGACGCTATACGCCCTGCAGGAATGTACAACCAGAGGAGTAGGACCCTGATGAGGCTGGCCGAGGCTGTCATTGACAAGTACGGCGGTGACATCGCACCCGTCCTTGAGAAGCCGTATCCGGAGGCAAGGAAGGAGCTGATGGGCCTCCCTGGAGTGGGCGAGAAGACCGCCGACGTCCTTCTCATGTTCGACGCTGGCAGGGAGATCATCCCCGTCGACCGCCACATTTTCCGGATCACGAAGCGTCTGGGGCTCGTGCCCCAGAAGACGTCCTACGACGACGTGCGCCGGGCCCTGGAGGCGGTGGCGCCGCGTGGCAGGCACGAGGACGTTCACGTCCTCCTGATCCGGTTCGGGCGAGAGATATGTCAGGCTCAGAAACCAAAATGCGATGTGTGTTTCCTCTTCGATATCTGCCCATACCCCGCTAGAGGGTCAGACGATTCAGAATAGGTAATTCTCAGTCTTTCAAAGGTTCGGCTTATACCCTTACTTCTACCTCCCTCAGGAATATCGGGTTCTGCCTTCCGCATTCAGAGCAGGCCGGGTCGTCGTATCTCAGGTGCCTCCCACATAGGCATAGGGTCCAGACTTGAACGCCACAATCCGGGCAGAATCTCTTTCCGGTCCTGGGGCTGGGGCCCGCATTCAAAATCGGGCGGATAAAACCTCCGCAGTTGACGCAGAACCCGGCCTCTATCGATCGTTCCATGGGAGATCTAGGGCTGGCTTCCCCCTTAAACATTATCTGAACTTAAATCTCTCATCCGTTTCTTCGAATTGCATATTTATTCGCTAGATATAGGACCTGACTAGCTCCGGTTAGAACTCTAGAGCCGGGTAAGATTCTTTAACTACTCCCTCTTCTCTTCTGAAGGCTACCTGAACATGATGGGTCTGGACAGGAACCTCTGGCTGTTATTCGCCCTCAACCTGGCCGTGGGCTTCTCGAACCAGCTCATAGGGCCCCTGTTCCCCCTCTACCTGGAGAGCCTAAGCGCCTCGGAGATGGAGATCGGCCTCGTCGTGTCCCTGGCGAGTGTGGCAGCCACCGCGTTGATGCTGCCGAGCGGTCTTCTCATCGACAGGATCGGGAAGAAGAGGATGCTGCTCATGAGCGTGGTCCTCTCGGCGGCCCCGCCCGCAATAATGCCCTCGATGGGGGATTGGAGGATGGTCACCCCGTTCTACATGGTCTTCAACGTCGCATTCTCGTTCTTTGTGCCCGCAAGGATGGCGATGATAGCTGAGAGCGCGACCCCTCAGAATCGCGCGACCCTGTTCGGGCTGATGAACATGGCCTGGCCCATATCGGGGATCGTCGCCCCGACACTGAGTGGTTACATCGTAGACAGTTTCGGCTGGGGCCTCTCGTTCTACGTCGCTGGAGGGATCATGGTGGTCAGTCTATTGCCCACACTTTTGCTGAGCGAGGGGGAGAGCATCCCACTTGAGGCCTCGGATAAGCCCAGGGACAGCTCCCTCCTTGGCCCGAAGTACCTGGGCTTCATAGTTCTTTTCTTCGTCTTCCACCTGGCCATGACCACCGGGCAGGGGGGCGTGAACACCGTACTGCCCATCTTCCTCAAGAATCAGATGGGTCTCTCCACGTCTTACATAGGCCTCTTCTTCACGGGCTCCAGTGTACTCACCCTGGTCACCCAGGTCCCCAGCGGATGGTTGGCCGACAGGTACGGGCGGAAGAGGATGATAGTCGCGTGCGTGGCCCCGATCCCGCTCCTCTACGCCGTTTGGCCACTCATTGACAACTGGGTGGTGCTCCTGGTCCTCAACTCAGTCGCCTTCGGCCTGTGGAGCATGACATGGCCCGCGACCCTCGCCCTCCTGTCGGACCACGTGCCCCCGGAGCTGAGGGGCTCGGCCTTCGGCGTCAGGATGACGGGGGTCCGCCTCGGCTTCACGGTAGGCCCCCTAATCGCGGGATACCTCTACAGCGTAAAGGGAAGCATGGCCCCCTTCCTCGTCTCGGCGGCTTCCTACCTGTTAGGTATACCACTGGCTCTTTTATTGAAGGAAAAGCCGGGAGAAGGGCTAACGGAAACCAGAATCTCCAGAAACGCTCCCTAGAGTGATTTTAAACCGATTATTCTCGGTTTCGCCAAATACGAATCCTTTAAATTTTGGACGCAGTGAATCATAACAGCATTCAGAGACGAGGTGATTCCTGCATGCCCAGGGTACGGTCACCGAAGCGCGGTTCGAGGGCGTTCTCGCCGAGGAGAAGGGCCAAAAGGATAGAAGGCAGCATAAACTTTTGGCCCGAACCCGAGGACGGCCCCCGGCTCCTGGGCTTCGCGGGGTACAAGGCTGGCATGACCCACG
>Ga0209427_10003000_pt1 | contig 19839 bp, 18 predicted proteins | sample DeeMarSWOR136_30_FD_187465 | JGI IMG/M metagenome (GOLD analysis project Ga0209427, IMG submission 187465) | Marine sediment microbial communities from White Oak River estuary, North Carolina - WOR-1-36_30 (SPAdes) (version 2) | ecosystem: Environmental > Aquatic > Marine > Intertidal zone >...
ATTCGGGCAGGTGGTTTTTCTCTTGATGTTGGGGTTGACCAGTCAATATACGACTTTAACACAACCAACCGAAAGTTTTCTCTCTCCTATCAATTCTAAGTAATCTTGCGTAGAGAAGGCTCAGTCTGTTTTATCCCTCGATTAAGATTGAGACCTTAAAAAAAGCCGATAAGTTGAAAGAGGTGGAGGTAGCCTTGAAAAAAATATTTCTGTTTACACTATTCATCCTATTCATCAATTTGGGCTTTGGTAAACAGGTGACCCTTGTAAGGGATAGAATCGGTCAACCACCACAACAGCCACTCAATACACATTATACCCTGAAACTCATCGCGGATACAGGCGTGGAAACGATTCCTGTGCATAAATTCCAGAACCTAGCATTATATAGAAGATTCATGCCGCCAAGACCAAAGGTCACTGAGACTCTGAGGGAAACCAAGCATATCTTGGTCCTGAGGGTCGAATTTGTCGAGGATGATGATTCTCTTACATCGGGTAATGGCAAAATGGATTTAGAAGGTTTTAATACACCCGATAGCGGTCTCTTTTATGATCCGCCCCACACGAAGACATACTTTGATCGTCAGATGCAGGCCCTGAGTAATTATTACAAAAGCAATTCATTTGGTAATCTTGAGGTTACGTGGACCGTGAAGCCTGATGCCGAGTCATTAAGCTACCAATTGCCAAACAAGATGCGCTACTACTGTGGATTCGACCACTACGATCCAGAGACTGGATTTATCTATTATAATGTCTGGGCACGGGAGATGGGTTTGGTGCGGGTTCTTATGGACGCCATTGCCGCTGCTGACCAGGATGAGACAATAGATTTTTCTGACTACGATGGCGTGATGATATTCCACGCTGGTGTTGGATGGGAGGTAAGCCTGGGATTTGGCAGGTTCTGTGATCTTAACTCAGTCTATATCCCTCCGGGTGCACTAGAATTCTACCTCGGCAAACCATACATCCTCGCAAATGCTGGAACAGATACAATCAGAGAGGGGACACTCGATCCAGAGATGGAACGGGTCGAAGCATATATGGTGGGGCTCCTGGGAACAGCATGCCACGAATTTGGCCATCTGATCGGTCTTCCAGATCTCTATGATGTCTCTGGTCGCTCGAGCGGTGTCGGTTCTTGGGATATTATGTGCAACGGTGCCTATACTGGTAACCCATATGCTGGTGCGCCTTCGGGTTCAGTCCCAGCCAATCTCAGTGCGTGGTCCAGATATTTTCTCGGCTGGGTGACACCACAACTTATCACGAACCCTGATACACTCTTAAGCCTTCGTGCCGCTGAAATCGACACCACACAATACGAAGTTGCTGACCAGACCATGATAAAGATACCAATCTCTGAGACTGAATTCTTCCTCATTGAGAATCGTCAACAGGATATCGTGCAGAAGGACACAATCATTATTGATGTAGAAGATGGAGTGCCAATCTATGTCGACCATGGTGAGTATGACTTCTTCCTCCCTGGGAGTGGTATCCTCGTCTGGCACATCGATGACAATGTCATAGATGAAAACTATGCTTTAGATATACTACAGGTGAATCCGCAGCACAAGGGTGTTGATCTGGAGGAAGCGGATGGAATACAGCATTTTGATGCATGGTGGTTTGGTGATACCCTGGAATTTTTTGGCTCTCTCTACGATGCATTCTTTGTTGACGATAGCAATAAGGCAAATCACTACTTTGGACCATTAAGCAATCCCAATTCTGACTCGTACTATGGAAAATCGCTCGTAACGATTGACGTCAAATCAAAGCTCGATACACTCATGGATTTTTCCTTCAATCTAGGCATTTATCAATCAGGATTCCCAGTACTGGTTCGACCGTGGCAGCAAATCCAATCGGTGAGCTATGGAGACCTCGATGGCGATGGCAATACAGAAGTCATTGCTGCTATAAAAACAGGTAGTGTCTATGCCTTCACTAGTGATGGAAGTCCTTATGGCACCTATACTGCCTACAATGCAATAAACACCTTTCTTTCAGTTGGCGACATAAATGGCGACGGTGCAGAAGACATTCTCTTCGGCACTGGTTCGCGCATAGTCTGTCTCGATGGAGTATCACTCACCCCAATGCCTAACTTCCCCTTTACTGCAGACAATGAGATTCTTGCTACACCGCTCTTATTCGACATCAATGGCGATTCCCAGAATGAAATTATCTTCGGGAGCAAGGATCGTAAACTCTATTGCCTCGATTCTACTGGCACGAACATCGCCAATTTCCCAATTTACTTCAGTACCGAATTACTCTCCACACCCTGTGTCTTTGAAGAGAGTGAGGGACTCATTGGTGTCCTCGGCTCGAATGGTTTATTCTGGCTCGTTAATAGGAACGGCGTTGTGAAAGAATTCACGGATGCCAAACACAACATGATTACCTACGCATCACCGGTCGTTGGCGACATGGATCGCGATGGCGCTCCTGAGGCAGTAATAATCAATGGCTTTGGAACAATCTACATCTTCGGTGAGGATACACTAGAACAGTGGTTTGATATTCTCATCGATACGACATTCTATGTTACCCCAGCACTTGCCGATATCGATGACGACGGTTATCTTGAGATCATCATGCCGAATAGTAGCAAAACGTTATTTGTAACCAACCGAAACGGCACATCAGAAAACAAGTTTCCCATATATTACGATGACTACATCTTTTACCCGCTGCTCATAGCAGATTTTGATGATAATAATACTGATGAGATAGTCTTTGGTCTGGCAACATCCGACACGCTTGGTAATAGTCAGTTAAAGCTCGTCAATAATAGAAATAAAGAGTTTGAATTCTCGCCACTATTCGGTGAAGGCGGATTTACCTCACCGGGCGTTGTCTTTGATTTAGATGCAGATGGTGATCTAGAGCTCGCCTGCGGTAGTGATTTTGGAAGGCTCTATATCTGGGATTTCCCCGGAACAGAGGTATCCTGGAGCGGCTACATGAACTCACCAAGAAATTGGGGACGCTTTGAAGGTGATTTGATGCAGCCACAAGTCGCTGAAGGTCTTTTAGGCAACTGCTATATCTACCCTTCGCCAGTGGAGACAGAAGGCGTGGTCAGGTACTTTTTAAATCAAGAGGCAGACGTCACCGTGGAGATTATTGATATAGTCGGTCATGAGATTTGGAGCTATCCGATTAATAATGCTACCCCAAATGAGTACAACGAAGTACCCATTGACTTTACAAAACAATCAAATGGTATATACATCGTGCGCGTTGAGGCTAAGAACGGATCAAAACGAGAAGTCAAGTTCAAAAAATTTGCTATATTAAAATAGATGGTTATCGGGTTGTGGTGAAGATGCTAGAAAAAATACATCATTTATCGAGCTTCCAAACCCAAACCCAATTACCATATGTTAAGGGGGTTTCATGTTACTAAGTTTATCCCTGATCATTGTCCAAGGCATGAGTCCGATATTTGCCTCTGCTCTTGTGCCTGGCTGGGGCGAGTTGATTCAGGGTGAGAAATCCAAGGCGCGCGCCTTTTTTGTTGTCGAGGGTTCAATATGGCTTTCGTATGTTGGGTTCAACTATTTTGGGAATAAGCTTGAACAATCAGCACGATCTTTTGCCGTTCAGCATTCTGGAGCAAATCCAACACGCCGCGATGATGATTACTTTGAGGCACTCGAGGATTATCTTACTTCTGATGATTATAATTTAGAGGTAGAAAGAAATGCGAGCCTCTTCTATCCTCATGATCCACTGCTACAACAAGAATATATAGAGCAGCATGGCTATTTTGGAGACGATACGTGGGAATGGGACAGCCTCGGTAATAGGACCCAGTATTGGGAGAAAAGAAGAAGCGCTCGCGAAAATATCCGACGCGCTCGATTTATGCCTGGTTTTGCAATTATCAATAGGATTGTTTCGATTATCGATGTTGTAGTATTCGCTCAAGAGCAATTTGGCTTGGATTCAAGGCCTGGGAGAATCGGCGTATATTATAAATTCTAAATCCGAAATCCTAAATCCTAAACATTACCAAAATCATAAATTCAAATGTTCAAAATCCATTTTTTTATTTTGGTTAGTTGAGTTTATCCCGTCTGCAAGAAACCTCTTTTATCAAAACGGAATTTAGAATCTAGAAATTAGTGAATAGGATTTTAAGTAAGATTGTTCAGAAGAAGTCATTTTGATACATAAGGCTGTCGAATTTGTAAAATGTGCAAAGTCAATCTTTGTCCTGACTGGCGCGGGCATCTCTGCAGAGAGCGGAATTCCAACCTTTCGTGGTGCTGATGGTCTATGGAAGAATTACTCCGCAACCGACCTCGCCACACCCGAGGCCTTCGAGAGAAATCCAGAATTGGTCTGGGAATGGTATCACTGGCGCCAGGGAATAATCTTAAAGGCTAACCCTAATCCAGCTCATTTTGCAGTAGCTGAATTAGAGAAAAGGTCTGAAAAATTTCTTTTACTCACTCAGAACGTGGACAATCTGCATCAACGTGCAGGTTCAACAAAAGTTTTGGAACTCCATGGTAATATATTTAGGGCTCGATGCATGATTTGTGGAACGATTATCAAACACCAAAGGAACATGGATCGTCTGGATGGTCATTGCGAGGAGCGAACTTGTCTCGAGCAACGTCGAGAGAGCGACGAAGCAATCTCCCGACGTATGAAGAAAAAAGATAAGATTGCCACCCCCGCACCTTTGTTAAAGGTGCGGGGTCGTAATGACAACCTAACGTTTCGAGCAATCCCAAAAGAGCGATCACATGAACTGCCGAAATGTGATTGCGGAGGGCTTCTGAGGCCTGATGTTGTCTGGTTTGGCGAACTTATTCCTCACGATGTATGGCAGTCATCTATAGAATTTTTAGCCACAGCAAATGTCGCAATAATATGTGGCACTTCAGGCGTGGTCTGGCCTGCAGCTGCTATCCCAGAAATCGCGAGACGCCGTGGAGTAAAAATGATTGAGGTAAACCCTGAGCCCACACCAATAACACCCATTGTTGACGTCTCAATACAAGGAAAGGCTGGTGATATATTACCGCAGATTGTCCAAAAACTATCGACAACTTAGTAGTCTTTCTGTCGTCAATACAAGTTATCATTCGACAATTCCACAATTATAAAATAATGGAATAACAGAATGTTTGAACAAGAACCGTTGATAATTATCTGTTACCACTTTCTCATTTTGTTAATTGACAAAATGAGAGTACTTAATGGCCAATGACTTAACAGTAAGTTTGGAATTTATCAAATCGTTCAATTGCAGTACCAAAAGTAAAAAGCCCCCGCCTGGCACCAGTTGTAGTCCAATGACTTAATGCACTTTGCTTTTTGCTCCAAAGTCAAACCAAAAGTTTATACGAAATCGCAAAATATTGTTTTCAAAAATAACTATTGAAATATCGAAAGAAAAGTCTGTAAAAGTTTACATTTTACAGCAGGTCGGTTTCTGCGTAAAACAATGGCCCCTCGCCATGGCGTTATCTTACATTATTGGTTAATAAAGTCAATACTGTTTTCCCCTTGCGATTAAGCAATGATGATATGGTCAAATACTTCTACACCGAAAATATTTCCTGTATCAACCAGCTTTCTCGTCACTGCGAGTTCATGCCCAGATACGTGCACTTATGTGTAGTATTAGCTCTCATTCCGCCTCGACTACTTGACAGTTAACAGTGTCCCCTGTTCAATGAACCACTATATCCCCGTCTCTTATTCTTTCTCTCAACTCCCACAATGCAGTTTTGTTGCTGTCATACCTAAGGCAATTCATGGCTTCTTCATAGCTCACCCACAAATACTCGGCATGCTCTCCCGAACGAAGCAAAGCCTTGTTTTCTATCAACACTCCGAAGCAATATTCAGGAATGACATAGAGACCCGTCTTGCTCCTATGATCATGAAAGTAGCTTTTGGGAATCGTTGCCGTAGTATCGAGCTTGAAGTACTTGCTATTTCCTGCAATTCCTGCTTCTTCATATGCTTCTCTCTGAGCAGCTTCGAGTATTGTTTCACCTTTCTCCCCGCCGCCAGCTATGAATTGCCAATATCCTCCGTCGTTTCTTTTGAAAACGGCTAGTTCCAGTTCATCGTCATTACTGATGACGAACGGGATTACTAATACTTGAAACTCAGCTCTCATAAGGATATTATAGACATAATTCACAAAAATCAAGGAATTATTGAAATCAATCTAAAAACCCTGTTATGTTTTGCTTACGCAAAAAGTATTTATGCCTTTAGGAATATTTTAGGAATTCTTTTAAAAGTGCCTCAGTTTCTTTTGCCGCTTCTTCATCAATCGGGTTGATGGCGAACCCTGCGTGTATCATCACATACTCGCCAATTTTAATCTCTGGCACGAGAACGATTGAGATCTCACGCCTGACCCCCATTATCTCGGCAATTGCCATATCACCGTTTATCTCTTCAATTCTACCGACAACACCGAGACACATTCTATTTAAATCCTAAATAATACCCAAATGACAAAAGGACTCGAATTTCGGCTGTCGGTTTCGAAAAGCGCTTCGTTTGTGGTTGTCGACGTCGATATAACGAAACCCATTTTCGAAACCGTATCGCATTTCGCAACCGCTAATCGACTTACGAATTCTTGGCGTTCCGAATTTTCCACGTCGCTCCTTACTGTCAACTTCTTCCTATGGCATTGCCAAGGATAACCTGACCATAGGAGATGCAGCCATCGTTTGTCGGTAATTTCCGATGGACATAGACATCAAAACCAGCAGCTTCAAATTTCTCCATCATCAGATTCAAGAGATATCGATTCTGAAAAACTCCCCCTGAAAAACACACCTTATTTGTTTTATATATTTTACTCAATTTTTTTGATATATCAAGAGAAAAGCACACTACCGTATTATGAAATTTCGCTGATATTAATTCCTTTGGAACACCACGCTCAATATCCTGTATCACACCTGCGATGACATCAGCCAGCTCTACTATTATTGGCTCTCTATCTGTTAGTGTGTAACGGTAATACTGCCGTACTCCTTTTACTGCAATATATTCCAGATTTATAGCCGCCTCTGCTTCATAGGTTATCTCGCTCATGAGTCCCAACAGCACAGCCATGCAGTCAAAAAGACGTCCCATACTCGATGTATAAACTATATGCTGTTCTTGTTTGAGCATTTGTAATATGACCTCTTTCTCTTCTACATCTATCTTGAAAGGTATTTTGCCGTGTATACGGGGTAGCCTTTTTCTCTTAAGCAGTGTAAAGAGATACGCAAGAGCAATGCGGTAAGGTTTTTTAATACTCACCTCTCCCCCAGGCAGTGGCATATACTCTAGATGTGCAACTCTCCTTTGTTTGCTCAGATCACCAACAAAAAATTCACCACCCCAGATCTTTCCATCAGTGCCAAAACCGGTTCCATCAAAGGTTATTCCAATGGCATCACCATGAACCATATGTTCGCCAAGGCAGGAAGCCATATGCGCCCTGTGATGTTGTACACCAATTTTTTTACCATGAATTTCTTGGGCGATTTTAGTCGAAAGATAATCAGGATGTAAATCATGCACAATCAATGTCGGTTCAATCTTGAACCACCGTTTGTATTTGTCTATCATCTCATTAAAGTATTTGAGTGTCTCGAGATTGTCGAGATCACCAATGTGGGGTGAAACATATGCATCTTTTTTGTCTGCAAGCGTAAAGGTATTCTTAAGATATGGTCCAACCGCAAGCGTTGGCTCAACCGGGAATGGTAGATCTAGAGGCACGGGTACATACCCTCGTGAACGTCTGAGTATCGAAAATTCGTTTTTTTGATGATAAAATCCAATAGAATCATCGCAGCGATTTTCGATATCTCGATTATGTGTAAGATAGAAAGAAACAATTTTATTCAATTTTTCCGTCACACTACGTTCATCTAACGCAATTGGTTCATCCTGAATATTAGCACTCGTCATAACAAGGTAAGGGATTTTTTCAAGTAAGAGATGGTGAACTGGTGTATAGGGAATCATAACACCGAGATAGGGGTTATTCGGTGCTACCGCTTCACAGATAACATCCCCTTTCTTTTTCAAGAGCATTATTGGCGCGACTGGCGATTCCAGTGTCTCTTTTTCTTTATTGCCTACATAGGCAATTTTTCTCAGGTCCTCGCTCCTCGTCATAATCGCAAATGGCTTGGTGGGACGTCCTTTAAGTCTCCGTAATTTCTTAACAACTTTATTATTTGTAGCATCACAGGCAATATGAAAACCCCCAATTCCTTTAATCGCAATTATCCTACCGCGCTTTAATAACTCTGCTGTCCTTGAAATGGGATTACCTGTCTTCACCGTTATTCCTCTGATTGAATAGAGTGCAAATGTTGGACCACAAACAGCACAACAATCTGGCTGAGCATGAAATCTTCTATCGACTACCTCATTGAACTCTCTCTCACAATCAGGGCACATTCTGAACATCTTCATTGAGGTTCTTTTCCGATCATAAGGTGTATCACTGATAATAGAATACCGAGGACCGCAATTCGTACAATTTATCAATGGGTATTTGTGGCGGCGATCGTGTCGATCATATAATTCACTGAGGCAGTCTTCACAGGTAGCAATATCAGGAGAAATTTGAGTAAATCCTTTGGAGATCTTACTTTTTCTAATTATGAACTGCTTATAACCATTTGGGGTTAATTCTTTAGATAATAACGTATCAATCCGTGCACCCCGTGGTTTCTCCTTTATTAATCTACTCAGAAAGTGTGCAATGCGTTTCTTATTCCCTTCAATTTGAATATCGACACCATCGGTTGTGTTACAGACAAATCCTTTAAGGTTCAGATCGTTAGCCAGCCGATAGACAAATGGTCTGAATCCAACGCCCTGGACAATTCCTTTGACTTTTATTTTTTTTCTAATTGGCATTCAATGCTTTAGATTAGAAGGAATTAAATAATTATCTCACGATAGCAAGCTTGCACACCCTATTTCCCTGGTGAGTCTTAACGAGGACAAAGTATAATCCGCTGCCAACATCGTCCGGTATTTCCCAAACGACTTCACCAAATACCACATCAGGCTCGAGGTCTTCAGCAATTCTTCTGCCAGATATTGAATATACAGTGATCCGAGAGTCAGTAGGTATATTCTTAATCCTTACAACCTCTTTACCAACAACAGGATTCGGATAGATTAAAACGTCTTCTAATTCTACAGGTGTCTCATAGTGTACGGCAAGTTTCAGGAGTCCGGTCTGACCACCAAGCCAGAAACATCTCCTTGCTGGGTCAAATTCAAAACCTTGGACTTGAATGATCTCATCTGGGTCATCCAAGAATTCAATGTGTATACCGAGTTCAGCAAAACTATAGCCATCAGTGATGTTAAACTCAGGATCATAATAGTAGATACCTTTGCGCGCCATCATCCAAATCCTACCTTCAGAATCAAGCTCTACATCCAATAAATCATCATCGAGTGAAATATCAGTGATACCAGAAAAACTCACCCCATTATATATGGCTAACCCCGCATCGGTCGCAACATAGAGATTATTGTTTCTGTCTACTGCACAACCGCGTGCATTATCTGAAATCAAACCGTCAGACTCGGTAAAGCTATATTCTGAGTCATCATTACGATCGAACATAATCAGTCCAAATTTGGCGAGGGTTCTCCATATCTTACCAGCGGAATCAATTGCGATCTCAACGTTAAACTCAGGCATCCTCACACCCAAAAAAGAGACTGTGTTCAATGATGAATCAATCACCCATAATTTATCAGAAGGACCCGAGAGTGCAAGATACATATTATTGTTGTTATCAAATTCTATATCCCAAATACCGTGCGAGCCCTCCATGCCGTTGTACCTGTTCTTAAGGAGAAGCCATTCATCATTATCATTGTGTGGGTCAAAGGAAAAAACCATCACAGAAGCAGTATCATCATCAAACGCATTAAGACAAAACCAGATTCGTCCGTTTGGAGCAGTGACACAGCGGTGAACATGATTACTCGGTATGACGGAATCACTCGTAAAGGTTGTCCATTCGCCAACATTATTTAACCAGCCGAATCCTCTCGAATAGGCTGCTCGTGCGCCACATGCTACAAAAATACCCTGTTCATTTGCGCTTATCTCAGAGATGTGATTAGAAGGTAAACATTGATTCCTAATGATATCCCAAACAGTGCCAACATCATCATATCTGCCGAGCCCTTCGCCAAAATAGTCATTCGAATAGCGATTACCGAGTCCACAAAACAGATTGTCGCTGATATTTAATAGAGAAAGAACCTTACACCTGTAGGGTATGCCATTATTGGCAAATGTGAAAGCGCCCTGATAATAGAAACCAAACTGCGAAACTGAGTCTAATGCGAGTGCAAGCGAATCGCCTAAAGTATTTATATCTATTATCTCAAAATCCTCGAGCAAGGTGTCAAAATGGTCATTCTGAAAAAGATTGAGTCCTTGCTCGGTCCCGACATAAATCGATGTATCACTAATAAAGATTTTGTTTATTTTTTTACTGAGAAGACCATCAGATGTGTCGTATTGCACTGGCGAACTTAGATCTTTTTTGAAATGGACGAGACCTTCACTCGTGCCAACCCATATTAAGGTATCATCAACAGCAATCGATAAAACATTATTAGATGGTAAACCATCAGTATCAAATATATTCTCTACTATATCATCGCTCGTATCAGCCGGTGTCCCTCTGGTATCAATAAATGATAATCCATCAGTCGAGCCAACGTATATACTATCTCGCGCACAGACAATTTCCTGAATATTGGTACTTGAAAGATTCTGAGAAGGATATACGTGAATACTGCCGAGGCCTGGTTCAATGACAGCAAGACCTACCGAAGAACCTACCCAGAGGTAACCCAAGCTATCGAGGCCAATACTTCTCTGACTATTTATCTGCAATCCATCGACATCGGTGAGTATGCCAAAAGAGCCATTTAAATAATTATAGACGACCACCCCACCATTCGTCGCCCCATAGATAAGCGAATCCCTGCCAGTTATCTCGTAGAGATAATTAGTATTTGTATAGTATTCTGGTTGTAATGATATACTAACGAGGAGGAGCAGGATGAGTGTCATAGCAGACCTTCTTTACTGAACCTGTTGATATTACATAGGCTAATCGTAAAGTGAGAAATAGTTTTAGAAGTAATTTCATGCTTTCAGATGGTTGGAGGTGTTTATTAAAATATTTATAAAATCCCTTTGAGTGATGCATAGCAGGATGAATATTATCCTTCCGGAAATTTTCACCGCGAAAATGTATTCCGTAGGCCTGAGGCACCCACCATGTTTCCCAGCCGTTTTTCTGCATCCTATAACACATGTCGGCATCTTCTACATACAAGAAAAATTGCTCATCAAATAATCCAATCTCTTCAAGAGCCCTTCTCTTTATCATCATCAACGAGCCTTCAACAAAATTGACCTTCTGGGGTCTCTTGTAATCGAGATTGAGGCAGAGATATGCTTTGGTATGAGGATTTCTGGGGAATATACGCCTCGCCAAAGATCTTCGGCCAAAAACTACATTAAAGTAATTGGGAAAGCACCGGCATGTCGGCTCGCGGTAGCCAAAAGGGCTCAGTATCTCACCGCCTACCACAGCGCAGCGAGAATTCCTTTCCATAAATCTGATCATCGTATTAACAGTTCCTGGGAACAATGTCACATCTGGATTCACCAATAGAATATACTCGCCTTTTGTGTTCTTGACTGCCGTATTTACAGCCTTTGCGAACCCAATATTTTTTGGACCATAGATATAGTGAACTGAAGGAAAGGAATTCTTTGCAATCCTCACACTACTATCAGTTGAACCATTATCGTATACAGTTATCGTATAATCACCATTCAAGCCATTGCTTTTGTAAATAGCCTCAAGGCAATTTTTCAAATGATTCCCTGAATTGAAGTTTACAATAACAATATTTAATCGCACTTTCTACCGAGCAAGGAAATAAATCTCAATTTCCACACAAGCCAGAATGCCTCCCAGATAATTCGCCGCGACATTTTTGATTCACCTGCGCGCCTCTCGACAAAGATGATTGGGATTTCTTTAATCCTCAAGGCAGCCTTGTACACACAAAAAACGCTTTGGATTTGAAAACCATAACCATCCACATCGAATGTTTTCCAGTCGACGCTCTTAAGCGTCTTACTCGAATAGCATTTGAATCCACTCGTCAAATCTTTCACAGGTATACCAGTGACGACACGGGCAAAGATACAGGCAAAATATGATAGTAATAAGCGCTTCATTGGCCAATTAACAACACTCACACCGTCAATATACCGAGAACCAATGATGAGGTCATACTTGTCCAATAATTCAATAAATCGTGGTAAGTCATCTGGATTGTGAGAAAAATCAGCATCCATCTCAAAGGCAAAACTATAGCCATTTTTAACTGCATAATCAAAACCCATTACGTACGCCGTACCTAAACCCAGCTTTTTACCTCTTCTTATAACATGTATACGGTTGTTATCATGACTCAGATTCTCAACAATATCACCTGTGCCATCCGGCGAATTATCATCGATAATGAGAGTCTCCAGTCGTGGGGAAATCGACAAGATTTTTTTAGTTATTCTCTCTATATTTACGGCTTCGTTATAGGTTGGAATTATTACCAGCCCTTTTTCCATATTCAGTAATTATACATGACAATTTACTTTTGTCAATCTTTGGCTCTTCTAGTATATCACCCTCTTCATAACGATGCGGATTTCATATATTGACATAGTAACTGTGCGTGATATAATCTAATCAATGATTGCTGCTCTAACATTGCTATTGGTGTGTAATTTCGTCTCAATAAGCGGATTTGTCACAGACGCTTCAGATGGCGAAAAAATCTCTTATGCAAATGTCTCTCTGGACGATGGCAAATCAGGTGGTGCGACCAACGATAAGGGTTATTATATAATACACAACGTTCCAACCGGTTCATACACCATCGTCTTCTCTCATATCGGTTATGAATCGAGAACTGTGAAATTATATTTAAAACAAGATGATGATGTAGTATTAAACATGGAGATGATGCCTGCTTTTATAGAAATGGAAGAAATACCTGTCTCAGCCGAAAGATCACGATTTGAGACAAGTGTCGAAGTCAGCCACATAAATTTTACATCAAGAGAAATAAAGGCAATTCCCGTGATACTTGAAAATGATTTAATTAGAACCTTGCAACTCATGCCTGGCGTCGTAGCACTGCACGATCTGTCAAATAAACTCTATATTCGTGGCGGCAGTCCCGATGAAAATCTTGTACTCTTAGACGGTATAACAATATATAATCCGTCAACCCGTCTCTTTGGTCTCTTTTCAATCTTTAATACTGATGCGGTCAGTAATGCAGAACTCTATGCTGGTGGATTTCCTGCCAAGTACGGCGATCGCCTATCTTCAGTCCTTGATGTCACTACAAAAGAAGGTAATTCAAAAAAATACACTGGTGCGGCGAGTATTGGACTCGTTACCTCAAGACTATTAATCGAGGGTCCACTACCTAAAGGTTCATTTCTTCTAGGCGCTCGCATGATAAATTTCGATCCATTCGTATGGGCATATACAAAAATAAAAAAAGACACAATCTCATTACCTCATCAGTTCTACGATGGAATAGTCAAGATTAACTTCAACACATCACCAAAAAATAGATTCACATTTGCCGGCCTTAATGGTTCTGATGTCATTGCGTTTGAACATACTTATGGCAACGAGCAAAAAGACAAGGTCGATTTAGAAGGAGATAATAGAGGGGCTTCGTTCCGCTGGCGCCGTGTCTTCAGTCCACAATTCTACGGTGAGGTGCTTGGTGCATGGAGCAATTTCCAAACCCAGCTTAACTATCTCTATCTTGAACGTGATACAGATACTATAAATACTGTAGAAACCTACGAGGAAATAATCGATTATACTGTAAAATGTGACTTCAATTATTTTTTGAACGAAAGACACACCGTCGATTTTGGTATTGATGGCAAACATCTAGATATAGACCACAACTTGGTACATTATAAGCGTGAGTCTTTCACGTACCGACACACGACCAATCTGTTTACCCTCTATGTACAAGATACATGGACTCTCGTGCCTGGAATTTTACATCTTGAGACTGGACTTCGCTGTTTCTATTATGATCAGGGCAGGAAGCTGCGATATTGTCCTCGCTTGGGTTTGAAATACCGTTTTCAACCCAATACCGCCATCAATTTTGCAATTGGTAAATACAATCAGTTTCTTGTCACAATCAATAGCCAGGAATCTTTTTTATCGATCTTTGATTTCTGGCGACCGTTAGATGAAAGACATAATGTGCCGACCGCATATCATGTCGTATTCGGTATTGAAAAGTGGTTTGATGATAAAACGAGGCTTACCGTTGAGCCATATTATAAAAGATATTATAATTTGCTCATTCCTAAAGAGTATGATATAATCATTAGCACACCTACAGAAAGCCTGAAAGTCGGCAGCGGTTACTCAACCGGGTTCGATATTTTTTTCAAAAAAAGCTACAAAGATGTATTTGGCTGGATCAACTATTCACTCTGCTTTACCAGACGGAAAGTCGATGGAAGTTATTATTCACCGCGTTATGACAGAAGACATAACCTCAATATCGTTCTTGGATTCACCCTTCCTGCGTATATCCCAATAGTAAAGAACAGCACATTAAACCTACGCTGGTATTTTGCGACAGGTCTTCCTTACGCTGAAGATTTAGCTCGGTATCGATATTTCGGGACTGATTCTCGTGGAGAGCGTTATTTTGTCGATTGGAGAACAGTAAGAAGCCCCCGTGGCACTTACAGACTGCCTCTGTCACATCGTCTCGATCTTCATCTCGAAAAAAATATGCGATTGTTTGGACTCAATGGTTCCTGGTATATTGATGTCATAAATATCTACAATCATAAGGATATCATATTCTACACCTGGAACTATGATGAGGATCCCCCGAATAAATCGGCTTACATATTATTGCCAATTCCTATTCCTAGTTTCGGAATAAATATAAGGTTTTAATATGAGAAGTTATATCAGGATTATCAAAATTGCATTAGCCCGTTTTCGACAAATCTACCCATTAAGAATATCTCTTATATTGATATTGTCCGTGGCATGTGATGACGAAATATCTGAGTCGTATGAGTCTCAATTTAATGTGTATGCTGTTTTAAGGAACGACAAAGTCATGCAAGAGGTTACCGTCGATCGAACGTATCTCATGGAGGAGCCATCAGAACTCTACGTAGATGATGCACTCGTCATTCTATCAGGAGCTCATTATGCAGATACCCTTGTATTCTCAGATAGCCTCCTTCGCTATGTTACCTCCGATACCTTTACACTACTTCCCTTAGAAATCTACAGACTTTCAGTTGCAAAAGAGGGATTTGATACCCTGTCTGCCGAAACGAGGATTCCCGGAGATTTCGATTTTATCTGGCCATCTGAAGGTGATACCATGATATTGATGGATTCAATCGTCTTCAGAAAAAACGTCGGCGTTTCTATCTATTTTTGTTATTTCCGGGGTGTGATTTCAAATACGTGGTACACTACCGGTACATTCACTTATGAACCTGTAGTATCTGATACGCTCGTGAAAATACCACTCTATGATCATTTCTCGGACTATCCCAGTGGCATGTACACGATAACCTTTTCTGCCTTAGACAGTAATTTCTATGAATATTACACCGAATCCGAAGATGATTTAATTCAGGCCGGAGTCGAAAATGGTGTTGGACTTTTTGGCTCTGCCTTAGTCGATTCAATCGTCAATTATATCATAACTGAATAGCATTCACCAAAAAGGTTTGAGAGGGCTTGACTTCTCACGGGATTAGCATATAGTAGACTATGCACGTATATATTGAAAACATCGGTAACTACGAAGGAAAGGAAGTCACCGTAAAAGGATGGTTGTTTAACAAACGTTCGAGTGGCAGCGTTCATTTTATACTTGTCCGTGATGGAACTGGGATTATTCAATCGGTTATTAGTAAAGATGAAATCAGTGATGAAATTTTCGAAATCGCCGACAAGATAACTCAAGAAACTTCAATGATGGTAACAGGAATGGTGCGGAAGGACAAGCGGGCACCGGGTGGTTATGAGCTTATTGCAAAGAAGCTTGACATAATACAAAAAGTGCAGGATTACCCTATTACACCGAAATCACATTCGATAGAATTTTTACTTCCTATCAGACACTTATGGCTTCGGTCGAGAAAACAGAATGCCATTATGCGCATTAGACATGAGATCATAAAGGCAAGTAGAGACTTTTTTGATGGACGAGGATTCATTAATGCCGATACCCCTATTTTGACCCCGGCCTCTGTTGAAGGAACAACTACCCTTTTTCCAGTAGAATACTACGGTGACACAGTTTACCTTACTCAGAGTGGGCAACTCTACAATGAAGCAACTGCAGCTGCATTGGGAAAGGTGTACTGTCTCGGCCCTACTTTTCGTGCAGAAAAATCGAAAACACGACGACATCTAACTGAATTCTGGATGCTGGAACCAGAAGTAGCATATCTGGATCTTGAAGGCATAATGGACCTTGCTGAAGACATGACAGTATATATTGTAGAATGCGTGCTTGAAAAAAAGATACAGGAGCTAGCAGTCCTCGAGAGAGATACTGCAAAACTCGAGAGAATAAAAAAACCGTTCCCTCGAATCACCTACAAAGAGGCAGTAAAGATTATACAGAAGAAAGACAAAGAATTCAAATATGGTGAAGATTTTGGAGCTCCGCACGAGACCATAATCTCCGAGAGTTTCGAGAGACCAGTCTTTGTGCATCACTATCCCGCAACAGTCAAGGCATTTTACATGAAGCGCGATCCTGAGGATGAAGCACTCTCTCTGAGCGTCGACATGATTGGTCCTGAAGGTATTGGTGAACTCATAGGTGGTGGCCAACGCGAAGACGACTATGATATACTACTCAAGAGAATAAAAGAAAACGATCTGCCAGAAGAGGCATATACATGGTATCTTGATCTGCGAAAGTATGGCACCTGTCCGCATGGCGGTTTTGGTCTTGGACTTGAACGAACCATCGCCTGGATATGCGGCGTCAAGCATATCAGAGAGACAATACCCTTTCCAAGAATGCTGGAGAGGGTCTATCCATAGACGATTAAATACCCAATCGCAAATATCAGAGAAAGAGCACATGCCACATCAAAAATTAGAGACAGAGGAGCAAACTTGTCTCCTTGGCATGACTTCTGAATTAATATCACGTAAATCAAAAAAAATGTATTTTACCCCTTGACAAATTAAAAATATTAATTATAATTGTCTATGAACTTAAAAATATTTAATTGTCCATCTTGTGGAGAAAAGATGATGATCAGTGAACTGAAATGTCCTGCGTGTGATCTACGGGTGAAAAAAGACTTTTCACCATGCGAATTCTGCCAGTTGCCAGAGGACGACTACGAGTTTCTCAGGATCTTTTTACGAACCCAAGGCAGAATAACTGACATCGAAAAGATCCTCGGCATCTCATATCCAACAATCAAGACAAAGATTGACAACCTTTTAAGAAAGCTGAAACTCTCTCCTGTCGAAGGACAAAAAGATCCAATCGAGGCATTGGCTCAGGGAGAGTTATCAGTAGATGAAGTCGTTAGCATCTTAAAACAGAGGAGGAAAAAATGAGATACTCCTTTTACCGGATCTCGAGCGGTATATTGCTCATCGCGATTGGCGCACTTATATGGTTAAGCAATCTTGAGATCATCAATATCGCGTGGCGTCGTGACTGGCCAGTAATACTCATTGTGATTGGTGCCATTGCACTTTTTAGAAATATAATACGAAGAAAGACATAAAGAACGAGACAATTAATGGCAATACAGGGCATGATAGGGCAAGGCAATTCCCTCATCTTCCTTCAAATGCCTTAAATTGCCCTTAACTGTCATAAAGGAGATGAAATGTCAGAAGAGAGAAAAAAAATACTCGACATGGTTGCAGAGGGAAAATTAACACCTGAAGAGGCAGATCGATTATTAGGAGCCTTAAAAGAATCAATAGCAAAGGCACGATTCTTCCATGTGCGTGTCTTTAGTAGTAATGACAGACAGAGGCCAAAGGTAAAGGTTGATATCCCGATAGGCGTCTTAAAGCTCGCCTCAAAGATTGGTGCTGCATTTAAGGGAGTCGTGCCTGAGGGTCTCAAAGTCAACATGCACGGAAAGGAAATCGCGCTCGATGAATTTACTCCAGAGATAATCGATGAAATAATCGAAGGAATTAGCGAAGAAGGGAAGTTTACAATTGCAGAAGTCACCGATGAAGAAAAGGGTGAATTTGTGGAGGTATACATTGAATGAACGGCTAAGAATCTTAAAACTCCTTGAAGACGGAAAGATAAATGCTGACGAAGCAGCACGGCTCTTAGAGGCACTATCGCATTCAGAGGGAAGAGAAAAAAGGACCCGCCATAAAATCTGGTCTTCATTCGAAGCTATTCCCGAAGTAATCGCCACTGCGATTAACAGCTCTTTTAAGGGTGTCATCTCAAAGGAAACATTCCATTTTCCCAAAAAAGAAAAGATAATATTCAAAGGTATCAGCGGTGATGTGGAGATCTTTGGTGATACCTCGGATACAATTAACATCGAAAAAGATGGTTTTGCAAAAATAATGGAAAGAGATAATCTACTCATGATAAAGGCAATCACTGGCAGTCTAAAAATGAAAATACCAGTTCAAACTGATTTTACGATTAAAGGGGTGTCCGGTGACATAAAGATCTCTCAACTCAAGAGCACGATAGAAATCGCGTCGGTATCTGGTAACATTATGGGCAAGGAATTATCGGGAAGTTTCATTGGTGACTTTGTATCTGGAGATGTTGACCTTGATTTTCAGAGTTTAGATCGGATCGAGATAAAATCGAGAAGCGGCGACATAACACTCAGGCTCGATGAAAACATAGAAACAACGATTGACATAGAAACTGAGGATGGCCACATTTCTTGTGATTTTGAATTACAAAACAAAGAAATGAAGGCTCATAAGCTCACGGGCACTATACGCAATTCCAAAGGCTTGATCAAGATCAGAAATGAACATGGCAACGTTACTGTAAAGCAACGGTAGAAAATACGGTTAAGAGGTCAGAGTGAAGATGCTAAAGACTAACATTCATAATCAAGCTTCCAAACCCTTACCCAGCGACCAGTGACAAGAGGAGGTCGAATGGGTTGTGGTGTGCTGTCTGCGATTTTCTTGATTGTCATCGGCGCCTGGATATGGGCTTCAAACTACAATATTACGCTATTTTCCTTTTACCGTGATTGGCCGATAATTGTTGTGCTCATAGGTATCTATTTTTTTATACGATTGAAACGTCGCAAATACTAGTATCAGAGAGGAAATCACGAGTAAATGGGCGAGGATAGGGAAGAATGATAGACAGCCACTTCCCGACCCCAACCTGAACCATGCAATTTAGGCCTTGACAATGCTTGCTTTTCGGGTATACTCATGAGTAACTGAGCTGGTGATCGAAACGCAAGCGGCCTCTAAACATCAACAACAACCCAGGATGCATCGCGAGGGGAGTTAAGCTATTGACAAATTCATATTTTTTATTATAATTAATGTTTGTGCAAAAAAAATTACTGAGAATTAAGGAGGACTGATATGGCAAAGGCAAAGTTTGAGCGGACCAAGCCGCATGTTAATATTGGGACGATTGGGCATGTTGATCATGGCAAGACGGCGT
>Ga0209427_10003001_pt1 | contig 19834 bp, 18 predicted proteins | sample DeeMarSWOR136_30_FD_187465 | JGI IMG/M metagenome (GOLD analysis project Ga0209427, IMG submission 187465) | Marine sediment microbial communities from White Oak River estuary, North Carolina - WOR-1-36_30 (SPAdes) (version 2) | ecosystem: Environmental > Aquatic > Marine > Intertidal zone >...
ACTCGTTCTTTATCCTCACCAGGCCCTCCGGCGTCAAAGAACTGACCACTTTACCCTTCGTCCCGATCATGGAGGGCAGGCCGACCGGTACCTGCTTTTTCAGGGTGCGTGTGGTAAAGATAAACAGAGACACACTAAAGCAGGCCCAGGCCACCATTATGCCAACGAGAACCGTAAAAGGCAGATTAACATCAAACTCGGGGAGCAGCCAGCGCCATATAACGTATATGGCGGCTTCCTCCAGTGTCGTACTGATAATGGCCAGTACCAGCCTGGCCGTCGTCATCTTCCTGTCCATGCTGTTCTGCCTTTATTATAGCAGGATAGCAAATTTATTTGTTATATGTTTCATTATCCACAGAGCGAAGAATAATTTGTTCCGTTTTGCGGAAAAATACATGCCGCAAGACTTGACAACACTTGGATAATAATGTTAACATTATTTGTAATAATGCCCCAAGTGTTTGTATTTTTAATTTTCCCGGATATTCAAACCGTTATATAGCTGTATATGCTATACGCGCATACCCTCACAAGGGAAATTAGCACTATGTAATAGCACTAGGACTACGTGTGTTTATCTAAGGAGTAGAGATGGTTGTTTCATTGCCGGCTCCCACATCTGCGGCTGTATCTTCGGTTTCAAGAAAATCTTATGCCAAATTACCCCATGTTCTGGATGTACCCAACCTGATTAAGGTGCAACTGGACTCCTTCCAGAGGTTTCAGGAAGAAGGACTGAAACAACTGCTGGAAGAAGTCTCCCCGATTAAAGACCTTACCGGTAACCGGCTGGAGCTCAGCTTCGTAGCCTATGAGTACCGCGAGCCACGCCCGGGCCATTCCGAACAGGAGTGCCACGAACGAGATCTTACCTATTCAGCTCCACTTTACGTCAAGGTAAGACTGCTGGTGAAAGAAACAGGAGAAATCAAGGAACAGGACCTGTTCTTCGGTGACATCCCCCTGATGACCGCAAAGGGAACCTTCATTACCAGCGGCGCCGAACGGGTAGTAGTCAGCCAGCTTCTCCGTTCTCCAGGTGTCTACTTTACCAGTGAAGAAGACCCCGTTACCGGTCGGGAATTGTGCCATGCCAAATTAATCCCCACCCGCGGCGCCTGGCTGGAGTTTGAGACCAGCAACCGCAATGTAATAGCCGCCAAAATAGATGGCAAACGCAAGATACCCATCACGACGCTGCTGCGTGCCATCGGTTACGGCAGCGATAAGCAAGTACTCGACCTGTTCGAAAAAGAGGAAAAGCTCTCGGATCATCCTTACATCGGGACCACCATGGACAGGGAACCGCATATCAAGGACGAGAAGGAAGCCCTGCTGGATATATACAAGAAACTGCACCCCGGCGAAATGCCTTCTCTCGATAATGCCAGGAAGTGGATAAACAGTCTATTCTTTGATTCGGCACGTTATGACCTAGGAAGTGTCGGCCGTTACAAACTTAACAAAAGACTGGGGCTCAATGTCAGCCTGAAGGAAAGGACCCTGACCAGGGAAGATATCGTCGAGATAGTAAGGCATATTATCCTGATAAATATGGGTCAGGACACCGATGACGATATCGACCACCTGGGCAACCGGCGGGTACGTACTGTTGGTGAACTGGTCCAGACACAGTTCCGCATTGGTTTTCTACGCCTGGAACAGGTGGTCAGGGAACGCATGAGCATCATCGGCACCGAGGCAGTCACACCCAGTGCTCTGGTTAACATACGCCCCATCGTGGCCGCCGTCAGGGAGTTCTTCGGCGGCTCCCAGCTATCCCAGTTCATGGACCAGACCAATCCTCTGGCCGAGCTTACCCACAAGCGCCGCCTGTCAGCCATGGGACCGGGAGGACTATCGCGTGACCGTGCTGGTTTCGAAGTAAGGGATGTCCATTTTTCTCACTACGGCAGGATATGCCCCATTGAGACGCCGGAGGGACCCAATATCGGACTCATCGGTTCCCTGGCTACGTACAGCATTATTAATGAGTATGGGTTTATCGAAACTCCATACCGCAAGGTAGTCAGTGAAATAAGCAATAAGGATGAACAGCTCATGGGCAGGACGGTCACAGAAGCAGTTTCTGATAATGAAGGCAATACAATTATAAAAGCCAACACCAGGGTTACCCGCAAACACGCTGAGAAGCTGACAAAGCTAAAATCCAGGAAGATAAAGGTCGTGCCCTTTGTCTCAAATGAAATTATGTATCTGCCGGCTGATGAAGAAGACAAGTTCGTTATCGCACAGGCCAACGCTTTACTCGACGAGAACAACCAGTTTATTGAGAAAAGGGTGGAAGCCAGACTGGGTGACGGCTACCTCCTGGAGACACCGGAAAAAATAGAGCTGATGGATGTTTCGCCCAAGCAGGTGGTTAGTGTCGCCACGGCATTGACACCTTTCCTTGAGCACAACGATGCCAATCGCGCGCTTATGGGCGCCAACATGCAGCGTCAAGCAGTACCCCTTCTACGTCCCGAGGCACCCCTGATAGCCACTGGTATGGAAGCCGAAGCTGCCAGGCACAGTCGGCAGGTGGTCTTTGCCCAGAATGCCGGAGTTGTGACCGAACTCTCCGGTATCACCGATGAAAAAGCCAACACCAGATATCGCATTGTAGTCACACGAGATGATGGTGGTATGGACGAATATGAATTAATGAAATTCATGCGGACCAATCAGGGAACCTGCATTAACCAGCGTCCCCTGGTGGATAATGGCGACCGTGTAGAAGCTGGCCAGGTCCTAGCTGACAGCTCCGCTACCGAGCGGGGGGAACTGGCACTGGGGCAGAATGTGCTTTGTGCTTTTATGAGCTGGGAAGGCTATAACTTCGAGGATGCCATTATCATCAGCAGCCGTCTGGTTGAGGAAGATAAGTTCACTTCTATTCATATTGCCAAACATGAAGTAGAATCCCGGGACACCAAGTTGGGCCCGGAAGAAATTACCCGGGACATACCTAATGTAGGCGAGGAAAGCCTGCGCGAGCTTGATGAAGACGGTATTATCCGCATCGGTGCCGAAGTAAGACCGGACGATACCTTGGTAGGTAAAATCACCCCGAAAGGTGAGACGGAACTATCCGCCGAGGAGAAATTGCTGCGGGCCATCTTCGGCGAAAAGGCAAGAGAGGTTAAGGATACCTCCCTGAGAGTCCCTCACGGTGAGTGGGGTAAAGTAATCAACGTGAAAGTCTACACACGCAGAGACAGCAAAGACGGCGGTGACGACCTACCCGCTGGGGTTAACCAGTGGGTCCAGGTCTGGATTGCGCAGAAGCGCCGGGTATCTGTCGGAGATAAGCTGGCGGGGAGACACGGCAATAAGGGAGTTATTGCCCTCATCGCTCCCAAAGAGGACATGCCTTTCCTGCCTGACGGCACACCGGTAGACATCATACTCGACCCTATTGGCGTTCCCTCGCGGATGAATATCGGGCAGGTCCTGGAAACCCATCTGGGCCAGGCCGCGCAGATACTGGGTTTCCGTGCGCTCACCCCGGTATTCGATGGTGCTGATGATACGACTATTGAGGATGCCCTGGCCAGAGCCTGGATTGTGCAAAAAGCAGGCGCCGTTGACCCCAATCCAACGAAAGAGAAAACGGCCGTACAGCTGGATATGGCTAAAGCATGGGTCAATAGCCAAGGCTACGACGGAGAAGATGTTTTCAATGAAGCCATCAAGGGAAAGGCGCGAGAGGTCGGCCTACGCCTCTGGCTTGAAGACCTGAATATACCCGGTCGTGACCTCAGCCTGGAGGAACTTGAGCAGGTGGTGGAGCGAGTTAACTCCGAAGGCAGATTCTCACCACCCACGTACGGTAAGGTCACACTCTACGATGGGCGTACCGGTGAGCCTTTCGAACAGCCGGTTACTGTAGGTAATATCTATATGATGAAGCTGATTCACCTGGTGGAAGACAAGGTTCATGCCCGCTCTACCGGACCATACTCACTGATTACTCAGCAACCGTTGGGTGGTAAAGCGCAGTTCGGTGGCCAGCGCTTCGGCGAGATGGAGGTCTGGGCACTGGAAGCCTACGGTGCCGCTCACAACCTGCAAGAAATGCTGACCATTAAATCAGACGATGTGACGGGGCGAGCTAAAGCCTATGAGTCCATAATAAAGGGTGAAAATATCCTCCAGCCTGGCGTACCGGAATCATTCAAGGTTCTCGTTAAGGAGCTCCAGAGCCTGGGACTCGCCCTTGAGGTAATTAACGAAGAAGAGACAAGAATAGCCTCCGCCGAAGAGACCATGGAGGAAGCGTATAAACTGGAGTCAGAGCTTAAAGAGATTGAAGAACCGCTCTGGAAAGAGGTGGAAGAAGAAGATGTTTGAAATTAATGATTTTGATGCCGTCCGCATCTCTCTGGCCTCACCGGAGCAGATCAGGAGCTGGTCTTACGGCGAGGTAACCAAACCGGAGACTATCAACTACCGCACCCTGAAGCCGGAACGGGATGGCCTTTTCTGCGAGAGGATTTTTGGCCCGACCAAGGACTTCGAGTGTTACTGCGGCAAGTACAAGAGGATACGCTACAAGGGCGTTATCTGTGATAAATGCGGCGTCGAGGTAGCCCGCGCCAAGGTACGGCGGGAACGCATGGGGCATATTGAGCTGGCATGCCCGGTGAGCCATATCTGGTTCTCCAAGGGAATACCCAGCCGTCTGGGCCTGCTGCTTGACCTTTCGCCGCGGGTTCTGGAGCACGTGCTCTACTTCTCCCAGTACATCATCACCCAGGTTAATGAAGAAGCCCGTGAAGAAGTCATCTTGCAACTGGAAGAAAGTACAGCCCGGGACATCGAAGAACGCCAGAATGCTCTGGAAGAGAGAATCCTTCAAATGGAGCAGGAGCAGGCCACCGTAGAGGAGATAAACCAGCTTCGGCGCCAGTTCGTCGAGGAAAAAACAAGGATTGAGGAAGAGCTTGCCATTGACCTGGAACGGCTCAAGGACCTCCGTATCAAGGATTTACTCAATGAGAATCAATACCATGACCTTAAACAGAAATACGGGTCTGTCTTTGAAGCCGGAATGGGAGCCGAGGCTATCCTCCAGATTATCAAGAGTGTTAACCTTGACGCGATGCGCAACGACCTGCTCCAGGAAACCCAGTCATCCTCGGGACAACGGCGCAAGAAAGCGAGCAAGCAACTGCGCGTCGTGGAGGCCTTTCGCGGCAGCGGCAATAGACCGGAGTGGATGATTTTAACCGTGCTGCCGGTTCTACCACCTGACCTGCGGCCGATGGTCCAACTGGACGGCGGCAGATTCGCCACCAGCGACCTCAATGACCTGTACCGCAGAGTCATCAACCGCAACAACCGGCTACGCCACCTGATTGATATCGGTGCCCCCGAGATTATAATACGCAATGAGAAGCGGATGCTTCAGGAAGCCGTCGACTCTCTTATTGACAACGGCCGGAGGGGAAGGGCTATCTCCATTAGCGGCAATCATAGACTAAAGTCACTCTCGGATATGCTTCGTGGTAAGCAGGGACGCTTCCGCCAGAACCTGCTCGGCAAGCGGGTGGACTACAGCGGACGTTCCGTTATAGTTGCCGGTCCCGAACTCAAGCTCAACCAGTGCGGACTGCCCCGGCGGATGGCGCTTGAGCTATTCAAGCCCTTTGTCATGCGCCGTCTGGTAGCTCAGGGCCTTGCCCCCAATATCAAGAGCGCCAGAAGATTGGTGGAGAGAGCCACATCAGAGGTATATGACATCCTCGAGGAGGTCATTAAAGAGAGACCTGTCTTACTCAATCGTGCTCCCACCCTCCACCGACTCAGCATCCAGGCCTTTGAGCCGGTGCTCATCGACGGCAGTGCCATTCAGATTCATCCGCTGGTCTGCTCTGCCTTTAATGCTGATTTTGATGGTGACCAGATGGCCGTCCATGTGCCACTATCACGGGCCGCTGTCAAAGAGGCGAGGGAGATGATGCTCAGCCAGCATAACATACTGCTGCCCAGCAGTGGTGAGCCCACGGTAACACCGACCCTGGACATGGTCCTTGGCTGCTACTACCTGACCACCATCAAGCACCCGACCAAAGAAGAATGTAAAATCTTCGGTAGTTTTGAAGAGGCAAAGCTGGCCTATGAATTTAACGTTATCGACCTCAGGGAAGAGATTGAGGTCCGTGATAAGGATAACGGTCAAAGGATTAAGACCAGCGTCGGCCGTATTCTCTTCAATGAGGTCCTGCCTGAGGAACTGGGCTTCTTCAATAAGATAATCGACAAGTCAACCCTGAAGCAAATAGCCACCGACTGCTGTCATTTATTAACCGATGAAGAGACCGGCCGGGTACTCGACAGCGTCAAGCAGCTTGGCTTCCACTATGCCACCAGGTCGGGGATTACCATTGCTATGAATGATATTGAGGTACCCCAGAGCAAAACGCAACTGCTTCAGGAAGCCGAGGAAAGGATTGCCACCATCGAAAACCAGTACCACCGCGGTCTGATTACCGAGGACGAAAGGTACAACGGGATTGTCGGTGCCTGGATGGAGACAACCGACCTCATCACCAATACCATCTCGGATAACCTTGACCGCTACGGCGGTATATATATGATGGCAACATCAGGAGCCAAGGGTAATATTTCTCAGATAAGACAGATGGCCGGTATTAGAGGGCTGATGACAGACCCCGCCGGTAAGATTATAGAATTCCCTATTAAGTCCAGTCTCCGTGAAGGACACAGCGTCCTGGAATACTTCATCTCTACACACGGCGCCCGTAAAGGCCTGGCGGACACGGCTCTGAGGACGTCGGACAGCGGTTATCTCACCAGACGCCTAATTGACGTTGCCCAAGATGTTATCACTTCTCAGGAGGACTGTGGCACTACCGACGGTGTATGGATATCCGAACCGAAAGAAAAAGGATTGCTGCCCTCATTTACCGAGCGTATTATCGGCCGTCTGGCCGCCAGCGAGATAGTTCATCCCGAAAGCGGTGAAATAATTGTCGAGCGAAATGAGGAGATTGACGAACAAAAGGCCAGCGAGATTATCGCCGCCGGTCTGACCACGGTGCAGGTAAGGTCACCTCTTACCTGTCAGTCCCGAAGGGGTACATGCCAGCACTGCTATGGTCGGGACCTTGCCCGCGGACGACTCATCGATTCCGATGTAGCCGTAGGCATCATCGCCGCCGAAAGTATCGGCGAACCCGGCACCCAGCTGACCCTTCGCACCTTCCACACCGGCGGTGTTGTCGGACTCGACATTACCAGTGGTCTGCCCAGGGTTGAAGAACTTTTTGAAGCCAGAACACCCCGGGGACAGGCAATTATCTCCGAGATAGACGGTACCGCCGAGGTGATTCAAAACGAGGAGGGCAGGCGAATAACAATTACCAGTACCGAAATCTACCATGACGAATATCCGCTACCTGCTGGCTGGGAGGTCATGGTAAAGAACGGACAGTGGGTAGACATTGGTGCGGTACTTGCCGCACCAGCCCAGGCAGAGAAAGCTGAGGAAGGAGAGCCAGAGACGGCACCTGCCCAAGAAATCCAGCCGGTAGTGGCTCGTTTTGCCGGTGAAGCCAACGTTAAGAAGAAGCAACTGGTCATAAGCTATACCGAGAAAGAGGAAAGGGAATATATTGTCCCATCTACCGCCAGCATCTGGATTCAGAGTGGTGACGAGGCGAAGGCCGGTCAGCAGCTTACGGATGGTTCCATAAACCCGCATGATATACTGCGCATACTCGGCAAGGAAGCGGTCCAGCAGTACCTTGTTGACGAGGTACAAAAAGTCTACCGTTCCCAGGGCGTTAATATTAACGATAAACACATCGAGGTTATCGTCCACCAGATGCTGACCAAGGTACGCATTGATTCGGCCGGCGATACCGACCTGGTTCCTGATGAGCTAGTCGACAGGTTTACCTACGAAGATACCAACGCCAAGGTACTTGCCGAGGGAGGTGAACCGGCTACCGCTCATACCGTTCTCCTGGGTATAACCCGGGCCTCGCTGAGCACCGATAGCTGGCTTTCCGCCGCCTCGTTCATGGAGACCACCAGAGTCCTTACCGAAGCTGCCGTTAACGGCAAGGTGGACAAGCTGGTTGGCCTTAAAGAGAATGTCATTATAGGCAAGCTGATTCCGGCTCATTATCTCGATGAAGAAGTGCCGGAACTGGTAGCTGGCGAAGAAGGTGAGGAAGCACTGGAACTTCTTGAGGGCGCCGAAGGCGAGGAAGCGTTCGATCTGCTGGCAAGTCTGGTCGGAATGGAGGAACCCGAACCGGCACGCGGCGAGGAAGAAGGAGAGGAAGAGTCGGAACCGGAAGATAAGGAAGAAGAGGTGGAAATGCCGGACTTTGAAACTCTCGAGAAAGAGGCCGGGGAAGAAGAGGAGGAAGAACCTGACCAGAATTACTTCACGCCGTAGTCTATCGAGGGGGTAAGGCGAAATAGCTCGCATTATATCGGGTAAGCCCAGCGCCGAGGACGCACCGCTTGATACCAGTCTCAGACCACGATGCCTTGCCGATTTTACCGGACAGGATAAGACCAAGGAAAATCTAAAGATAGCTATCACCGCCGCCAGCGGCCGCGGCGAAGCACTCGACCACGTCCTGTTCTATGGGCCGCCCGGCCTCGGTAAGACCTGCCTCGCTCATATCATTGCCGCCGAGGTCGGCGTTAATATCAAGACGACATCGGGCCCGGCCATCGAACGCACCGGCGACCTGGCCGCCATCCTGACCAACCTACGCAGTCAGGACATCCTCTTTATCGATGAGATTCACCGGCTCAACCGCACCGTGGAGGAAATATTGTATCCGGCCCTCGAAGACTTCGCCCTGGATATCATCATCGGTAAAGGACCAGGGGCCAAGAGCCTTCGTCTCAACCTCCCCAGCTTTACCCTGATTGGCGCCACCACCCGCTATGCCCTGCTCAGCCCGCCCCTCAGGGACAGGTTCGGTGCTGTTTACCGCCTTGATTTCTATGACGCCGCATCGCTGGAGAAAATCCTGAAACGCTCCGCCGGAATATTGCAGATAGAGGCAGAAGAAGAGGGACTGAAGGAAATAGCCCACCGCGCCCGGGGTACGCCACGAGTGGCAAATCGACTTCTCAAGCGTGTCAGGGACTACGCCCAGGTAATGGCCGACGGCATCGTTACCCGAGAAGTGGCCATGGCGGCTCTTTCCAAGCTGGAGGTCGACCCGATAGGACTTGACGAGATAGACCACAAGGTACTGCATACCATCATTGAGAAGTTTAACGGTGGGCCGGTGGGACTGGATACCATCGCCGCCTCTATCAGCGAGGAATCCGATACCATCACGGACGTTTACGAGCCGTATCTCATGCAGCTCGGTTTTCTGGAGCGGACCCCGAGGGGCCGCCTGGCAACCCCGCTGGCTTACGAGCACCTCGGCCTGCCATACAATAAGAAGCCCCCCCAGCCGAACCTGCTTTGAGGCTACCAAAGGGCACTTTTTTGATGGGAAACAATTCGAAGCTAATCAAGCGTAAATTGTTTTTAGTGTTATGTTAAGTGGGGGATAGGGTGACGAAAGATATCTATTCGCACCCTACCGCCCAGTATTATCTACGGCTTATCCCTTGAGTCTGTACCCCCTCCCCCCAAACCCTCGCTAGTTATCTTTTCCCACCCTACCACCCTGGAATCATACATGGCTTATCCCATAGAATTCCCCCCATATTTACCCAGTCTCAGGTGGTGATGGCGAAAAATTACGAGATAAGCAGAAGATGTAACGTGGCGGGTTCATGTGAGAAATAATATAAAGTTTAAATATCTTTATAAAATAATGTAATATATACTTGACATTTTGTAATTTATATATTACAATATGTATTATAGATTTTACTTACATATGACAGGAGGAAAGATATGGCACCGATGCAAAAGAGGGCCTGGTGGGGACTGGCGATAGGCATAGTTTTTGCCGTTGCCCTGTTACTCCTCTTCATTATCAAAGGAGACGTAACCACCTTTAATGAAGACCCGGGATACAGAATAACCGTCGCTATATTATGGGTTGGCACGCTTGTAGCTTATCTGGTAGTGATGAAACTCACTCTCCGAAAATCAGAGCAGGTTGATGAAAGAGACAGGCTGATACTGGACAGAGCTACCAGTGTTCAATTGTGGGCTTTAATTGTCACACTGGTAGCCTGGACACTGGCACTCACCGAAGTCTACTGGGACACGGGATGCATACCGGTTATTTTCCTTTACCTGATATTTATATCTATACAGATAATATACGTAATAGCACAATCGCTGGGAATCATCATCGGTTACTGGAGGATGAACATAGATGCCTAGTGCCAGGATAAACAACCGCATCAGGCGACTCCGCTTCGACCACGATGAAATGACGCAGGAAGAACTTGCCAGTCGTGTCGGCTGTACCCGGCAGACCATTATAGCTCTCGAGCAGGGGAAATATGTACCCTCCATCGAGCTTGCCTTTAAGATTGCGCGGGCTTTCGCCGTGACGCTGGAAGAAGTCTTTCAGTATGAGGAATGAAGGAGGAAGAAAATGAGTTTTAAATCATTCAAGCTATTAAGGTTAGTGGTCGTTGTTATTCTGGGCATATTGGTAACTTGGGCAGCAGCTAATGGCAACCCCTGGATACCTATACCAGCCGTTATTGCTGCTACTATAATACTTTTACTCTTCAGGAGAGGCGTAAAGGAAGTAATAGTTGATGAAAGGACCTTCAGTATCGCTTATAAAGCTTCACGAGTTGCTTTTGTCATCTTCGGTGTAGGTGCAGTTACCATCGGCACCACGCTGCTGGCACTCGGTAAGGCCGGCCAACCAGATCTTAAGCCGATAGGATTCACATTATCATATTCCATCTGCGCCTTGGTATTAATTTACAGTATCGCTTATAGTTATTATAATAGGAAATTCGGCGGAAAAGAATGAAAAGTATACTGATTCACGTCTGCTGCGCCCACTGCGCCGCTTATACCGTGCAACACTGGCGGCAGCAGGGATACGAGGTCAGCGGATTCTGGTACAACCCCAATATTCACCCCTATACGGAACACCAGAACCGACTGGCAAGCATAAAATCACTGGCACAGGAGATAAATCTACCGCTTATAGTTGAAGAAGGTTACGACTTTATTGAATACTTCCGCCGTGTCGCCGGGAATGAAACCGAGCGCTGCCGGCATTGCTTTAACCTGCGTCTTTCAAAAACAGCGGAAACCGCCCGGCAGAACAGCTTCGACGCTTTCACCACCACACTGCTCATCAGCCCGCACCAGAAACATGACATCATCAGGGAAACCGGTAATGAAATAGCCGGCGAATACGAACTGGAATTCCTCTACGCCGACCTTCGGAAACGCTATTCGGACAGCCGCCATATGACCAAGCCGATGGACCTTTACCGCCAGCAGTACTGCGGCTGTGTTTACAGCGAGTGGGAACGCTACACCGGCAAGGAAATAGAATGAATAATAAAATCCTGCTTCTGGCTATTACTATCTTCATTATTCCGTTATGTGCCTGCAATCCGTCACCCGACATGGTAACGGTAACACGTGTCATCGACGGCGATACGATTGAAATCGGCACCGGTCAGAAGGTCAGGTATATCGGCATCGATACACCGGAGGTTTATCCGGAAACGGAACCCTACGGTATCGAAGCCTGGGAGGCCAACAGCAGGCTGGTAGAGGGCAAAAAGGTACGCCTGGAGCGGGACGTGTCGGACACGGATAAATACGGACGACTGCTCCGCTATGTTTATATAGACGATGTATTGATAAATGCCGAACTCGTAAGACTGGGAATGGCCAGGGCCAAGGTATACCCGCCCGATACCCTGTATCAGGAGCTGCTTGAGCAACTGGAAAAGGGGGCCAGGGAAGCTGGCTGGGGTATGTGGGCAAAATGAAGGAGAGCCCCACATAGAGGCTCCCCGTGCATTTTTTTAGATTTCTCGGCAGCGAACTACTTCACGGTAACCGTAAAGTTATAGGTCCACTCGCCCTTCTCGCCGCCCTCCCAGGGTCGGCTATATTGCATAGAAACCTCAGTCGCACCGGCTTTAAGCGTCTCAAAGGTCCACACTTCCTGACCGGGAGTACCGAGCGGTGGCGGCGGGTCACTTTCAGGGCCGATATACTCATGGGAAACCTGCTTCAACACGGCCTCATCAGAGATAACGGCGGGCTCCCACTCGAAGCCGGTGGTCGGATTGGAACAGAGAGTCACAACGATCTCACCACCAACGGGAAGTTCGAATTCATTGATAACATGTTTGCTGGCCGTGAAGTCATCGCAGGAAATATCCACGCTTATCTTTTCCGAAGCCGGCGAACAGGCTACCAGGGACACCGCCAGAATAACCATCAGACCTGCCATGATTAGCTTTGATTTCATTTTTACTACCTCATTATTCTCAATATTTATGATGACACTTTCAAGGCACCCTAGTCAATTTCGTAGGATATCTGGACATTGAGGGTTATTTCCATTTCGCCCGGGCTGATGGGTGTCTCTACAGCCGGTGCTCCCTCTGCCTTTGCTATCATGTCCTGACGATAGATAGGACCCGGTATGTAAGAGCTCTCGGTGATGTAAAGCGGCCTGCCCAGCTTCACGCCGGCTGCCTCAGCCAGTTGTTTTGCCTTGGCCTCGGCATCGGCTACCGCCTGTTCCCTTGCCTCTTTCTGGTACTCCGAAGGGTCATCCACGGTGAAACCAATGCTGTCGATACGGGTATAGTCACCGCCGGCGATAGCCACAGCGTCAATAACGTCGCCCGCCTTGGCCACGTCCCTTACCTTGGCTGTAACCACATTGGTGACACGGTAACCGATTATTACCTCTTTCTCTTCCTGGCTGTCCCACCTGGTTACCCGATTAATGTTGAAATACTGGGTCTGAATATCTTTCTCGGCAACACCCTCGTTTTCCAGGGCCTTCATAACTCTGTCCATGGCCTCACGGGCCTGTTCCTGTGCTTCGGCGACGGTCACTTCCTGGGCTTCAATGCCCAACCTCAGGATTGCTACGTCCGGTACGGCAACGACCCTGCCCTCACCACTGACCCAGATTCCCTCCTGCTGATTGTTCAAACTCAGCTTCAGTTCTCCGTTGTCCGTTGTGAGTCTCGCACCTTCCGTACCACAGCCTGATACAACAACCGCAGTCAGCAATACCACCACGCCTACCGCTACTAACCATACCTTTCTCATGATTTGCCTCCCTTTTTGATATTTCTATTATATATAACGTCAAAGTCGCCACCTGGTTAGCAACGACTTCATGAATATATAAAGGAGATAATTGTATCTATTCCAGATTCGCGAGGGCCTTATCATAGCCCTCTCCGGCCACCTCAATCGCCCTGTGCAGTGCCGGCCTGACCGATTCCGGGACTCTACTCAATATGTTCTGCAAGGCCTCTGAGTTTTTAGCAGCCCTGAGGGATATAATCCTCTTCAGTTCTGCCTGTGTATCGGGCTTAATATCCTCATCACTCACAGCATTGTCACTTACGGGTCCGACACCCTCAGGTCTTCCCGGCGCCTTTGGTGCTACGGCCACCGGCGCTTTCTCCACAGCCACTGCCGGCGGTGCCTGCTTGAGCTGTACCTGTGGCGCTTCCTCCGCTATTGCTGGTGCCGGTGTTGGCGTCGGTACTACTTCTCCCACCTGTACCTGTGCTGCTTCTTCCGCATCCACCTGTGGCGGCGCCGCCTCTTCAAACATGGCTATTTCTCTCTCCACCGGCACTCCTACGCCAGGCAGGTCCAGATTCGCCATGGCTATTAACTGATCATTCAGCCGCTCCGTGGCCTGCTCCACCTGCTTTACCTTGCCCTTATCTGCCATCCTGATTATTTCTTCCACTCTCTTATCGGCGAGTTCGACATACAGTTCGGCCTTACCTATAGCCGATGTCGTAAACGCCAGCCGCACTGCCTCCGTTGCCAGTTTTACCTGGTACAGTGGTTCATCAGGCAGGCTATCACCGGCCGCCACCACGGTACCGCTGCCGGCTATCAGCAGAGCCACAACGATAACTACTGCCGTTACCCATCGCGGCTGCCAGCTGAAGAAGCCCCGGCTCTTCGTTGTCTCCATATCCCGGATGGCGTTCTGGAACTGATACCTGGCCCTATCCCTGAATTCAGGACGCGGCTCGATGTTGGTCGCTACTCTGGCATCCAGCGCCAACCGCAGCAACGGCTCGAGCGTAGCAGTATATTCAGGATAGTCTGCAAGGCACTGCTCTACAGACTCACCCTTGATTACCCGCTCCAGACATTCGTCCAGAATGATATCGAATTCGTTTTCCTTCTTCATTACGCTGTCCCTGCCGCCATTACTTTACGCAGTGCTACTATCGCACTGTGCTGCAATGCCTTGATAGCCCCCTCACTCCTGCCCATGACTTTAGCGACCTCGGCCACGGATAGTTCCCCGGCAAAACGGAGTGAGATCACCTCCTGCTGTGCCGGGGTCAACCTTTTCGTTGCCTTTGCCAGCTGTTCAATCTCTAACTTACGTTCGGCTACCTGCCCCGGGTCTCTGTCACCTGCCGGCATAGTCTCATCAAGCGGCACGGTAGCACGCCTTGATTTCTTTCTCAGGTAATCTACTACCTGATTATGAGCAATGCGATACAGCCAGGAGGAGAACGGCATACCCTTCCATTTATATTTCGAGATAGACTTAAGGGCATTTAGAAAGACCTGCTGCGTCATATCCTCTGCCTCTATCCTGTCTCCTATTTTGAGAACTATATACCGATAAATCCTGTCGAAGTTCTCTTCATATAATTGAGTTAAAGCCATCGGGTCGCGCTCTTGTGCTCGCCGAATGAGGCTCTCCTCATTTTGCACCTGACAACTCCTGGCTGACCGGACCAATCTCAAAAGCCTTTTATCCGGTCGGTAAATGTGGTGTTACCCTGTGCATATAGTATAACGAATGAGGTGTTAAAAAGATAGGTTCAGGGAGTTAATGAAGCGTATGCTTCGAAGAATAGGTTAAGGTTGGTAAACAATGTTTAGTAAATGGAGGAAAGTAAGTTAACGGAGAGGTTTGAAAATTCGTAAGACAAATTAATAGAATTGTGTTTGTCTGTTATACATAATATAATTTTCATCAAACAATAGTATTGAGGTGAGTATGGTAAAAATTATAGTAGCAGGTAAACCTGATTATGAAGAAATATTAACACAAACAAGATGTAAGCACGATATTAAGAATAGGCAGGTATTTGACTATTCTCAAAGCGAAATTAGTGAGTATAGTTATTACAAAGAGAAGTACGCAGGTGATGGGGTGAAGTTTAGAAATGATCCAAACCCTATATATAACTGTCATGGAATGACATTTGCTAGCTCGAGAACTTCTGTTGGTCCTGAATCTATAGATATGATTATCGAAGATGATGGATACACTCAAATAGAGGATTTTAGAGAAGTCGAACCGGGCGACGTAGTACTTTACCATAGTGAACTAGGAGAAGTATCTCATTCGGGTGTAGTTGTAGCGGTACCTTCAAAAGAAGATTTGAACACATGGGTAATTAGTAAATGGGGGAAGTTTAGTGAAGCATATCATAGATTATTAGACTGCCCATATGCAAAAGGAATTGATCATTTAAGTTATTGGAGAATAACCAAGTGATATTGCGAGATTTAGATAATCTAGTTCGTGAATATATTTTTGCTAGTACTGCAGGGTATATTTATCAACGTTTCAGGGAGAATGTCTCATTACAGGAAATAGCGAAAAAGGGAAAAGAAGAATTATTAATTAAGGAATACATAAAAAGAACGAATAAAAAGGACAGGAAAATTGAGGATGATGTTGTCGCATATGCGATAATAATCATTATTACATTATATGAAGACCATAAAAAGGCTATAGGCGCGTTTGAGAAGATAGATTTATCGAAACTAGAGTGGGGGAATAGATTAAAAGAAATATATATGCTAGAAGTAAAATCAACGAGCTATAAAATGGGTCAGGGCAAAGCGACAATTTATAATTATAGGCAAGTTAAATCGGCGAGCTCATCTGAATATAATGAATATGTACATAGGAGTAGAAAGGGAGGGAGTAAAAAATGATAAAAACAAAATTGCTGATATGTGCAGAAGAGGTGATAGTAGACCAAAAATCAAACAATGCGTCTGTTATTAATATTATTGAACAATTTACGTTCACAAATTTACCTGCTGTAATAAATAAGATGGTAATTATGAGTCTGTTAGAAAGGGACGAAGGTGATGATGAAAAATGGGAAGGAAGGCTACGTATGTTCTTAGCCGGAGTTGAGATATTTAATCAACCAATTATTCACAATTTTAAAGGAATGCCAAGAAGTAGACATATATTCGGAATTGGAGGTATACCAATAAGCCAGCCTGGAAAAATGGAAATATGTTTATATAAAGGCAATGATAGAATCACATCGTACTCAATAGATATTGTTTCTACAGAAAAACCTGCAATCAAAGAATTTAACAAAAGAAAGAAGTCAAGAACGACTGAAAGTCGGGCGTAGCCTTTATTCTTGATGGCTGGTGTAGTAGTCAGATAATAAGAATACGGGGGAAGTGTTTATGCTTCCCCTTTTTATGTGCTAAAATTGCAGAATAATCATTGGTATCTGGAGAGAAACAGCCGTGAGTTACGTCATACGCCCGATGACGAAAGAGGACCTGCCTCAGGTCACTGAAATCGACCGTGAAGCATTTCCCACCCAGTGGCCGCCAGCCAATTACCGGCACGAACTACAGAACCAGCTGGCACACTATATCGTTGTCTATGATGATACCAGGACTGTAGAAGACCCTGTGATAAAGCCGCACCATGGCCTCTCCTGGCTGGTATCTGTAATTAAGCCGTGGTTCAACCGCAGACAGCCATCTGACGATAGTTCGTCTCAGGCCAGGAGACAGTACATCATGGGTTTTTCGGGCATCTGGGTATTGGCTGATGAATCTCACATAACCAATATTGCCGTGCGCAGGATGTACCAGCGCCAGGGCATCGGCGAGTTATTGCTTATAGCCACCATAGACCTGACCATGAAGCTGAAAGCCAGCATGATGACTCTGGAGGTACGCGCCTCGAATACCGCCGCTCAGAACCTCTACAGCAAGTATGGCTTTACACAGGTGGGCGTGCGCCGCGGCTACTACCTGGACAACCGGGAAGACGGAATACTGATGTCCACCGAGAGTATTACCTCAGACTCGTTCCAGTCACGGCTCCAGCAGTTAAGAGAGGAGCTCGCCAGAAGACTGGGCAGCCAGTTAGTGACCGGGGAAACCACCTCCACCGTCAATCCCGAAGGAAAATAAAGAACTCCCCTCATGTAAATCTATAACCTGTCTTGAAATGAACACCCGGAGATACTTACCGTTGAAACAGGCTCCGCTTTTTGGGTAAATATGCGGGGTTATTCATATTCTCATAGACCCATTCCGTGAGTTGTTCCTGACACCTGGCAATCGGTTCCTTCAGCTTATCTATTTCAATAGCCGCCATATAGCTATCCGATTTATATTTAGTAGCCGCATCAATTCTCTCATTAATCTCGGCGACCATCTCAAACAAACTGGATAAATCCTCCCATAGTCCCTGAGGTAAAAATGTGACCTTCTCCCGGTTCTTCTCCCAGGCCTCCGCTTTCAATCTACCGATGCTGCGGTGATAGCTGAAGTTTTCACATAGCTTCGAATTATACTTGACACTGGACAGAATGCCGACAACCTTGCCCAGCGGCGCCCTCCTCGTACGGACTATCTGGAGGACTATACTGAGTCCGAGTAATAAAACCATGGCAACCCCGATGAATATACTCGTACCTAATCCGTCCAAAGCTCAGACCTCGTTTCCTAAAAATAGGTTATGTCTTATATATCCGTAGAATTATAGTAAAAGTCATGATGAAAAAACAAGCTCGGCGGGCTTTCCTTAGGTGTTTTATAACCCATTGAATCTGAATTGTTTCTAGGTGTCTTCTTTTACATACTTGCCGCCGGTCACCGTCGTGAAGTGGAAGATGGGCCTATCGACACGCCTTAAAATCAGCGGACAGTGTTTCATCCCCCTAGGGACAAAGACCATACAGCTTCTGGTGAGAATATGTTTTTCGTCTTCCAGCCATAGCTCTATTTCTCCACCCAGGTCATAAGGGTCTTCAGGATTATTGCCGAAAAACCCGATAATCTCGTCAGTATCATGGGCATGCGACGAATTCTCCACAGTGGTCGATGCTTTTAAATACCAGGCGGTGTTCATATGGAAAGCGCCCTCCACCACCGCATCATCCATCCACAGGATACGGGTCGCATACTGGCTATAGGTGTCGGCGATTTTTTGCTTTTCCGGCGGTATCTTCAGTTCCTCCACGATATATTTTCCGTATTTTGATTCTGCCATGATATAGCTCCCTTCGAATGCTGATTTATAATTACCGTAGATATACCAGTATTGTAACATCATTTACTGTTTCCGGTGAATTAATAATAATGCAGAATCTCTTTGACCACTGAATAACGAAGTGCTAGAATTATCAGACAGGGGGACCAGCGGCTAAGGAGGAACACAACGATGTCCGGGCATTCCAAATGGCATTCAATCAAGCACCAGAAAGGTGTCGCTGATGCCAGGCGGGGTCAACTCTTCACCAAACTGACCCGTGAACTTATTATTGCCGCGAGGGAGGGAGGCAGTAACCCTGATGCCAATTTCCGCCTGCGTCTGGCGATACAGAAAGCACGCGATAATAACATGCCCACGGATAATATCGAGAGGTCTATCAAGAAAGGCACCGGCGAGCTTGAGGGAGGTAGCCTGGCGGAACTCGTTCTTGAAGGCTACGGACCCAGCGGTACCGCCATCATGGTTAACGCATTGACGGATAACCGCAACCGGACCATCCAGGAAGTGAGAAGCACGTTTACGCGGCATGGCAGCAATCTCGGTGAGAGCGGCTGCGTCTCCTGGCTTTTCGATTCCAAGGGTGTCATCACCATCAAGGCCGATAACGTTGATGCTGATGAACTGGCCCTTTCCGCTATCGACGCCGGCGCCGAGGATGTCAAGGTGGAAAATAACTATGTCGAAGTCTACACCACTCCGGAAGACCTGGAGAACGTCAGGAAAGCCCTGGAAGAGCAAAACATAACCGTGGAAATGAGTGAAATATCCATGGTGCCGAAAAGCCTGGTACAGCTTGACGAGAAATCGGCTACACAGGCCCTTAAACTGATGGACAAGCTGGAGGAAATCGACGACGTCCAGAATGTCTTCAGCAATGCCGACTTCCCCGATACTATCCTGGAAAGTTATCAGGCACAATAAGCCCGAGGAGTTTCAACCTTTAATACCCTCGTTATACATATGATATGAAGATATTAGGTATCGACCCGGGCACAGTGGTCATGGGCTACGGCGTGATTGAGAGTGAGGATGATGAGATAGCCCTGGTCGATTACGGTGCCCTCGTCGGACCGGAGCGCTCGGAAATAGGCGAGCGTTTGAGCCACCTGTATAACGAGCTTCAGGAAATCATCCAGCGCCACCAGCCCGATGCCGTTGCCGTGGAGCAGCCTTTTATATCCAAGAATGTGAGGTCGGCCATGGCCATCGGCAGGGCTCAGGCGATAGCCCTCCTGGCCGCCGCCCAAAGAAACATCCCCACCTTTGAGTACACGCCGGCGCAGATAAAGCAGAGGGTGGCCAACTACGGCGCCAGCAGCAAGGAGCAGATCCAGGAGATGGTCAGACTCCAGCTCGGTCTT
>Ga0209427_10003006_pt1 | contig 19814 bp, 20 predicted proteins | sample DeeMarSWOR136_30_FD_187465 | JGI IMG/M metagenome (GOLD analysis project Ga0209427, IMG submission 187465) | Marine sediment microbial communities from White Oak River estuary, North Carolina - WOR-1-36_30 (SPAdes) (version 2) | ecosystem: Environmental > Aquatic > Marine > Intertidal zone >...
TTCAATCCTTCCAAAGCAATCTCAAAAAACTTCTCTTTCGGAACACCAATCTTCTCGCAGAAGAGAATTTTCGCTCTATCAACTCCTCTGGCAAAGTCTTTAGCCTTGAACTTCTTTCTAACAGTCTTAACCTTCACTTCAGCTAGCTTCTTCGAAGGCATTACCAAAGCACAAGCAACCAACAAGCCAGAAATAGCATCACTACAAATTAAAGCCTTCTCCATCCTACTCTCTGGAACGACATCTGTACGCTCAAAATTATGAGCTTTTATGGCTCTGATAGATTCATCAGAAACTAAACCTGCTAAGATCTCCTCAGCTAAGACACCATGCTTCTCCCATGCATCCTCTATCTTCTCATAATCAATATCATGCAACAGGCCAATCAGACCCCAAGAATCCTCATCTTCCCCAAAATGCTTCGCCAACTCTCTCATAATGGCTTCAACGGCAATCATATGAAAAACAACATTTCTCTTCAAAACATTCTTCTTAACCAAACTGAGAGCTTCGTCCCTTGATAACATAACATTACCTGACCCTTGAAATTGAGACTATCCTTTATAACTTTCATCATTCATCTTGAAGTTAATATTTAAATTCTCCATACATCTCATCGGGACATAATATGTTAGGATATTCCTTTCGTAGCAGACAGCGTGCAGTATAACATAAATGGCACGCGTCAGCATAACCCTCATCATGGGACAAACCGAACTTTTCAACCAAAGCAGCTGGACCACCATGAATTAAAGGTTCAAGAATCGGATTTTCACAAGGATTATATTCTTCAATGATTTTTGAGAAAGGCTTCTGCCAAGCATTCCCAATAGCAATACCTTGACAAACATGAACGTACCCTAGAGGGTCAATATGAACTCTTTCCTGGTTAACAAAATCTTCATAGGGGCAATCTTTAAATCCACGCCAGAAAATTTTGTCTGCTTCCTCCGCTAATTTGGACACAGCTCTTCCTTTGTACATTAGCTCATATAACCCTACTTTCGCCCCTTCAATCTCGCTCTGACAAGGAGTATCCGCATTCGGATACTTAATAGAAAGTATCCCAGCTTTCATGTTTAAGCCATTTGCAGCCTTCACAGCATTTTGGACCTCTTTAATCTGCCAACTCTTACCATGATAAAGGTCACTACTTAAGGTCAATTCGACATTTCCTGCCTCAGCCATTGGGAGAAGCCAGACCTTAGCATCTTCAGGACAACTAGCCCAGAAACAATTTGAAAGAACATCCACATGAAAGCCAACTCTCACAGCCTCTTCCACAGCCCTGATCATAATCGGATAATACAGAAAGGGCTCACCACCCTCCAATGAAATACAATCCACAGTTCCCAGCTTCTTCGCTTCCACCAGTATACTTTTTATCTGTCTAAGCGTGAATACGCCTCTAGCCTTCGGATTACCCCAAACAAAACAATGATCACACTCCAAATCGCACCTGTAAGTCAGAAGAAAGTGAATGCTTCTCAACTTCAACCAACGACCCCCATTCAACACTACACATCCAGTCTTAGTTAAATCTTAAGATAAAGAACGAAGTTTCATTAGAACGAAAAACAAGTAAAATATATTAGTCATATCAAAACCCTTTGCTTTCTCTATCAGGTGCAAGCATACTTGGTTTCAAGGAAATTCCAAATCACATGGAAAACTCTACTCTTACCAGCAGTAGGTCTACTGGCATTCCTCCTATACCTTTACATCTTCAACGTAGATATTCCCAAGATGGTTGCCATCATCCAAAGTGTAGACCTCACCATCTATTCTTTGGCAGTCATCGCTCTCATCCTTGAAACCTTCTTATTCACCCTTTCATGGCGTTGTCTACTTAACTTTCTTTCCGTGAAACTTACCGTGGTGAAATCTTTTCTCTACGTTTGGTATGGGATTTTTATGGACATAGTGATCCCAGCTGAATCCATAAGTGGAGAAATCTCAAGGATATACTTGATCACAAGAGAACAAAATGGAACAAGTGGAAAAGTAGTCGCCTCTCTAGTTGCCCACAGACTCATGGGTACCGGAATGACTATAGCAAGCCTGCTTACAGGAATGATTGTTTTGCTTCTCCAAAAACAGATTGGAGGCATTGTACTTAACCTGACATTGTTTCTAATCATTGTAACAACAATCTTTCTGGTATTACTGATACTCTTATGCATTAAGGAGAGATGGACACTGCAAATCATTGACATCGTGATAAGGCTTGTGAGGTATATAAGTCGGGGAAGATGGAAACTAGATAATGTTAGAAGAAAAATCGTTAAAGCTGCAGAGACATTCCACAATTCCATGAAAGAGTTTGGGCATGCCCCGAAAACACTCATTACATCATTATGCCTATCCTTTTTTTCATGGTTCTGCAGTGTAGCAGTAATCTATCTGGTATTCTTATCTATGGGATTTTCGATTCGTTGGAGTGTGATAATCGTTACAAGCTCAATAATCGTTGCCATAAGAAGTATTCCCTTAGGTGTCCCATTTGAGGCAGGACTACCAGAATTAACAATGCCAACACTGTACGCAGCCCTTCTGATAGAGATTCCCGTAGATATACGTATAACAATATGCGCGACTGCAACAATTCTGATAAGAATTCTGACCATGTGGCTTAGATTTTTCATAGGTTTCGTGGTCCTACAGTGGCTTGGAATAAAGACTGTAACAACTTCAAGCTTCAACAGTGAAAAACTCATGTTAGAAACCAAGAAAACCTAAATTCCATTTTTCCTCAAATTAAATATGGATGCCTCCGTAAAATGCCAGTGACAATAGAAAAAGCTTCAATCAAAGATTTAGACAAGCTATTTGAGATCGAGAAGCAATGTTTTCAAAGAACAGCGTTCACAAAACAACAAATAACCCATCTTTTAACCGATTCAGATGCTATAGGTTTAGTTTCGAGAGTGAAAGGCGAAATTGTGGGCTTCGTCATAGGCATAATGCCTAAGAAAAAAGCAAGAAGGGGACACATACTAACAATAGACGTTTTACCTACACATCGTCGAAGAGGGATAGGGCTCAGTCTACTACAAAACATAGAAAAAGCATTCAAAGACAAGAATGTCAATATATGCCGTTTAGAGGTACGAGAGGATAATATTGAAGCATTAAGCCTCTATGAAAAATCCGGATACAAGAAGATTGGAAAGCTCCATAACTATTATCATAATGCTCATGGAATACTTCTGGAAAAAACTCTAACATAACCTCCATAAGTTTAACTTTTTCTTTTCGTCAAAAATTCTTTCCAAGTTCACCTCAGCCGCTTCAACTATCACCAGTTCTGCAGTTGCGCCGACAAAGGAATCTTTCATTAAATGCCCTCCAAAGGCTTCCCCTTTCTCGTTAGCGACAACGATGTGAGAGTGAATCAGTATCTCACCACTCTTGTCAACTGACACATTCCCCGTACAGGAAGCAATTTCCAAAGGACCAGCCAATTGTATAGAATTATATCGTCTTTCACTATAATACCCTATAACAGCCTTCTTCAAACTTCCAATCAACATGAAAAAACCTGCTTTCACTCCGCTTTCTTCAGTCCTCTTCTGGATAGCTTCAGCTAAGTCTTCATCCTCAAATATTCTAGAAAACCAGATTTTACCGATTTGTCCTTTCAGCATATTTTATCTCCAAACCACTTTCTAACATGTCTCATCCATTTAAATCTTAACGGTTCCATCTATTCAAACAGAAACTCCAAAAAATGATGTTCAACCGTTAATCGGAGGGGAAATCTTGACCTGTAGAAAACCTGCTGAAACACAGAAGTTTGTCAGTACGATCAAAGCTCCCAAATGTAATACTGTATGATCATTCGCAAGAATAGAACGTTGTGAATCATCTCACAAATTGATCAGGGAATTTGGATAGTATTGGATTATTATGAATGACATGATTCGCAAACTCATGTCCATCAGTAAAAGAAAATCGAGTCTATACGTGTTCTAAGAAGACCTAACAAATATAAAATAAAAACCCTAGGTTTGCAGATCTGAAACCTCATCTAGCCGGAAGCTTTCTAATGTTCCTAGGCGATTTCTTTTGCGTCTTCAACCCATTTTCCAGTGATTTTCGGGGAAATCTTCAATATGGCAGCTAAGTCTTCAGGTGAAGCCTTGGCTAACTCCTGCAGGCTGTTGATGCCTATAGCATTAAGTTGTTCCTTCCGCTTCTCACCTATGCCTTTAATCCCTGTAAGTGCTGTGACAGTGAGTTCAGCTTCTTCCTCAATTGTTGTCGATGGAGTCGAGACTGGTGACGCTTCAATTGTTATGGTTTTTGGTCTTTGAGAATAGCCTAGCCCAACGAATAGAAGCCCAAAAACAGTTGTCGCTATGATCGACAAATCTCTTTCAGACGCTGCATCTTTTAGTATAAAAGCAGCTACTGCAGTCAATATGAAAAATGTTATTGCTATCGTGTAAAGAGCATAATCTAAACGCATATTATCTTTCTCCTAACTCCATTTATTGTTCCACGTGAGGGTTTAAATAATTTTCTGCATTTTTCTAGTAAAAAACGTGGAAATTTAGCATTTTTCTGGTTATTCGTCATCTGATTAGGCTTGTTTCTTCAGTAGTTCTCTTTCTGATGGCGGCTGCATTATGATCCCTTTCTTCATTAATAGGTTAAGGGACTCTCTAGCATTTTTTATTATTGACACAGCCCTTTCATGCAGTTCCTGTCTACTTAGTTTTACTCTTGCCACACCTTGCTCGATGGATTTCAGTGCGCATGCCACTGCTTCACGTGGATAGACCTCCCATTCCTCCATTCTGGGCAGGATGTCAGTGTCATTTATCTCTCTTTCTTCTGCAAATTTCGCTAGTTCGTGGGCTGCTGATATACACATATCGTCTGTAACGGTTCTTGCCCTAACATCCAAGACACCGCGAAAGATTGCTGGAAAACCTAGACTATTGTTAACTTGGTTTGGGAAGTCGCTTCTTCCAGTCGCTACAATACGAGCTCCAGCATCCTTTGCCTCCCATGGCCATATTTCTGGAATCGGATTTGCACAGGCAAAGACTATAGCATCATCTGCCATTGTGGTGACCCATTCTTTCTTTATTACACCTGGCACTGGTTTAGATGCTGCTACCACAGCGTCTATATCTTTGAATGCTTCTGACATATCGCCTGTTCTTCCTTCAGCATTTGTTTTTTGAGCTAGATCATATTTCCATTGATTCGATTCTTCTGCTATATCTGTTCTACCTGGATGCAGTATACCCTTCGAGTCTACAAGTATCATATTGCCTGGTTTTATTCCCCATCTCATTAGAACATAGGCTGTTCTTGTATTTGCTCCACCAACACCAACTAAAGTTATTAAGCTTTCTTTTGGGTTTTTTCCGACTAACTTGAAAGCGTTTATCAAACCTGCCAATATTACGGTGGCTGTTCCTTGTTGGTCGTCATGCCAAACTGGGATTTGTAGGCGTTCTCTTGTTTTTTCTAATACATCGAAGCATTTTGGTTTGGCTATATCTTCTAGATTTATTCCTCCAAAGGATGGTTCAAGTAGTTCGCATGTGTGGATTATCTCTTCTGGATCTTTGGTTTTCAGGCATATTGGGAAGGCGTCAACTCCACCTAGATATTTGAATAGTAAGGCTTTTCCCTCCATTACTGGCATAGCTGCTTCAGGACCTATATCTCCTAAGCCTAGAACGCGGGTGCCATCTGATACCACTGCCACATAGTTCCAACGGTTCGTGAGTTCGAAGGATTTATCTGGGTCAGCTTGAATTTCTCTACATGGTGCAGCCACCCCGGGCGTATACCATATCGCGAAGTCTTTAGGGCTTGTTACAGCGCATTTAGGCATCACCTGAACTTTTCCTTCATAAAACCTGTGCAATGGCGGAGCCAGCTGCCCTGGTTTCTTAGCCTTAGCCAGTAAATCTTCCACTGTTGGTTTTCTCTCTTCATGCAAACCTGTCATATTATCTATTCTCCTTTGAACAGTATAAGATGTTATTGTCTGAGTGTTTAGGTTTTAAAAGTTGTGATGACTTTTGGTCGAAAGTAATGTATTGATACAATACGATCTGCTACAAAGCATGCGCTATGATATGTTGCTGAAAACCAAATTTTCACTGATGAAACCTTTGGAAACAACGGTTATCTTGTGGAAAAACTGGAGAACAGCCAATCAGTATCTATTTCTGTATCCGCCTCTTCTTCCTCTGTCGTACGGTCTTCTACGCTGCTCATACTCTTTGTTTGACATGTTGTTTTCCGTGTTTACTTCAACTTCTAAGGGTTTTTCCGCAATCTCTAATGTACCGTATCTGCCAACGTTCAAGCGCATGTTGCCTCTGAACAAGGTTACATAACCATTATTTATACTGACAGTGTCCCCTTCGTTCACCTTTTCAATAGCGTCATCCCATAGAGTTAAGTAAACGCACCCGGTTTCGTCGCCTACTAATGCGTCGCACACTTGATGTGATTCACCATCCCGTCTAGAGGAAACATCTCTAACTTCACTTTTGGAAACCGCTTTTGCTATGACGTTTACAGCCTTGGAACGCGGATTTAACTCACCTATCTTCACATCTACTGGTTGTCTTCTCCCAGAAAAACCTTCGACAGCCAACCTGATTCAACACCTAACATATGTTAACAACACAGATAACATCGCCATGCACTTAAGGTTTTTGGTGAATACTTTTCCGTTTTGGTGAATACATCTTTTAAGGGACATATAACTTTGGCTTTCTGAAGATTCTAATGTGACTTCTGTTACGTAGTCGAAGCCTGTGGCCACGATCTTTTTTGCTTCTTCTACGGTTGTTGCTGTGGCAACATCATATTCATCATTTTTGAAATCAATCAGTTGAGTGCACTTCAGGATGTTGTTTATCCTTTTATGGCCCAGTAGCTTTTTCACTAGTAAGATGTCTCTGGTGTGGTGATGGATCATTGTTGCTCCCCAATGCCGGAAGGTGGTGAAGGTGATCTTTAGAGTTCTTGGGTTCTGCAGATTTCGAGCAACTCTTTTCTTCACTCTTTGGAAACAGGTTGACATAGATCCGTAGTTGCAAGCGAAGATTCGTTCTGAAGTTTTTGGTAGGGCGTCCGTATTCACCTTGTAGAAAAAAAGGGATTTTGCGAGAAATATCTCCACTGGGAAATGTTGCAAACTTTCCTTTAGCGCACCTTTATGAAAAGGGAGAAGTGATTTTACGTCAGGTCAGGAAAAGCTCAGCAGAATAAAGAAGTGGATCTTACCCGGAGAGGGAAAGTCGAGAATGCTTGCGATAATAGGCGGCAAAGCCGATAGCGACACCAAGATCATATACAAGAAATATGGTGTCAAAGCATCCCAACATGTTACCCTAAAGATAACTAAAGAAGGTCTCGTTGATATCCATCTCACAGAGGGGGGAAGAGAGAAGAAATCGATGCTTTGCAACCTTTTATCTTACGAGGCTGGTATGCCCATTTCTGGAAAGACGATAGGATAATTATAGTTTACACTGACAAGCAATTCAAGTTTGACAAGAAGGATAAGAGTACACGGAAAGAAGCCATAGAACACAGAAAGACTCAGGGCATTCCAGAAAATGAGCTAGGCTTTCCAATAGATTGAAAAATGATGTATCATAAGAACCACAAAACTAAGAAGACCCAAATGTAATCAAAAGAGGAGTAACCAAATGAAATCTGCACAGATTGTCATTCAACCATTTCCGCCCTTCAACTTTGATGGTACAGTATACGTGCCCCACTATTTTCCGACACCTGACTTTGAATGGCAACCAAACGTGATGTGGCAAACTCTGAATTTAGATAGAAGGCTCTTTGGATTAAAAATGGAAAACAGAGGAGGAATCAATGAGCCTAGAATCAGACTGAAAGTCTATTCGAAGGTCAAACTTGCTCCTAACATGATTGAAAGTGTTGTGGAAAAACTAAACTGGAGATATGGGTTCAACGAGGATATTTCAGAATTCATCGAGGAATTCAAGAATGACACGTTTCTCAAATCAGTGTTCAAACGTTGGAAAGGAATGAGGTCCAATTGTGCGAATTCCCTCTACGAACTCCTGATAATCTCAATAGTTCTGCAGAATGCCACAGTCAAAAGAACCATTCAAATGATGAACAACTTATTCAATGCTTATGGTTCAAAACTGAAATTCGACGGCAAGGAATTGTCTGCCTATTGGAATCCACAAGACTTGAACAACGTTGATGAAGAAGAGTTGAGAGCTTTGAAAGTTGGCTACAGAGCCAAAATGATTAAACGCGTGTCAGAAGCGTTTACCCGCGGAGAAATAGATGAGTTGAAATTGAGGAAAATGAATACTGGAGACGCGAAACAAGAGCTGATGAAACTTTATGGAGTGGGACCGGCGACAGCCCAAATCATTCTTGGCGGATACTTGAGAAGATATGACACTTTTGACTTGAAAGATAAGTTTTGGGAACAAAAAATACTCTCAAGAGTGATGTTCCGTAAGAAGCTGGTTCCTAGGGATGAGATTATAGACGAGTTCAATAAGAGATATGGAAAATGGAGAGGGCTAGCTTTTCATCACATATTCACTGCAATCTTCTGGAGGCACAGAGAAAGGAAAATCCCTTGGCTAGAAAAAGAAATCAGAATGTAAGTAAGCAAGCAGGAATATTGCGAAGAAGCCAAAAATGGGGGAGCCTTCGGGAGATGTCTCCAATGTTTGTGCCTAAGGTTTTTGGTCATCAGTTTGAAGCTTTAGAAACTGTCTTTTACCATGCACAATGGCCTGCTCGTCACACGCAACGCGAGTGCACACTCCCGGTAAACCTATGATAACATCGCAGTGATCTTGCAGGGTTACCTATTTTTTTCTGTGTTTGACACGCACGAGCATACGCCAACTCAAAGCCATAGTCTTAGGATGTGAAGCCTTCACCTCATCTAACCTTGAAACGGCAGTATTATACGGTGCTTCCAACACAGCTTCATGATTAGTGTAGGCTTCTTCACAAATTTTCTTCATAGCATCAACGAAGCGGTCAAGCTCTTCCTTCTCAAAGGTTTCCGTAGGCTCGATCATCAACGCTTCCTCAACAATAAGCGGAAAATAAACAGTTGGTGCATGCAATCCATAATCAAGCAAGCGTTTAGCCAGATTTAAAGCTGAAATTCCCGTTTCACTCTTTAAAGACTTGGCGCTGAAAACACACTCGTGCTTCCTAGGTTTTTCACGACCATAAGGAAGCGTCAGACCCCTAATTCCTTCAAGCTTTTTAGCTAAATAGTTTGCATTTAATACAGATATCTCCGCTGCTTCCTTCAATCCTTCAAAACCCAAACTCAAAACATAAGCATAAGCTTTCAACAAAACAGCCACATTTCCATAGAAACACCGTACTTTGCCAACACTATGCGGTCGATCATAATCTAAGCGATAATATTCCTCATCAAAAACTATGCGTGGAACAGGCAGGAATCTTGCTAATTTTTTGGAAACACCAACTGGACCTGCTCCCGGTCCTCCTCCCCCGTGGGGTGTGCTGAAGGTTTTGTGGATGTTCATGTGGACTATGTCGAAGCCCATGTCTCCAGGTCTGACTTTGCCAAGTATGGCGTTCAAGTTTGCTCCGTCATAGTAGAGTAGTCCGCCTGCTTCATGAATGACATTAGATATTTCTTGGATGTTTTTCTCAAAAATCCCAAGAGTGTTAGGATTTGTAAGCATCAAACCTGCTGTATGTTCAGAAACGGCTGCCTTCAACGCCTTAATACTCACGCAACCGTCCTCATCTGATGGAACAACCACAACATCGAATCCAGCCATAGCTGCGCTTGCAGGATTAGTTCCATGAGCTGAATCTGGAACAATAATTTCTTTTCTATTCTCAATTTCTCCATTCACACTATGATACACATGCATAAGCAGTGTACCCAAAAATTCGCCGTGAGCGCCTGCAGCAGGCTGCAGACAAACCTCATAAGTGCCGGTGATCTCAGCAAGCCATCGTTCAAGTCTGTAAAGAATTTCCAGTATTCCTTGTATAGTGCTTTCATTCTGATATGGATGCACCATATTCAGGGATGGTAAATTTGCAAGTTGCTCGTTTATTTTTGGGTTGTACTTCATTGTACAGCTTCCAAGAGGATACAACCCTGAATCGACACCATAATTCATTTGGGACAAACGTGTGAAATGCCTTACAACCTCGACCTCAGAAAGATGTGGAATCCTAAACTGATTCTTACGTCGCATATTCTTCGGAATAAGTACATTCACGTCACCAACGGTTTCCTTGATTGTTTTCTCAGCTTTCGGAGGAACATGTCCCCTCCGCCCCTTCCTTCCGAGATTGAAAATCAGCGGCTCATTCCAGTCTGCCTGTTTGAACGTGCCTACTCTACCCCCTAACCAAAATCTCTTCTAAAGCCTCAACTAGACGCTCAATTTCCTCTTCAGAATGAATTTCAGTCACACAATAAAGGGCGGTTCCACCAAGTTCTGGAAACTCCGCTGAAATATCTTTGCCGCCGTGAATTCTACACGCTAATAACCTTTCATGCATCTCCTTAACGCTCAAGTCAGCCCTATCAAAGTTGACCGTGAATTCCTTAAAGTGGGATGATTTGAAAACTGGAGTTATGACTCCATCTATCTTCGAAAGCCGATGAATAGCATAATTTGCTTTATACATTATTGCTTCACCAAGTTCTCGCAGTCCTTCTGGTCCAAGCAGAGCCATATATACAGCCGACGCTACAGCACACAAAGCCTCGTTTGTGCAAATGTTTGATGTTGCCTTTTCACGTCTGATATGCTGTTCACGAGTTTGCAGAGCCATGCAAAAACCTTGCTCACTGCCATCCTTCGTCGTTGTCATCCCGACTATGCGTCCAGGCATTTGTCTAACTAAACTCAAATCGTCACGACAAGTAAAAATTCCTGAAAGAGGTCCGCCAAAATTCATTGGAATCCCAAGAGGCTGTGCCTCACCAACCACGATATCCGCATCATAATCTCCTGGAGGCTTCAAAATCCCAAGCGATGTTGGGTCAACACCCACGAGGAAAAGCGCTCCATGCATATGTGCGTTCCTACTTATTTCATCAACTTGTGTTTCAATAAACCCTAAGTAGGATGGGTTTTCAATGTAGACTGCGGCAGTTTTGTTTGAAATCTTGTTCTCCAAGTCTTCAAGGCTGATTTGCCCTGTTTCTTTATTGTAGGCCACCTGTTTGACTGTGACTCCAGCTGGTTTGGCATAGACTTGTAAGGTCGCCATTCTTTCCGGATGAATAATCGTAGGAACCAGAATTTCATTTCGCCTTGTTAGTCGGACTGCCATGCGGGCTGCCTCACCCAAGGCGGAAGCCCAATCATACAAAGAACAATTAGCAACTTCCATGCTTGTTAACTCGCAAATCATGCTTTGATATTCAAAAAGAGCTTGAAGCATGCCTTGAGAGATTTCAGGCTGATAAGGTGTATAAGAAGTAAGCAGTTCACTGCGTTGAATAATCTCTTTTACTGCTGCAGGAATATAATGGGGCCAACAACCAGCACCCAAGAAAACAGGCATCTCACTACATGGTCTATTCTTTGAAAGCAAAGCCTCCACATGCTTTTTGACCTCAAACTCTGAGAACGCCTCTGGAAGATTTAACGGTTTTCGTGTACGATACTTCTCTGGAACATCCACATATAAATCATCTATATTTCTTATGCCTATTTCCTGCATCATTTCTTGTTTGATTTCAGGTTGAGAATTTGGAATATATGGATGATTATGCCTTCCCAAGATTTTCACCATTGAGAATTAGAAACTAAAGCATAATGGCTTCTTTAAGCTTTTTCAAATCGCACACTATTTCGAAGGATTTGTGTGGTTTGGTTAGGCATATGGTTAGAAGAGTGATGAAACGTCTAAGAACGCGCGTGAGAAAGGTAAATTACACGCTTATATGATAGCAGCCAATCAGGTTTCAATGCTTTCTCCAATCTGCATTAATTTGCAGTCTATTCCTTCACCGTTCAACTTTTCCTTTAGTCCCTTTGCTTTATCCATGCCTTTCATAACATCGTAGTGAAAGGGAATCACAGTGCCAGGTTTCAGCCTCTTGAAAGCATTCACATAATCCTGGTAATAATCAGGGAAGCACGCACTGAACACTATATTCACACCTTTTACATCAGGAAACCAGGATGAATCGCCTGCGTGCAATAAACCCTTATAGAAGTAACTGACACTTTCTTTTGATCCCCAACAATGGCTTTCTAAAACCTTGATTCCATCGATCTTATCTCCAGCTTTGACAGCGAAACCCTTAAGACCAAACTTGTTCAGAGCCGTTTTAGGAGCGTAAAGCATCACTGGACCAAACAGCTTTACACACTTTTCACGGTTATAATGGTCATCATGCTCATGGGTTAGAAGAATGACATCAGGAATGCTTTTTGGCTTCACAAGGAAGTCAGGATCAATCAGCAACTGCTTCTCACTAAAAACTTCTACACATGCATTTCCCAACCATCTAATTCTCATTCAAGAACACAACCTGACATTCTACATTACATTTAGTTCCTTAAAAGTCAAGGGGCGGTCCAGCTTTCATACGCAAATAATGGAATAGCGGACAGGCATGTAAGCATAGTAGATAATGTCTTGATTAGAAATATTGATTCCATGTAAGAGTTTGAAAATAACAAGATTTACTTTAATCTTCAACAACTGGACATAAATGACAGAGATGGCTCACATTAAGATTGAACTCAATTTCCTACAGTACTTGCATGAGAAGGCACAGGAATCAAGAAATAAGGAGATGCACGGATGTTTAATGTTCCTAGCTGGTGCCGTGTTTTTTGTAGGTGGAATGTTAGAAACCCTAAGCCTAAGCCAAAGCCCAGAATGGTTCATATTCATCCCATACCACATAGAACCGATTCCTGGAGCAGTATTAGGTTTGACGCTAATAGTAAGCGGTTTGTCTCTAATGGTTTTCGGGATAATCGTCGCGTTAAGATGGCGCGTGAATAGAAGATGGTACATGGAGAAGTTACGTAAAGCAAGTTCCGAGAAATGGGATGAACTAACACAGAGAAGAAGCGTCAACATATCGACGCCCAAGACACGAAAACGTAAGAAGAAGAACACCCGTACTGAATGGTGGGTCTACGAAAACTGGAATACCAGACCAGACAGAGCCAGAGTACACAAGGGCACATGCCTCTACTGTAACCATGGAAGTGGAATCCATCCAAACAAAACGCTGGAAGGAAATATACAGTGGTGGGGACCTTATTCCACAAAGAAAAAGGCTTGGAAAGTAGCAGAACAATTGGGAAGAAAAGACACCGCCTTTTGTAAAAAGTGTTGCAAAGACCTGAATGGAATAGAAGAAAAAACAATCGAGAGCTTCAAGCCCTATCAACAAAACCTTGCCTAATTCGTTAGGCAGCGTGCATAACCCAGAAATAGCAAGGAAACCCGGCAACTCCAGAAACTGGATTCAAACATGTTTGTACAGTACCTAAAGAGTTAGTGCTTATTAGGAAAAGAAAATAAATCAGCACATACAAAGTGTCCCTAATTCACATGTAGCGGCCGTAGTCTAGTTTGGATTAGGACATCAGCCTGCCACGCTGACGACCCGGGTTCAAATCCCGGCGGCCGCACCACAGAAACCTCTTTTGTATCTCACGCGGATAGAGATGAACCTCCACTTAAAAAAGCGAGGGGGGGGGTAGGTGATGTCTCACTGCAATAACGTGACGATTTCTGTTACACATCGCGTGCACTTAAAGAAGAGCTCATGGTTACTTATTCCTGCAAGATATTTTCTAGTCAGAATAGGCTTGGTTAAAACAAGAACTTAGATCCATTTCTTTTCTTTGACACTATTCTAATTTTTTGTATGGTGTTAGTAGGTGTTTAGCTAATGATGATAAAGTCAAAGGTTTATACCGTACACTGTCAGCTAGATTTACAAGGAAACTGTCGACTTCAGCTAGTTCTAATTCGTAGAACTGTTTTACCCAATTTGTAAGCTCTGCAAAAGACTTGTAGTCTCTGTGAATTGTGATCATTATTGCGTTGAATCCGCAGCCCATTCCCCTCTCAGCCATGATGATTTCAAAAGGACCTTTCTCAAAACTTTCGCTAAGGATTTTTTTTGCTCTCTGAATTTTTTTCGGTTCAAAATGCTTCTTATATTTGAAGAGAGTGACAGCCATTATTTGGTATCCAAGTTTAACGAAGTTAGGAATCATTGTATATTCTCTGATGTATCCTTCCTTCTCCAACTTCCTCCTCGTTCGGGTGATTGTAGGCTGAGAACTCCCAATTTTTTTAGCTAACTCTCTGTCACTTATCTTAGAATTCTTCATAAGCTCAGAAAGGACATTCCACTCAATCTTTCTCATAATTCATTCCTTCTTTTATGGTTTGTAAAATTATGATTTCTATTGCATGAGAATGAGTTAGCGTAGATTCTGCTTTGAATCTTCCTATCTAACCATTCTAAACATTTAGGTGGTAACGTTACACTTATTGGAATTCGAGTCACTTCGCCACCTCAACCATGTTTTGTCACGTCTCCTTTTCTGCCTTATCATTATCATATGATAATTAATTAATTAATTAATATTATATGTCTCCATGATAATAGAAGATACTAAGATATGTAAGTAGATAGATAAAGAAGAAGAGATTAAAGAATAGATTGAGTTTCAAGAAGCAGCAACTAGAATTCCGACACCTTATGCATTTTGTGCGGACTCATGAAAATTTATGTTAGGAAGTGCTGCGGAACATTTGAGTGTTCATAGTTGATGAAGTAAGAACTGGCATGTGTACACGGAAACTTTTGTCTGTATCTTAACACGTAATTGAAAAACATAGGCCGGGTTCCATGTTCAAACGATATCGTTAACGAGAAGCCTTAACAGCCTCGCTTCTTTTTTCGTAGATTGTTTAATGAATCAAGCTGTCCCAATATTCGCATGTGCTAATATTTCGGTATAAATGAACCTTAAAGACGGTGAAAAGAATAGGTTCAGCTTGCTCTAGCTTTTTATTATCTCGATTATCCTTTCTGGGTTCACTGTTTTTTGTTCTCTTCTCTTTAAGTTGCGAAATACAACTGCTCCTTTTTTCAGTTCTCTTTCTCCCACGATCACCGCATAATCTATCTTTCTTCTATCTGCATCTTCTAAAGCTTTAGACATTTTTCGTCCCATGACCTCAACTTCAACTGGTATATCAGCATCTCTAAGGATTTGAGAAATCCTCAAAGCTTCCCCTTTCAACTGATCTTGCACTGGAATCACAACAACAGTTTCTTCTTTTCGAGTTTTGGGCGCAGTCTTCTGTTTTTGCAAAGCTAACATTATTCTGTCTAATCCATGGGCATAACCCACTGCAGGTGTGGGTTCACCTCCAAATATCTCGATCAGCTTGTCATATCTTCCACCGCCACCCAACGCTATATCCATCTCTGGAACGTTCACCTCGAAGATAATTCCGGTGTAATACTCAAGTCCCCTGGCAAAACCAGCCTCGACAGTTATGTCGATTTTCTCTCCGCTTTCAGATATAATCTGTAGAATCTCTTGAAGATTTCTCACAGCGTTAATAGCATCTTCATATTCTTTGACTTGTTTCTCCATTCTTTTTGACACTTCAAAAGGTTTGTCACCCTTAATTTCCACCAGTTTCCTGAGGGTTGCCAAGCACTTTTCAGATGCTTCAGTTTCTTCAACCAGTTCAAATGCATCATCATACTGTTTTTTATCCATTAAGTGCATAATTTCATTTTGAACTTTATCTTCAATGATTTCTTGATCTAAAATCCCTCTCAAGACTCCAACATGTCCAACTTTGATAACTAGATTTTTTAGTCCTACTGCCTTGATCAGATTGTTTGTCAAAATTATTACTTCAGCGTCCGCCTCAGGCTTATTTGACCCTATCAATTCATAATTTGACTGCCAAAACTCTCTGAAACGACCTTGCTGTGGTTCGTCATATCGATATAGGCTTCCCACACAAAACAGCCGTAGAGGCTTAGGCTCATTCCGCAGAGTGTTCATAACTAGTCTTGCCACAGAAGGTGTGAACTCTGGTCGCAAGGCAACTCTGCGTCCACCCAAGTCTTTGAAAGCGTACATTCGATGGCGGATCTCTTCACCAGCCTTTGCAGCTAGAAGATCATAAGACTCCAAAACAGGAGTTATTATCTCACTGTATCCGTAGAGCTGAGCTATCCTCCTAGCCTTACCTTCGATGTATTTCATCATTTGAGCTTCTTCAGGCAGAAAATCCCTCATTCCACGGACTGTTTTGAAAGCAGACAATTCAAACGCTCCATCATTCTAAGGTTAATTGCGAAATCGAATAGTAAACTATTTCTCCTCTACGGTTCATAACAGCCAAAATCAACTCTTTTTTAAGACTTCGAGAATGTTTCAAAACACGATTTAAAATTTCAGGTGACGTCGGTTTTCCTTCCTGCATGCTCAAAACTAAATATTTAGCTGTATCTTTCCTATATTCTCCACGTTTGTAAACTCGAAAGTCAACTCCCCATCCGAAGCCTCCACGAACAACATATCCGCGGCTTCTCAAATCACGATATGTCAAATATTGAGTCCAAGCATTCTCATCAACAACCTCATAATGCCGCAAAAGTTCCTCAAAATCCACCAGTTCACCCTTGTCGTTCTCAACTTCGACTAATCCTTTGTCCATAAGATACATGGCTTCATAAAAGGTTAGAAAGAGACCGTCATCTCCAGTAGTACCATATCCTCTGGAAGAAAGCTCGTCCAAGCCTTGCTTCTCAGAGATTTTTATACCATTTTCATCCAGCAGACCCTTAATCCTGACTTCTGAACAGGACGTTTTTTTTCCATTGTCTTTACTCATATGAAAACTCAACCAGCATAAGCCTATATTTTCTCCTGTAAATTGGCTCTAAACTTACCAAGATCTTCAGTATTTAGAACACCAGCTTCACAAATGATAGCGGTCACATATTTTAGTGGCGTTACGTCAAACGCGGGATTCAACACGTCTACTTCTTTAAGGGTAATCAATTGCGAACCCACATGTGTAACCTCTTCTGACTCTCTTTCCTCAATGGTGACATCTGCTGATGTGCAGCTGAGGTCAAATGTGGATTTCGGAGCTGCAACATAAAATGGAATATTATGTCTCTCAGCTAAAACCGCTATAGTGTATGTTCCAATCTTATTTATCACGGCGTCTTTCACGATTCTATCTGCTCCAACTATCACTTTACTAACTAATCTCTTATGCATAAGATAGCCAACCATGTTATCAGTAACCAAAGTGACAGGTATATCATCACGTTCAAGCTCATAAACTGTTAACCTTGCGCCCTGTAGTTTTGGCCGTGTCTCAGTTGCCACAACCTTAATCTTTTTACCTTGCCCCCATGCAGCTCTTATCACTCCCAAAGCAGTGCCATAGCCGACCGTTGCTAAAGCACCTGCATTACAATGAGTTAAGATAACATCTCCATTATGAATAAGCTCAGCTCCATGTCTACCCATCAAACGGTTCGCTTCTACATCTTCATCAGCAATTCTCTGAGATTCTTCAACTACAAATTTGACTAAATCCATGGTGTTTCCAGAAAAACTTCTTGCTCCTTTCAGAATTCTGTCTGCAGCCCAGAAAAGATTAACAGCTGTCGGCCTTGTCCCCTTCAAAATCTGCGAAGCCTTCTCTAACTCAACAATTAATTCTTCATTCTTTCCAGTTTCTGATTGATAAGCCACCAAAGCTAAAGCAAAAGCTGCCGCTGCACCCAAGAGTGGCGCCCCCCTTATTTTCATAGTTCTTATTGCTTCAGCCACCTCAACAGCATCTTTCATCTCCAAGAAAACAGTTTCATGGGGGAGCCTCGTCTGATCTATTGTTACAACCTTTCCATCCCGCCACTCTATCGTCCTCATAACATTGACCTCTTAAACCGTCTTATGTATTGTAAAAGTATAAAACTTGTTGGAAAACTAACTAAAGAGTAATGAGAAATAGGACCTTGCTAGTTCTTCTCGAAAATCTTGAAGAGCACGCGTTATTAAGGGCTCTTTACGTAGGTTACAACTTCTACTGGACATCTTTCACGAAGTTTCAGTTTATCCTTCCATTTGTCTCCAACAGCTATGAGGGAAAAGACACCGGAGATTTCGGCTTTTGCTTTATGAACCAAGTTGACTAAAGCAGCTTGAGTTTCCCCAGTCTTAATCATGTCATCCACAATTAAGACGCTGTCCCGCCTTTTTATAGTGCCTTTTGGAATATAAAGTGTCACAGTTACCCCTGAATCCCTAAGTGCATAGGTTTCTTCAAGAAAAGCCTTGACCCCAACTTCCTTACTTCTTTTAGCTATTACTAAGTCTACTCCAAGGGAGTTAGCAACCATAGTGGCCAACGGAACTCCATCCACAGCCGCTGTTAAAACTTTGGTGACACGTTTTCCAGCAAAATTTGTAAGTGCATGGTTAGCTGCCTGCTCAAGAATGTTGAAATTACCTATAATTTCAGTGTTATCGAAATAGCCATCTTCATTAAATCTTATCTTGTTTCGAAGCTCCCTCTCCAAGCCAACAAGCTTCATCAACACTTTCCAGAGTTGTTTCGCCCGCGCAATATTCGGCAAAACATGCCCTTTTGCATACCTACTCAAAACAGTAACGGGTAAACCAGTCTTAGAGGACAACTCTCGATACGTAAAGTTTCGTTTATATTTCGCAGTTCTAAGCAATTCAATAGTCATAAGACGAAGTTTCAACTCTTCAGCATGGGTGCCCACAACCATATCCCCCTTATACATCGACAAGTTAAACAGTAAAGCATTTACCATTTATTATTGCATTACTAATATAAAATTAACTCATAATAAATCTAATCAAGACTCAGCTTCAGAATTATTTTTATCGGATAATAATGCCTCTCCGGAATTCTAAGAGCGCTACGAATATAATATATTAAGGAAAGGCATAAAAGGGTACCTGAAATTGCATTGTGCAATGCTGAATATGATAGCGCGCATACGCTTTCACTCACCAATCGAACACAAAGTAGCGGGTCCGCGGGGATTTGAACCCCGGATCTTCGGCTTTCCTCAGTCAATTATAGAAGGCCGACGCGCTTTCTGAAATTATACAATCCAGGCTGCGCTACGGACCCTCAAAATCTGGTATGTCACTATCGAATATAGTTTTATCTGTTAATGTTTGAATCATAAGTTTAGGAAGATTCCACGGAAAACTCTTTCAAAACGTGTGAGGAGTTTGCTTAGATGGCATGCTGGAAAAGTAGTTGTGGGGAATTCGAGACTGCGAGTGCGCACTTTATTCGATGTAGATTGCTGGTCGGTGTGGCATCGAGAACTTGGCTCTCAATTTTGGGTCATATCGTTCCTTTTCATCTTCACCGTAGACTGTTATACGTGCTTTGAATCTGTTGTTAAGAAAATTCTTTGCATCTTCGATTACCTCTTTCTCCTCTAGCATCCCGATTTTTAGTAGATTTGCTCTTCTTTTTTCAGACATTCTGTTTGTTTCGTGAATTGTTTTTGAAGCGAATTTTGCAACTTTCTTAAGTTTTCCCTTCAGATACTCTTCTTGAGCTAATTCGTTCATTAATTCGTTCATGTGTGCTTTGCCATGCATTGTTTTCTCTAATACCTTCAAATAGACTTTCCATTTCCAAGAAGGTGCTGTGTAATAGTATATTTTCTTCGGGACAACCTCTGTTGCTTTGATAATGTTTGATGTATCTTCAATTAC
>Ga0209427_10003007_pt1 | contig 19810 bp, 19 predicted proteins | sample DeeMarSWOR136_30_FD_187465 | JGI IMG/M metagenome (GOLD analysis project Ga0209427, IMG submission 187465) | Marine sediment microbial communities from White Oak River estuary, North Carolina - WOR-1-36_30 (SPAdes) (version 2) | ecosystem: Environmental > Aquatic > Marine > Intertidal zone >...
GTCTTGAGTCTGCGACAAACAGCGTTCCTGATAGACTCCTCGTCATCGACTATGAGTATTGTTCCTTTGCCCTCGTCCATTTTAGACCCTCTGTCCTTAGATTGGTACGGTTTATCCGGCGACCATCGAATGGTACAATAACAGGCTCCATCCCCTTTGCCACATCCTGTTCCATAGTGTAGTATCAGGCAAATGCGATACTCACCGCTGCTATGGCCAGCCAAAATATATTCAGGACTTTCCTCCTTCTGATGTCAGAGTAACCAGCGTAAGCCAAATTAATCAGGGAAAATACTACGCGACAAATGTCCATTTCAAAACAAAACTAGAATAAATAACGTTCTTCTTTCCTCCTTAATACCATGCATTTATGTTCTTCCGGCTGAACGCGCGTGACGTAAAGAATTGCATATTGTTTCCGGTGTTGACGACCCAGAACGACACGACTACCGGCTCAACCCCATCATATGTCGGGTGTGTTATATTGGTCCACCTCACCCTTACCCCGGTTGGATTGGGTACCGCCCAGCTAGTCGCGGTAATGGGGTAGTCCTCCGAGTATGAAAAATCCGGGAACACATCATACTCCGTCGGGTTGTCGGTGAGCCCCGTGAAGTCGGCATGGATGTCAAAGGGGGCAGTTATGTTCTTCACCGTCGCCGTTATCGTGGATTGAGTTTGTACATCATCGCCCTCTGCTATATCGATATCTAGAATGCATGGGTACTCCTGGCTAATGTCGATGCTGCTGTACGTCACAGGCTCGGATTCAGCGCTGAACGTTGCCAGCCCAGCATACAGCGCGTCGGTGGTCACCGCACCTGTAGGGAAGCTGATTTGCTCTATTGCTGTGCTTGTAATAACGATCTCGCTTTGCTCAAGGTCAACCTGTACGGTTGTATCTGCGGTGCTCGTCCCAGCGAGAAGCTCTTCCCAGACTTCCGGGTAGTCTGTATCTATCGTGATTGTCACTGACTTAATCTTAGTGCGGCTATAGGATTGGGACAGCGGTTTTATCTCAATCGCCTCCGTTTCCATAGATGAAGCCGCAGTTAAGTTCCCGGTTAGAATCGGTATATAAATCTCGTCTCCTACGATTAGCGACTGCTCGTCCGTGGTTGCGCTATTGTCCCCGTAGTCCCTTATTATCACTCCGTGCTCATAGACCAACTTTGGGCTATCGATGGTGCCCTGCACCTCATAGAGTATTCGATTTGAGTCATAGCTCGTGGTGATAGTCGGGTTCCATGAGACGTCAATGGTATATTCAATACTGATCGCCACATTTTCCGAGGTCAGCGAGCCAGCCACCCCAGTGCCAGGATTCACCAGGAACATCCGATTGGGATAGCGTACTCCCATCCGGATAACGCTGGACTTTGGTTCCCGAGATAAGGCCGCATCCTCCACATCTGATTTGAAGGTCATCATGTCATCATGGACCGTGTTAAGGTGCTCGTATTCCACATTATTATTCCAGATGGGCACGTGGTACGCCTGTACGGTGCCATAAACTATCGCCATGATCAGAAGCATCAGCATGGTCCCAATTACCACAGAGGCTCCTCTTTCCTCTTTCCACAGTCTCCGAATCATAGCTCTCATCTTTGCCACACCTCCCGGAACGCCCTTATCAGTCTACCGGCTATGTTCTCCTCCCGACCGCGGAACACCAAATTGGCAAAAGGAGCCACCATTCTCGTCGTGAAGACGGCATCCAGGCCGCCTCCGCCGCCTACGGATATCAAGACAGGTTTACCCCAGTCTTGGTCTGTCGCTTTGTATAGGTTAAGGAAGTCTGCTTCAACCAGCACCCCAATAATAGTCAATTGTTCGATCATCTCTTATCGCGTTCAGGTATGGCTAACCTACACCAATATTGTGTAGGCGATAAACGCCACTACAATAAAGAATGCCGAGTGCTTAAGTCCAGCAACCGCCTTCCCTTCACCCATCTTACCAGCGACGATACCAGCAAAGAGGCCCTGTATCACCAGAGCATGGAAAAAAAGCCTGTTGTATAGAGCCAGATCCTCCTCAGACACGGCAAACTGTCCCAGCCCACCCGGCAGGGCTCCGCCACCAGCAACTTCGGATGCCTCCCTCATCATAGGGAGGAAGACATAGCTCATAATCAGTATGACAGCAAGGAAAACGAAGTAGCTGATGTAACAGATGATAAGGTATGGCTTGGTCTCCGAGCTTCTTCTCCTTTCCAGGGTCTTTGTCTCCTCCACGTCGGTGGCAACGCCCTCCAGTATCTCCCCTAACTGACCACCCATCCTAGATGCCTCGATTAAGGTGAAAATCGTTCTTCGGATAAGCGGCGTGGGGTATTTCTCGGCGAAGTGAAGTAAAGCGTCCTCAAAGGAAACACCCCATGAGATCATATTATCGATCTGCTTTATAGCCGGGGTAAGCGCACCATACTGCCCTCCCGCAGCGATGCTCATCGCCCCCTTCAGAGTCATTCCCGATCTTACAGACAGGCTGATATCGCGCACCATAGCCGGAAACTCTTCCTCTATCCTCCTAATTCCTCTCGTCTCGTAGAGGCTAAAAAAGCTGGGAGGCATAATAGTCACGAGAAAGGCCAGAATGCCGATATTCATTGGGTCGACGCCCAAGGAGAAGGCAACAGCGGCACAAGCCAGCGCGCTTCCCGCCGAGATAATATATAGCAGATAACGCCTCTCCCTTATTGTAGGCAGCGGGGATTCAATGAATCGCTGCAAGGTAGATTTCCTTCTGCGATGCTCTATTGCCTCAAGTATCATGTCCCTGTTCATCCTATTTCATATCCTCTGGTGTCAAAATATCGGTAAGTAGCACAAACATCATCGAGCCCACTGGGATAATCAGGTATACGATCGCCATCAGAATCATCGGATTTGCCCCTCCCATGATCATCATGGCAGTGAACATGACGATAAGAAGGAGCGGCGCTGCCACCAGCCCGATGATGTAGACCTCAGAAATCATGCTTAGAGTCTCAATGAACTCGGCAAACACCTTTCGGTTCTCTTCCATGGTTTCCCTCGCCTTGCTGACGAAGTAGGTTCCCATTTCGCCTCCTGAGAGGGAATTCGTCAATGCCCCCTGGATGAATATCCTCAGACGTGTGGACGGAGTAGCGGAGGTCAGGTTACGCAAGGCACTTATGAAATCAAAGCCGAGCAGCTCAACGTCCCTCACCACCAGCTTTGCTTCTCGACTTACCTCGCCGAAGAATTCTTCCGTCTCGGCAACCTTCCTGAAAATCATGTAGGGAATGACACCTGTGGTAGCCATGAACGACATCCAGCAGATGGCATATGGCAGATGACCGTCTATCCTCCTTTTCCTTTCCCAGCCTTTAACCCGTGGATAGAGGACAAAGAGAAGAAACAGAGCCATGAAGCAAGCAAGCGCCATGAAGATAATCAGGCCGAAGTCAGCCAGAATCCCTAGCAGGTCGCTTGACGCTATGTCCCCTTTGAAGATGAATCGCCCGATTGGTGCATACTCAAAAAGGAAGGCTGACACTACCAGCACCAGGGTGACGCAGATAGGAGACAGCACAAGGGAATACAGGGTAGCAGTGGATAGCCATCTTTCTGCGGAGACATCTATCCTTGCCTTTATCAAGTCATTGGTCAGGAAGGAAAAGGCAGTTCGCTTTCTCCTGTAGTAACCACCAAAGAGAGCCAGAGTTATTGTACCCATGTTTCACAGCACCTCTCCCTGCAGCAACAGACCCTTTTCCACCTCATCTGGACGTATACTGTAGTCAAATAACAGTCTACTCATTGTATAGAAGTCAGCTACCTTGTTCTTACACAGCAATTTAAATATTCTCATCCGCCGGGCAAACTCTGCCGACAAATCCTCCTCGCTTATGTTCAGTTTTTCCATGGTCTCCAGGAAGACCTTGGACTCCCCACTGAATAAAAAACTGCCAGCGGTACTTCGGAAGACCTCGTTCGTCTTAAGGGTTTCCTTATCAAAGTCAACACCGGTCACCTCTATCACATTAGTGCATCTCCTAGTCCTAGTATCGCCGACCTTTACCGCACCGATTAGCACCACGATGTCTATGCTATCAAGCAGCATTAACGGAATGTCGATGGGGGCTTTTGTTAGCCTCTTTACCAACGACTCCACTGAGTCGGCATGAAGGGTAGAGAAGGTGATGTGGCCGGTGGCCATAGCCTGGAAAAGGGTATAGGCTTCCCGTCCTCGCACCTCTCCAACCAGCAGGTACTCAGGCCGCTGTCTGAGGGCAGTTCGGAGCAGGTCAAACATCTCTATTGAGCCACGCTCTGTGGTATCCCTGGTGACAGAGGGTATCCAGTTCTCGTGGAGAAGGTTTATTTCCCTGGTATCTTCAATGCTGACCACTTTGCAATTGGGCGGTATAAACATGGAGATGGTATTGAGGAGGGTGGTCTTCCCCGATGCCGTGCCGCCAGCGATGAGGATGTTGAACCCATTTTCCACCGCCAGCCAAAAATAGACAGCCATCTCTACCGACAAAGTCCCGAGGTTTATCAAGTCTATTGGAGTGAAGGGTGTCTCCCTGAATTTCCTTATGGTAAAAGTGGAGCCTCTGGTGGTAATTTGACTTCCTATACTCAGTTGTAGCCGGTCCTGGCTGGGCAGCGAGGCATCCAGAAGGGGACTAGCCATAGAGATGTGCCTACCTGACCTCTGCGCCAGCTTGAAAATCAGGGAGTCCAGCTCCTTTTGGTTAAAGATGATGTTGGTCTTCAGTGACCCGTAGCGCTGGTGGTAGACGTACACCGGAATCCCAGGGCCATCGGCCGATATGTCTTCGGCCTTCTTATCTCTCAGTACCGGATCCAAACTGCCGTAACCTATAAGGTCTCTCACCACGTAGTACATAATTTTTTCCATGCTCAAAGAGCTCAAGAGGATACCAAATTCCCCTGTTATTTCTTGGACCTTCTGCCTCAGGAAGTCCTCAGGCCTATCCAACGAGGCAAAATCGACATTAGTTATCTCGTAGAGCCGCAACCTTATCTCCTTTAGTAGCTCCTCCTCGCCCCGGGTCAGGCCAACCTCGCATACCTGATAGGTGTAAGGCTGGCTCGCTTCAATGGCAATGTAGGCGTATGGTTCGTTCACCGGATACACCTCCAGGAATCTTTCTCTATCTATCTCCGGCGCCAGCCCCAGTTCAAGGGCATCCTCTATAGCCTTGCTGTTTCCCCCCACAATTGTGGGTCCCTGCTCGATATCTTCCCCCGCCTGCTTACTGGTGGCCACAATTTTCTGGAGTCCCTCGAGCCCTTGCTGCTGAGAGGCTGGTTTGGCCTCCTTTCTCGCTTCGCGTGCTTTTCTTTTCGCCTCTTTCTGCACCCGCTTCTCCTCGAGTTTTGTCTGTTGGGCTTCTCCAGCCTTTCCTCTCACCTCCTTCGTAGCCGCCATCTCTGCTACTCGAGGTCTCGCCTCGCTGCCCCTGAGCAGCGGATAGCAGCACCACTCACAGGAGTCAATGCCACTGGTTCTTAGCCACAATTCGGACATCTCATCTCTTCGCCTGACAGTCGTTCTTTTCGAGCTATAGATAAAGACTTCATTTATCCTGCAATGGCCAAGGGTTGCGGCCACAGGTGAGTGAATCTCTCCAGCCTTTTCACATCCGGTTCCAACTTGGGTCACCGTGCTCAACTACTGGTACTCTCACGTTATCCTCTCCTAACCGAGCTGTCAGGAGTTAACTAATAGCGCTCACCTGCTGGGCGCATAGCACTCTTGTGCCGGTCGCAGACCGACCAGATGTCGTACTTTTTGCACCCAAGCTGATTCAGCATACGGTGCAAAGTCGTTTCTGATACGCCGATAACTGCACCAGTTCCTCCGTACGGTGTTGACCGTCTTCGCCTGGTCTGGTCAGGTGCCGATAACGCTGCCGAATCAACCAGACATACTTGCAGGGCTAGATTCGCCTCCTCTTTGGCTACTGCCCCTAGCGCGCCTGCACATTGGTATCAAGCAGAATCGTGTCACTCGCCAAGTGGACAACAACGACGTGATACCATCCTGCGGCTATGGCTACAGGGGTAGTGTTCGTTGTGTCCTTTGTCACTGTTAAAACTGTGCCAGTCGTTATCTCCAGGGCACCCGTTTCGGTCTGGTAGTCCCAGTCTGCGCTACTCTCTTTCCCCGACGTTATCGAGCACTTCCATTCGCTGGCCGGCATGGTTTCTCCGCCATTGTGCTTTATTAGAAGCGCGGTCCCCGTAGTGGCCGGGTCATCAATCACAGACAGGGAAACATTAGGTGCCTTGGTAGTTGTCCCAATGTACCCGTAGACGAAACCGGCTATTACCGCTCCCATCACTACAGTTACGGCAACCATTAGTATCACGCCAATTACCGGAGACACACCTCTCTGTTCTCTTAGGAATCTCCCAAAGTGTTTCATGTAGTTCACCTCCTTTCTCTGTTCTCTCAGGAACCTCCCAAAGTGTTTCATGTAGTTCACCTCCTTTCTCTGTTGAATCGTTTATATCTGTCAATCATTCATCATCCCAGAACTCATTGTCACCTCCATTTCACCTTTGTACTTAGCCCTAGGCGAAGGCGGCTGAAGTGTCATCCCAGTCTTTTTTCAAAGAGCCCTTAATCCCTCGCTCATACACCTGCTATTGTCATCAAAGTATCTAGAATCACCGTTGGGTCCGCTCCTTTATTGAGAAAGAGAACCGACTTCGTGAAGTAACTCTCAGCTCCCTCCTGATAGCTCCTGATTATGTCCCTTCCTTCATCCGAGGCGGTAAGCACCACCACCGGGATGTCCTTCAACCCTTCCTCGCCCTTGATTTGTTCCAGCACCTTCAGCCCGTGAACCTTCGGCAGCTTTAGGTCAAGTAGGATAATATCCGGCTTGGGATTAGCTTCTATGTCGGTATAATCGCCGCGGTTATACAGGAAATCGAGCGCCGCCTTACCATCTGTGATCCAAAATAGTCGTGGTTTCAGCTTCCCATCCTCAAGGGCCCGCTTCATGAGCACGGCATGCTCCTCGGTGTCCTCTACCAGCAATATGTTTGTCTCCCTTTGGGTGGTCATTCTTCCTCCTTCCTTGTCAGGAGTTTGGCTAGGCGTCTTTTAATCTCTTCACCTGATGTAGGCTTCTTGATATAGGCCTTTGCCCCTGCCCTGACAGCTTCAACGATTACGTCCGGGTCATCCATGTCCTCCGGCATCAGCAAGGCAACAGCCGCTGAAGGGGCACTTGTTGTTAATATGCGTATCACGGAGATACCATCCATCCCTTCCAGTGCCAGGTCTATGAGGGTAATATCAGGGCTATACTGAGTGAACTTGTCCACGGCCTCTCTACCGTCTTTAGCGATGGCAACGACTTCAAATCCAAGCGTTTCCAGCGCATTAGTGAAGAGGATTCGCGTAAAGGTGGAGCTATCGGCCAGAAGTATCTTAACCTTTTCCATTTTTGTCCCCCTTGTTTATGCCGCTCTGTTGAGGTAACGTAAAGCACATGGTGGTTCCCTTCGCAGATTGGTCTTGTACCCACATTCTTCCCCCGTGCGCTTCAATAATTCTCTTCACAATCGCCAGACCGACACCGCTCCCTTCGCCATTTGTTGTCCCCCGATAAAAGAGATCGAAGACCTTTTCAGCCTCGCTCGCGTCAATCCCAACCCCGTTGTCACGCACAAAGAAGACGACTTCGTCCTCTGAAAGCCAGTAACCTATCTCAATTTTCAGAGGCACGGTTTTATCCCGATAATTAATGCTGTTCTGGATCAGGTTGGTCAGCACTTGCATTATCCTGATCCTGTCCACGTAAACCTCAGGAAATGCCTCCGCGACGGAAAGAGTAGCCCCAATCGAGCGTACCTGCTCGGCAAACTCCGTAATCACGTCCTTGACGATCTTGCTAAAAGAAGCATTTATGGTCATCTTTACTTGGTAGCCAGCGCGGGAATATTCCAGGGTCCTATTCAAGAACTGCTGCATCTTCCTAATCCCGGACTCAAGTAGCTGGATATCCTCTTGTACCCGCTCCATCTTCTGGTTTTCTATGTCGGCTCGGAGCATGCGGCTGAACCCTTCAATGCTCACCATGGGACTTCTTAGATCGTGGGCGATACCATAGCTAAATACCTCCAGCTCGCTGACTTTTTCCCGAAGCTCCTGCTCCATTCGCAATCTCGCCTCCTCCGCCCGTTTGCGCTCGGTGATATCCCTGATGACCACGGAGAGGGTTGGCTTGCCTGCATAATCTATGACCCTGGTGCCAAGCTCAACGGGCCGTGTCGTTCCTTCCTTACCTACCAGGAGCGTTTCGTATTGCTGCGGCACGGTCTCGCCGCGCTGTCTTTTTGCACGCACTTTTGATAAGTCGCTCACTATCTCAGGTGTCAAGAGTTCCTGAACAGTCCTGCCGATCACCTCTTCCTGGGTATATCCGAACATCTCGGCGCTTCTGGCGTTGGCAAATACCACCCTGGATCCCTGAAGCACACAGTAGCCATCGTTCATGTCCTCTACCAGACGCCTGAATTTCTCCTCCGACTCCCGAAGTGCCTCTTCTGCTGCCTTGCGCTCAGTGATGTCACGAAGTGATGCGAGATAGGCGCTTTCCCCTTCCCACTCGGTTTCCACCACGCGCATTTCGGCCACGGCTCTTTCTCCACCTCTGTGAACGATGTCAAGCTCTGTCGTTCCCCCTGCCACTACAGGGAAGCCAAAGTCCTCTCCTAGGAGTTCTTCCGCTTTGCAGCCAAGGAGCGCTTCCGCAGCGGGGTTGAGATACAACACGATTCCCTCATGGTTCACAATGACCATGCCGTCCGCGTTACTATCTATCACCTTATAGAGACGTGCTTGACTAGCACGCAATGCCTCCTCCTGCCACTTGCGGTCGGCTTCCTCCTTTTCAAGCTCAGCAATTCGCTGGCGCATTTGTAGCAAATCACCTATGGGCAGGCTTTTTACTTTGCTGGTGTCATTCATCTCTTTCCGACCGAATCCATTTGTCTATGCCTCATTGCGGTATCACCCTCATAGAAAGCAGTCAACTCCCGCTCGGTCTTAATAGGTATCTCTACCACAAAAGTAGCTCCTTGGCCGGGCTTGCTTATCACGTCTATGCAGCCACCGTGGTCTTGCACGATACCATAGCAGATGCTGAGGCCCAGCCCTGTTCCTTTCCCCACCTCTTTTGTGGTGAAGAATGGATCAAATATTCTCTCGATGTTCTCTTCAGGTATGCCTGGCCCGTCGTCAGTAAAAGATATGTGGATCATTTCGCCCACCTTTTGCGTCTCGAGAGATAACTTTCCTCTGCCATGGGCTTCTGACATAGCCTGCTCAGCGTTGGTGATGATGTTGACAAAGACCTGCTGCATCTGGTGAAAGTCAGCAAGGGTCATTGGAAGGTCGGCCTCGAGTTCGATGAAGATATCTATGTTATTCACCCTCATCCGGTATGCGTGAAGCTCCAAACTGCTCACAAGGGCGTCGTTCATGGAAATTGGGCGCTTTTCAGGATAATGCTTTTGGGCAAAGGAAAGCAGATTGCTGGTGATCTTGCTGGCCCGTTGCGCCTCTCTGTAGATAGTCTCCACATCATCCCTCATGGTTTCATCGAGGTCAGTCCTGTCATTTATAAGCTGGGCGTATGCTTGGATCGAGGACAGGGGATTGTTCAACTCATGGGCAACGCCCGCCGCTAGTTCACCAACTGCGGCCAACCGCCCTGCTAGTTGAAGTTGCTGCTCCATCCTCTGTTTCTCCCCCTCCGCCCATTTACGTTCGGTGATGTCGCGAAGCGATGCGAGGTAGGCACTTTCCCCTTCCCACTCAGTTTCCACCACGCGCATTTCGGCCACGGCTCTTTCTCCACCTCTGTGAACAATGTCAAGCTCTGTTGTTTCACCTGCCATTACAGGGAAGCCAAAGTCTTCTCCCAGGAGTTCTTCCGCCTTGCGACCAAGGATGGCTTCCGCAGCGGGGTTGACATACAACACGATTCCCTCACGGTCGACAATGATGATGCCGTCGGCGTTGCTCCTTATCACTTTGAGAAGGCGTTCTTCACTGGCCCGCAGCGCATCCTCAGCCTGTTTGCGCTTAGCTTCGTCCCTTTCCAATTGAGCAATACGCCGGCGCATTTGCAGCACGTCACCTACGGGCTGTCTCTTTGTTTTGCTAGTGCCCTTCATCTCTCAACCTCTAAGCCTCCTGCCTTCTCCTATTAAGTAGGGGCAGACACGTTGGTCTGCTGCTACTCAGGGCAGGCCCTTCGCTACCCAACGAAGCCTAGCTGCCTCCCCCCGAGTCCTGGAACATGCCGCCGATACGTTCCATTTCACCGGGTGGTATGTGCGTTAGGGCGCCTGCCAGGATGCCGCTGACATTATGGAAGGCTTTGCCGATGTGCATCCCTTCGCCGTCGATGGTAAACTCGCGGATATCCTTGTCGTGCTTGGAGCCGCGCATCTTGAGCACTGTCAGCCCCCTGTGCATCTCGCCAAACATCTCCACGTAGCGTAGCAGAATGATGGAGTCGGTAATGGTGGAAATATGCGCCTCGGTGATCGAGGTTCCACCCAACAGCGTGGGTGTGGTAGATGTGAACAAGCCGGCAACCTCCTTGTGTTTGATGAAGGAAGTCATTGCAATGACAAATTCGCGGAAACCTTTTACGGTTGAAACGCGCTCCAGTGCTGAGAGACTGTCCACGGCCAGGCGATTGGGTTGGAACTCATCGATCGCAGCCTTCATCTTGATGAGATGGTCTTCCAGGCCCATGACTTCAGGGTACTCGCAGACCACCTTGAGCTTCCCTTCACTTTCCATCCTCTCGAAGTCAACTCCCCAGCCGATGGCGTTGCGGAAGAGCTGCCCCCTGCTTTCCTCGAAGGCCAGCAGCATGCACCGCTCGCCGTTGGCGGCTCCGCCGGCGATGAACCAAGTCACCAGCAGTGTTTTGCCGGTACCCGTCGCTCCAGACACGAGGATAATGGAATCGCGGAAGAAACCGCCGTTGCACATGTTGTCCAGCTCCGCATTGCCAGAAGTGACACGGACATCCGATGACTTCTGCCTCAGCTCAAGGGTAGAAAGCGGAATCACTACGATGCCTTCCCCAGGAATGATGGTGAAGGGGTATTCTCCCTTGTGGTGGGTGGTCCCGCGGAACTTCAGGATCTCAATGGTGCGACGTCTTTTCTCCTGCTCCAGGATGTTGCGCAGAATGACGACATCGTCAGCGACAAACTCCTCGACGCCAAAGCGGCCTATGTCGCCGTATTCCTGAGTGCGCTCCGCTGTCATCATGGTTGTGACATGCATTTCCTTCAGCGCTGAGGCAATGCGAAACAGTTCGCCCCGGACCGTTGTGGCACTCTCGAACTGACTGAAGATGGCACCGAGGGAGTCCATCGAGACACGTTGGGCATCGACCTTGCGGACGGCATGCTCGATACGGCTCAACAGGGCTCCCAAATCGTATGCCCCTGCTGCGATAGTCTCCTCTCCAGGATGCGGAGACGCATCCACAAAGGCCCATTTGCCTTCGGCCTCCCACTCCTGAATGTCCCAGCCAAGGCTCCCCATATTCCTGCGGATATCGGCCGGGGACTCTTCGAAGGTGACGAAGACGCCGTTCTGCCCCGACTCTTCGATCCCTGCTGCTAGGAACTGAACGGCGAAAACCGTTTTGGCGCTGCCAGCCGTTCCGGAGACCAGTGTGGTGCGCCCTTGTGGCAACCCACCGTTGGATATCTCGTCAAATCCAGGAATGCCTGTCCTCAGCTTTTCGACCTGAACCATCTGACCAGTTGTGCTCATCGTTAGTCTCCTCCCTCCACATAGTTGGATTGGGCAGGTGCTACCTGCAGATCCAACCCCAGCAGAACTTTCTCGGTATCTGACAGGTCGCCGATAACCCGCCTCAGTGGCGGTGGCAGTTCTTTGATCAGAGTCGGTGTGGCCAGAATCCTCTCGTCCTCCGCCAACTGCGGGCGCTCCAGGACATCGACGATGACCAGCTCGTATTCACCGCCCAATTCCTCTTCGGAGATACGCTGCATGTTGGCAATAGCGCGCTGAGAATTTGGGGTTTGCCCTGTGACATACAGCGTCAGCTTGATTTTAGCCATGCTTTCCTCCTTCCCTTGTTCCCTTGCGTACGTTAGTAGCTGTGGTTGCTGGAGCGTGGGTTCTTGCGAACCCAGAGGCATAATTACGGTAGTAGGAGGCCAGATAACCCATAAGTTCAAGCACCATCAGCCGCCCTTCCTCGGCATAGGCTTGACTCTTTTGAGAAGTGCCGTCCTTAGTCTGAATCCTGAGCGCGGTGCCGTGAATATCCACTACATCTCGTGGCCCGCCATTCACAAAGCCGATCTCCTCACTCAGGGAGCGGAGCCCCTCGGAAATGTTATGCTCCACCTTGTATGCCCGCTGCTCCAGAGCCAGATCCATCAAACTCACGTAGCGCTCAACTAGATTGTTGAAGGTGTCCGGCACCGCCTGGCTCAGGGACTTCAAGCCAAACGCGTGCGCAGTAATGGCGGCTTCGGGGGGGACGGCAAACTGCTCAAGCATGCGCAGTTCCCGCTCGAGTTGCTCTATGCGCGCTGCACTAGCCCGCGCTTCCGCCTGCGCCTTCTCAGCCTGCCTACGCAGGGTGAGGTCCTCCACTATCTCGATGAAGCCCACCACCTTGCCGTTCTTGTCGTTGGTCAGGGTTAATAGAATCTGGGCAGGAAATATTTCGCCGTTCTTCCTGACCTTCTCCCCTTCGTAGGAGAACCTCCCCTTTTCTATAAGACCATCAATGATTTGCTGAAGCTTGCCGACTTCAACGAAATCTCTGGGGAAGAATATCTCGATACTTTGCCTGCCGATGATCTCCTCGGGGGCATAGCCGTAGATTTCACGGGCTCCTTCGTTGAAGGCAATGATGTTGCCGTCGAAATCAGCGGCGATGATGGCATACCCGACAAGACTCTCAAGGAGAGTGGACACAAAGTCCGTGTTCTCCCGGAGGTCCTTTATGCGGTCCTCAATCAGTTGCTGGCTGGTGTTTTTCATGAGCCCTCAGATCTCCTTGTCCTCTTTGCCTATTGCGCTGACGACGACCCTGCCGGTATCTAGGTAGAATTCGACATTGCGACCATGGCGACCACCCGTGTCCTGTCCTATTACCGGTATGTGTTCCCTTTTCAATATGCCCTTGATGCTTTCAATGCACTGCTCTCCAATGCCTTGGTTCGAGTTCCCGTAATCGGGGAACATGCGCGCTCCGCCGACCATCTTGGCCACGATATCCTTCCTTACACCCCCCCTTCGACACAGTGCCTTGACCAAAGCTGTAATCGCCGGGTCGGCATACCGACAGGAAGACTGGCTCCCATTGAGACTGGCAGAACCGGGCAGCATAATGTGCGCCAACCCGCCAATTCTGCGCTGGGTATCATAAAGAGCTACCGCAACGCAGGAGCCGAGTCCCACGGACGAAATCGTGTACGGTGCACTTACCACGGCCACTTCTCCCATTGCGACTCGAATTTCAGTTTTGGATTTAACATTCTTCATTGCGCATTCAATTCATTCTTTACTGTAGGCCAATCTTGTTTGTGCAATCGAGTCTGCGAGGGTGTTTACTGATTCCACAGAAGGAATCATCAGCAGGAATGTTGTGATGCCTTCAGCACCAACATAAATCATGTTCTCAATTAGCACGGCGGTCTGAACTTTATGGCTCAGGGTGGCGAGCGATTCGTCCAGGAGCGACTGAATCATGTCAATTGCCAGCGTAGGAGCAGTATGATAGATGTTCAGTTTGCAGAAGTCATGTATCGCTGTTAGATAGACCCCGACGAGAATATTGCCAACCTCCGTCAGGACGGAGAGGTCAAGCTCAGCCGATTGCAGATCGCCATTCCATATTAGAGTACTCCCGGGAGCCGCCTGTTCCACCAAATGCGTCAGTCTCTCCTTCTGGGCGTCGGGCACAATGAAAAACAGGTGCCCGAAAGCATCACCGATCATAGCCATCCTCACGCAAAAGACGGGTAAGGAGGGATCACCGAAGGTCTTCGGAGGCAGTTTTACGGCCGAAAGAAGATGCACCTTGGGTATTGCCACATTCACCTCGCACCTCAGCATCTGTCCCAGCGCGGTCGCTGCGTTGCCTGCCCCGATGTTCATCATTTCACGCAGGAAATCTAAATGTTCCTTTGAAAGCGTTTCTCTGACTTTCATGCCAGGCACCTCTCTTCCCGCAATGTCTCAAAACCAAATAGTGTTGGTATGTCCAGGAGGAGCACCACGCGGCCGTCTCCCAGTATCGTGCCTCCTGAGAAGCCCTGGAAACGCTGTGCTATTGGATCAAACGGTTTGATTATGTTCTCCATTTGATCCAGCACTGCATCCACGCCTAGGCTAACGTAGTTGTCCCCTCTGTACATGATCACCGCAATCATCTCCTTCTGGTCTTCCGGGCGAGCGATGTTCAGGACATCGTTCAGTCTGGTAAAAGGGATGGCTTCCTGGCGCAGAATCAGTACCTGCCTGTCCCGGATCTCTCTGATATCTTCGGGCTTGACTTCGAGTGTTTCCAGAATAATGTCGGAAGGTATAGCGAACAGGTGGTCACCAACGCTGACCATCAACGTTTGCATGATCGTGGTGGCCAAAGGCAGCGTAAGAGTGAACTTGGTACCCTGGCCTCTTTGAGTCGTTACCTCGACTGTCCCGCCCAGCCTCTTAACAGAAGCTCTCACTATGTCTAGTCCTATGCCCCTTCCCGACACATCTGTTATACTCTCCGTGCTGCTGAACCCGGGGCTGAAGAGCAAGTCTAAGACATCTTTGTCGGTCAGATATTCGACTTCCTCCGGTCTTATAAGCCCTCTCCCTATCGCAACGTCCCTCACGCGGGCAATGTCGATGCCGCCGCCATCATCCTCCACATCAATCAGAATATGGTTCTCAGTCCTTCTGGCAGAAAGCACGATGGTACCCGACCTCTTTTTGTTCTGTTTGTGCCGCTCGTCAGGAGGTTCAATGCCGTGATCTACAGCGTTTCTCAATAGATGAATCAGCGGCTCGCCGATGGCATCCAACACCCCCTTGTCCAATTCTATCTCTCGCCCTTCGATAACAAGCTCTACTTCCTTGTGCGCGTCTTTGGCCAAATCGCGTACCATTCTGGGGAACTTCTGAAAGATGTCATCGACAGGCACCAATCGGGCGACGGACACATTCTCGTTTAACTCCGTGATCATGTGATCCATTGCAGAGAGCGCAGCCTTCAGTTCTTTGTTCATAGTCTCAGAGACAAGATTGTCAATACGGTTCTTGGTGATGATTAGCTCCCCGACCAGATTGAAAAGTGAATCCAACAGGTCCACGTGAACCCTAATGGTCTGGATCTTCTCAATGCTCGGCATGGTGGCTGCGTTGGCCTTGCCATCTTCCTGCGGGGCAGGAAGCGCTTCCTCCTGCAACAGGCTTTTCACCTTCCCAGCGACCGTTTGAAAATCTTTCATGTGACCTTTCCCCTCGGCCTGTTCCCCAACCATTGCGTCAAGCGTATCAACCACCTCAAACAGGACGTCCATGGTTTCCTGGGTTATCGGGATTCTACTTTTGCGCAGGTAGTCCAGGAGGTCTTCGCAGATATGAGCCAACTTCGCAATATCGTGAAACTCCAGCATCGTCGACGAGCTCTTGAGGGTATGAACGATCCTGAACACCTCATCCAATCGCCCGCTCTGGCTGCGATCTTTCTCCAGCACCAGGAGAGCGTTGTTAATCTGCTGGAAGCCCTCCCTGCAATCGTTCAAGTAGTCATCGAGAAACATTGAGAGGTCTATTCTGTCTTTGTCACTCATTTTCTCCTACCATGAAGACCAATCGGGCTCATATCATCCTCAAGATAGCCTGGGCTATTTGGGGCAATGGCACGACCTCATCGACACACTTAAGTTCGATAGCGGCTTTGGGCATGCCGAATACAACACAGGTCGATTGATCCTCCGCAATTGTGTTGCCGCCTGCGTCCTTGATCGCCTTCAACCCCTTGGCGCCGTCACTTCCGATCCCCGTCAACAGCACCCCAAGAGTACCCTCGCCATAGACCCTGGCAGCGGATTCCATGGCATAATCGATGGAGGGAAAAACGGTATGAGACAGTGATTTCTTGCTAAAGCGTATTTTGTTGACGGTGCCATTTTTTGCAATCGCTACGTTAGACGCACCGGGCGCAATCAGGACCCGGCCTGAACTTATCACTTCTCCTTTTCGAGCTATTGAGATATTGAGGGGACATCCCCACCGCAACCGCTCCACAAACGACGGCACAAATTCCTGGCTCATGTGCTGAGCGATGATAATTGCTGGCGAAATATCGCGTGGCAGGCCGGACAAGACCGTGGCGACAGCCCTGGGCCCCCCGGTTGAGGCCCCGATGACCACAATTTCCTTTCGTGTCGTTGGCTTGAGCCGTTCACGCTGAAAGGTCTCCTTCGGGAGGTGCAGATCGATTCTTGGCACATTGGCACCTGCCGCAGTCTTCACTTTGGCGATAATCTCATTGCCTAGTTTGTCGATATCATATGAGATGACACCGGATGGTTTTGGTATGAAGTCCACAGCGCCATGTTCAAGTGACTTGATTGCGATTGTCGCCTCTTTCTTGTTGAGTGCGCTGAGCATCAACACCGGGGTAGGGCGCTGGGCCATGAGATGCGCCAGCGCTGTAAGTCCATCCATCACCGGCATTTCGATATCGAGGAGCACAACGTCAGGGCGGAGCTCTTTCACCTGCTGGATAACCTGTGTGCCATCGGTCGCCGTGCCGACAACCTGTATCGATCTATCAGATTCCAGAATATGAGTCAGAGATTTCCTCATAAAGCTGGAATCATCCACGACCAGCACCTTAATCAAGTAAAACCCCCTCTATGCGTTACTCTCTCCTAGACGGGAGAGAGCACGGTAGTATGGTGACAATTGCGCCTTCAGCCTTAGTTCTCACTAAGGACTCTTTCAATCTCATCGGTGATCTCTTGCCGTTTGAACGGCTTCCTTATATATCCGAGCGCACCGAGCTGCTTGGCCTCCTCTTGCTTCTCTTCCTGGCCCAAAGCAGTCACCATGATCACTTTAGCCCTTGGATCCTTTTTAATAATCGCCCTCAGTGCCGCAAGTCCATCCATCCCCTCCATCAAGATATCCAAGGTCACCAGATCTGGTTTGAGTTCTCTGTACATTGCCAAGGCTTCTTTGCCGTCCTTCACCGTGCCAACGACCTCGTGACCGGCATTCTCGACAATGAATTTCAGGGAACCTCTCATGAAAGAAGCATCATCCGCAATCAGAATGGTTGCCATTATTCTCCCTCCCTTTTGACTGTCTGCTTTCTTTTCTTAACTGGATGCGGTGCAGCGTCCATCTCCATGCCTTCAGGCTCGTTCGACTTTTCCATGAGCTGAGCAGCATCCATCGCTCTCGTGAGTGTACCCGCGTCGGTCAGCTCAGTTTCAGCCAGCAACTTGTCCACATCCAGCAAGATAATCAGCCTGCGGTCAAGCATCCCGACGCCTTTCACCGTTTCTTCAGCCGCTGAAGCGCTTGTTGATTCAGGCAGTTTGTGCACTTGGTCATCGGGGATTTTGATGACTTCTTCAATAGAGTCAACAATGATCCCGACAGGGAAGCCTGCCTGTTCCACTATGATGACACGCGTATCCTCGTCATGTTCCTTGGGTTCAAACCCAAATTTCTTGCGGAAATTGATCACTGTGGCAAGCTGTCCCTTCAGATTCATTATGCCCTCGACATAAGGAGGGGAGTTGGGGATATCTGTGGTGGCCAGGACCGAGGTGATCTCCTGCACCTCGGTCACCTGAAAGCCGAATTCCTGCGACTGGGTGGTGAAAACGAGATACTGGTCCTGTTCAACTTCTTCCGCTTCAATGTCATCTTGTATGGCTTGGTTTGTCATGACTCCACCTCACTTTGTTCCGATACCTGATCCTTTTCATTACTACTCTTTGCTGCAGCCGCGCGAGCTTTACTCTTTGGCTTCCTTGCAGTTGCGGTCTTCTCTAGTCTGGCTGATATAGCTTCTTCGAGAGCGAATCGTCCCACTACTTGTTGGAGCTTCTCGGACATGTCGGAGAGCGATGTTGCGGTAGCGGTGAGTTCCTGCATCCTTGCAGAGAGACGTTTCGCGCTGTCTGCCGATTGCGTGGCACCGGTCGATGTATCGGCGGCAACGCCGCTTATCTTGTCCAGGCTCTGTGATACCGCATCGATGCTCTTCTTCTGGGTAGTAGCGGCTTCTGAGATCTCTTTAGTTATCCTGGATGTACTCTCGATTGAACTGTTAATATCTTCGAATCCTTTGGACGTTTGTTCAATCGAACCCTTTACTAATCCAACGTTTTCTGCCATGGTCCTGATCGTTTCAACAGTTCCCTCCGTCTCTTTCTGCACCGACTGAACCAGAGTCGATATATTCTTGGCCTGGACTTTGCTGTCGGCTGACAGGGTCTTCACTTCCTCGGCCACAACTGCGAAGCCCTTGCCCTGCTTGCCAGCACGTACCGCCTCTATGGCTGCGTTGATAGCCAGGATATTCGTTTGAGTCGCTATATCCCGAATTACGTCGACGATCTCTTGAATCTGTTCGCTGCTCTTGCTGAGCGATTCGATTCTGGTCACGGACTCCTGGGAGCCTTGCAGCATGAGGTCGGTATTCTTGATGGTCTCCTCCAGCGCCTTGTTGCCCTCCACCGCGGCAGCAATGGCCGTTTCAGACATACGGTTCATGTCTTCCACTCTGGTCAATGTATCAGAGGCTGTTTCTCCGACCCCTTCACTTTCTTTGGACGCTCCGGCTATCTGCTCAGCCTGAGCTTTGGCCCCTCCGGCGATTTGCTCCGCGGAGGATGACATCTGCGTGACCATCACATTCATGTCTTGCCCAGCACTGAAGATGTTCTGTGAAACTGCACCGATGTTGATTCCCGCTTCCGTGAGCTCTGCTACAATCCCTCGCAGGCTCTCTATTGTGGCATTTATGCCGTCTACCATGGAGGCGAATTCACCGGCCGCATCAACGTCGATCATTCTGGTTAGATTTCCTTCGCCTACCAGAGCCATTACGCTGTTTATCTCGCCAGTAACCATACTGAGATTCTCAACCATCCCGTTTATGGTGTTTTTCATCTGCAGAATCTCGCCCCTGGCTTCAGCCGTAATGTTCTTCGACAGATCACCGTTGGCCACTGCGGTGATCACTTTGCCGATGTCCCTGACCTGATCCGTGAGGTTAGCTGCCATCATGTTCACGTTTGAGGTCAGTTCCTTCCACGTCCCGGCTATACCGGGGACCTCAGCCTGACCGCCAAGCTGGCCCTCTACGCCAACCTCCCTGGCTACACGTGTCACCTCGGAGGCGAAGGAGTTGAGCTGGTCCACCATGGTGTTGATGGTGTTCTTAAGCTCCAATATCTCACCTCTGGCCTCAACCGTGATCTTCTGCGCCAGGTCACCGTTGGCCACCGCCGTGGTCACCGCAGCGATGTTCCTCACCTGGTTTGTCAGATTCTCAGCCAGCATGTTCACGTTTGAGGTCAGTTCCTTCCACGTCCCGGCTACACCGGGGACCTCAGCCTGACCGCCAAGCTGGCCCTCGACACCAACCTCCCTCGACACACGTGTCACCTCGGAGGCGAAGGAGTTGAGCTGGTCCACCATGGTGTTGATGGTGTTCTTAAGCTCCAATATCTCACCTCTGGCCTCAACCGTG
>Ga0209427_10003012_pt1 | contig 19802 bp, 17 predicted proteins | sample DeeMarSWOR136_30_FD_187465 | JGI IMG/M metagenome (GOLD analysis project Ga0209427, IMG submission 187465) | Marine sediment microbial communities from White Oak River estuary, North Carolina - WOR-1-36_30 (SPAdes) (version 2) | ecosystem: Environmental > Aquatic > Marine > Intertidal zone >...
TGCATCTTTTCACATTTATTCTTCATCTTGCTGTTTCACCTCACTACCTAAGTTTAGGCAGGTCCCTTGGAGCATTTCAAGTATTTAATGACCATTAAAGATCAATTCTGGTGGGTCTAGGAAACTTTACTAAAAAATAATCTACAATGTCATAGCAAAAAATGAAACAGAAAAAGAGAAAAAGATGAAAAATGAATTAATGAAAAGAGCAATTAAGGTTTAGGTTTGGTTTTTCCAAGTTGTTCTCTGTATGCGTTTTACCAGATATTGTCAGATTCTAAGTTACAATTGGGTATCCTGCAGCAATCCAAGCATTAAACCCTCCTTCCATGTTGTAGACTTTTTTGAAACCTGCATCACTGAGAATACCTACTGCAACTGGGCTTCCTATTCCTCCAATGCAATGTACAATTATCTTGTCATTCAAATGGCTTTGACCTTCAGGACTTGCTATCCAAGCATTTAGAACCGCAAAGTTAGGTGGTGGTGGCAATTGAACAAATGGTACATTAATAGCTCCAGATATATGACCAGCTTCATACATTTCTGTAGGTCTTAGGTCTATTATCACAAGATCATGATGGTTTTCACTAAAGATCATAGAATAGGCTTTATCAACTGAAATTTCCTTTTTAACTTCTACCTTTTTTTTAATAGGTTTAGCAAGAACTGTTTCAGCAAAAGAAGCTGTTAGAATGGCTAGAACCAGAGTTAAGACTAATGCTAAAATCTTTTTATTCATTTCTTCCACCTCCTCTAAGGCGAATTTGAGAATATATGCCGTATATACTGTATATATTTTTAACATTTATGGAAAATACTTCTATTGATTCATTCACAGTTAATTCCATTAAGACCTGTTTTGGAGCGTAGAGAAAACTGTTAAAAAATGACATAAATTTTGGTCAAGAAACTTTGACTAAAACAAAGCGCAGACTTAGTCAAGAAACCTTTACAAAAACTGCTTTTAGGGTCAAATAAGCTAATAATTTTGGTGCTGTAATGAAAACAGCATTAGCACTAGCACTCATCCTACTAATTATTTCAGCGGCACCAGCTTGCATTGTTATGGGAGAGACGGACCCTCTTCAGGACTATTATGATAAATATGAACCAACAATGATGCCCCCATCAATTCTGATTACTTCTCCTCAAAACCATTCAATAATTAATACAAATTCAATTTCCCTAGTTTTCAATGTATCTGAACCCCAAATAATAGAGGTCTCTCCTGATGTAAATCACCATTCATCTCGCCTCTTCAGGGTTTCCTATATGGGTGATTGGCAAACTGAAGAGCAACTTCTGTACTTAGCACAACAAGAAAACTTGGATTTTCTGGAGTTTAATATTACTCTATCTGAGATTCCTGATGGAACACATGAATTGCAGATTATAGCTGTTGGTGCTGTAGGTATTACTGTGGCAATGTTTGGATTTTCGTATCATCCGGATGCTAACACTTCAATAATTTTTACGGTTAGTTCTATGCAGCCAACCTCTTTCCCTGAACCAACTCCCTATAAAGAACCACAGCCAATAGAGCAAGAAGTAATCTTGGGCATCACCATAACATTAGCTGTGATAGGAGTTGGCTTGGGCTTACTTTACCTCACTAAAAGAAAATAATCCTAAAACTTGAGTGTTGAAGTTGCTTATAATGACCATTAAAGAACAATTGTGGAAGGACTGGGAAAGTTGAGGCTAGCATTATTTGTTTATAGAACTGGGCGAGAATAGTTATGTTGATAGAAAATGAAAGGGTCTAATCCGGTGAGATGTCAGAAATGTGGAAAACCTGTTGGTTATGTTACTGTGTTGACAAAGGGTCTAATGGGTATGCAGCAACCGATTCACAATATTAAGATTGTTGCTATCTGCATGGATTGTCATCAAAAATGATTTTATAGGCATTGAATACCAGTTTTGGAGCGTCTAGAGAACTTTTTATATCAAAATCTCTTCCATAAGTAATCCTTAGGAATGAAGTCCTGATCATCATCAGTTTCCGTTATGCAGTCGCTTATGAACGTGTAAACGGGATTCACCAATCGTTCATAATAAACTCGGGTTTCATCCACAGACAGCCTTCCTGTGAAGTCACCTTGTTCATTCAATCGGCTTAAGCCTTCTGAAGCCCAGTTTAAAATTCCACTTAGTTCCTCTGGACCCGTGATTTTCTTCAGCATATTTTTATCTACAGGATGTCCGCTGTCGCCAAATATAACATCAAAGAAGATCAGCATCCACCGTCGATAATAGGCATATGTTTTATCTCGGCTGTAGGGTAATTTGTTCGCGCTGAAGATGAGTTTTGGATAATTCACAAAGGAAAAAGGATGGTGAAATTTCTTTTCTGCTGTGAGCAAGTCACCACCTGTCAACTCTTTGAAAATACTGCTATCAGCTATTTTTACACCTGGTATGTCTGGGGCAATATTGACAAATTTCCTATAAAGCTCCGCTTTGGAAAACCTGTTATTACAAAGCTCTTGCAAAGATTGTGAAGACACATTTCTGTCTCCTAATAATGATCTTAAAACACACAGAAGCGTGAAATTTATTATTTCTTTTTGTTGTTTGGATATTTGATGACTGAATATTCCTTACATTCCGAAATCAAAGACTGGTATAAGATTTCAGGAGATGCACTTGAAGTTAAAGTGAAGGATTTTAGAATTGATATTCTCAGAGGCAAGCTTTTAATCGAGATTCAGACTAGTAACTTTTTCGCTATCAAAAAGAAACTACTTAAACTGCTTTTAAGCAATCAGGTTCGGTTGGTTTATCCCATTGCTAAACTGAAATGGATAGTTCACGTATCTGGGTCAGGTGAATTTGTTAGGAGGAGAAAGTCTCCGAAGAAGGGAAAATTGCTGGACCTTTTTTATGAGTTGGTTCATGCGCCAAGTCTGATTAAAGATAGGAATTTTTCATTGGAGGTTTTGCTGATTGAAGAGGAGGAGTTGAGGTGTTATGACGGGAGGGGAAGTTGGAGGAGAAGAGGAGTAAGCGTCAAAGATAGAAAGTTGTTGAGGGTGTTTGAAAGGTTTGCTTTTGAGGATAGTCGAGATTTCCTGGAGTTTTTGCCTAAAGAGTTGGATGAATATTTCACTAATGAAGTCTTGGCGTTAAAACTGGGGATTTCTATTAGGTTAGCTAGGAAGATTACGTACTGTCTTAGAAGAATGGGTGCAATATCAATTGCTGGTAAGAAAAGGAGTGAATTATTGTTCCAAGTTTCCTAGAATTTATTGTAACAAGTTTTGGTTAATTATCTTGGGTATTTGCATCAGCACCAGGCTTCCCAGAAAATACGTGCAGGTGCCTTACATGCGAAGAAATGTTTCGCCGTTTTTCCTTCACGAAATAGAATGGCTGTTATAATAAGAGCCGTTTGCTGCATTGCTATGGTTTCCTTTTAATTATGGTTTCGTTTGCAGCCAACGTAGCGACGTTTGTGATCTATGCAAAAACCTTAAACTGCACAGGCGTGAAGTGTAAAGGGTTGGTGCCGGGGTACCCGAGCCAGGTCTAAATAGGCGGCCAGATTCGATGCCTAAGACAAGGGGGAGGACTTAAGATCCTCTGGCGAAGGCCTTCGTGGGTTCAAGTCCCACCCCCGGCACCACCGTTTTAAGGTAAGGCGAGTTTATGAAGCTAGATATTTTGAGCGCGCGTTAAAAAAAGCGATACTTCACCTCGATAGTTTTTACTTCATAATTTCAAAAAAGGAAAAAGTTTTGAAACAACGAGGGTCCCCTCAATTTCTTTTTTCAAATACGGAAAAGCCTGCAGCGGGTGCAAGTTACCATGACATTATTACTTGGTGATAATTCGTTCAAGTGTTGCTTTGAGGTTTAGGACAAAAATCAAAAGTTAATTGAAAATTTTGTTTTCGATTTACTTTGTTTGAAGATCTGTGTTATGGCGACCGTGCTCCTTTTTGCAAGATATCTCAATGTAATTTTTATCTTAAGATATGTTTAAAAGTTAGAGTCTGTTCCGTTTTTTATCTGAGAAAACGTTTTAAATTTTCAGGGAGGATTCAATGAAAAAAGGGCTTTCGCTAATTTTGCTGGTAATCTTTTTTTGTCTATTATTGATTGCACCTGTAAAAATAACCGTTGGCACCGTAGATTCTCTTATAAACAATTTTGACCGCGCTTACATTCTTAATATTGAACATGAAAACTATCGGTCAATACATACATTGTACACGTATGTGCCGCCTTCTCTTTATGATTACTACTGTAGTGAAACCCACCAAGTAAACGGTGAACGTGATTACGCAAAGTTTGTTACGCCTGCCGCCGTCAGAAAAATCGCAGAAAACATGCGAAGCCTTGCTTCTAATGGGTCCAGTGGTGATGAAGACTTTGCTAATGATGTTTTGGCGTTTGTTCGTCAGATTCCTTACGCTGTTAGTGATCGTAAGTATCCTGTTGAGGCCCTTGTAGACAATTCAGGAGATTGTGATGTATCGTCGTTTCTTGCGGCGTCAATTATGAAAGCTGGAGGCTTAGATGTTGTTTTGTTTGTCTACAGGGGTTTGCCTGGGAGTCACATGAATATTGGAGTGTATCTGCCGACTACGCCTCTATATGCTTCGTCAGAGCTTGAACCCAACGGCTTCGAGTACAAAAATCAGACCTACTGGGTGGCAGAGTGCACGCCTACTGGGAACTGGAAGGTAGGGAACCAACCCGAATCCTTTGCTCAGGTCGAGCCTTCGATTATTTCTCTTGAGAACTCTGAAGAATCAGCACCTGCGCCTATCTCGTCGAGCCTAGACAGTTCTCTAGTTCCCTCTTCCATATCCATAAACATCTCTCTGGAAACCTCAAGTACATCCGTGAATCAGAGGTCGCTAACCATTTCAGGATCAATTTCACCGGCGTACTCTGAGAAAAAAGTCGTGATGTACGTGGGTCAGAATTGGTCTTCTAGCAAGGTTTTCCAAACTTATACAAATAACCTCGGAAATTATTCATTAACTTGGAATGTCACGTCAACTGGGACGTATTACATTAGAACAAGCTTGGTTTCTTTTTCGAATTATGCTGGATCAGATAGTGAGATGATGACTTTTTTTGCGGGTCCATACTCAACATGGGTTGAAGGAAGCGTGTTTAACTATGGATGGGACCTTGATAACGGAGGCTACAAAACTTCATCGAGCAAAAGCGTCAAAGAATTTCTGAAAAGCGATCTGGAGGGAACAAACATCTCGCTTAGCGGCGAGTTCATGATACTGAAGAGTAATCAAACGATAAAAGTCAGTGAACAGACTGCGACAATTCCGGATGGACTGCAAGCAATGCTTTGGAAAAGGCACAGAATTGTGATAGGGGTGCCAGGGAATGCAGTGCCGGTTCAAGAAAGCGTGCAGTTAACTAATCAGTTTGGTTTTATCTTGCAGAATAACAATGGAAACTACAGCGCTAATGTAAGGCTCTTGAGTGATCCTGGCATGTCTCAAGTAGAAAATCAGTTTAACGAAAACAATTCAACGTTTATGAACGCTTCCAAGAGTATACGAGAAAACATGTGGTACAAAGCTGAAGTAGAGGTATCTAAGGGCGAACTGACAGCCGAATTACGCGGTGAGGATGGTACCCTTTTGAGGAATCTATCTGCAAAAGAAGAAGCTATGGACAGCAGTGAATGTGGAATTATTATTTCATGCACCCCTGACGCTTTCGTCGCCTTCAAAAACTTGAAAGTTGAGAATCTTGACCAGCCACCTGCCAAGTCGGTTGGTGATATTACGCCTCCCGAAAGAGGGGAATTGATAGCTCCTTACATCATATCGCTAATGCTGTTAGGGACAGTTGCTACTACAATAACTTACTTGAGAAAAAGTAAAGGTAAACGCAAAAGGATACAATAAGAAAGCCAAACGCAATCATCACGCTTCTAACCCAATAAAGCCATAACAGATGCAACAAATTTCATTTAGTTGTTGTAACATGGCTGGCATTACTCTCTGGAAACAAATTAAACCCAATGAAAAAATTCTTTGCATTTCAGCTTGGAAAACGATTGTTTGCTGTGATGCTACAAAACCATAAAGTTTTTAGTTAGTAAAAAATAACAAAAGCTTCATAAAATTTAAAGCGAAAAAACAATCCAATTTTTGAACAACAAAAAAACCAGCACAAACATACTATCCCTTTTTTTGGTAACTTTGAAATCTTCAAACGCAAATGAATAAAGAAGAGATGCTGAGAGGACTCTGAAAAAACTCACTATTGAAAATTCACCATCAAGCTACTACTATCTTTTCTCCTTTCTTTCTATTGCGCTGCCCAAAGATCCAGCACCCTTAATTTTTCATAAACTTTTCTCGATTAAGAACTCACTTAGTGAACCACCCGGGACCCAACCCCTCAACAAGGTAGAGATGTTACTTCAGACGCTCTTCTATCATAACTGGCTTGCGTTTTAAATCTAAATGGCGTTCAGTAAATCCTTAATAAATCCACAAACACTATTTCTTCTTAGGTATAAATGACTAAGCGAATTTGCCTAATTCTAATTGTCATCTTCCTAGTTATGGTCGCTGTCGCCTCGCCAATAGCTTTTTGGCGTTACAGTTTAACGGAAACAACTGAGGCCCCCATGTTTTTCGGAGTTTCTTTCGGTGGGAAAACAGCTAATGAAGCTAAGCTTTTAATCGACAAAGTTAAGGAATACACCAACTTCTTCCTCGTCAACTCTTGGGACTTAAGCTCTAACGAAACCGCGCTGGACGAGGTTTGCAACTACGCAGCAGAAGCAGGTTTGAGCTTTGTCGTATTCTTCGACTACATCTCTCTCACCCCTGGGCTACCCCTTACCTCTTGGCATGGAGAATGGGTGCCCACGGCGAAAGACAAATGGCCAGACAATTTTTTAGGAATCTACATCTACGATGAACCAGGAGGCAGACAGATAGACACTGGATTATTTGACAATTTCACCTTAAGCGAAAGAGCCCAAATGTTCGAAAACGTCACCAGCTACGAGGAAGCCGCTGAAGTTTTCCGCACTGAATTGCCTTTAGGTCTGAGTTTTCAATTTCTTCAGAACCACAGCATCCCCAAGTATACTTCTGATTACGCGCTTTACTGGTTCGATTACTTGGCGGGGTATGACACGGTTTTTGTGGAGTTAGGGTGGAATCACAGCAGGCCACAACACATAGGACTTTGCAGGGGCGCGGCAACAGCGCAGCAGAAAGATTGGGGGGCAATCATAACTTGGACTTATTATGATCAGCCTTATTTGGCAAACGGAACGGAAATACTTGAAGATTTCATAATGGCTTATGAAACAGGAGCAAAATACATCGCTGTCCTCAACTACCCCAAGTATCCTGAGAATAATCCTTACGGTGTTCTTTTACCTGAGCATTTTGCTGCTATGGAACAATTCTGGGAACATATCCATGCGCATCCAGAGGATTATGGGAAAACAAAAGGGCAGGTGGCTTTTGTGTTACCGAAGGATTATGGGTGGGGAATGAGATGGCCCAATGATTCTATTTGGGGATTATGGTCAGCCGACAATTTGTCTCCTGCAATTTGGCAAAAAATGACAGAGCTAGTAGAAAGGTACGGGCTACGACTCGACATTCTATATGATAACCCGAGATTAAGTTTTTCCGAATACTCCAAAGTTTACTATTGGTATTCCGATATTAACTGAAATCCAAAAATAGCATGCTTTTTACTTAGCAATTCAAGACCACAACAAGCTCGGCATATATAGGCTTCCATCCTTACTCTTAAACACACGTTTAAGAGTAATACACATAAAGTCCACAACCGATTTCATGGTGACAACGTTAATATGAGCGAAAACCTTACTAAAGTGGAATTCACGAACCTCAAAAAAACCCTTTTTCCTAAACTTAAAATCACAAAAGCCCAAGTTATAGAATACTACATCAAAATCGCCCCAAAAATGCTTGGTTTTTTGGCAGAACGCCCCTTAGTTCTCACCAGATTCCCAGACGGCATCAACCAACAAGGGTTCTACGAAAAGGACGCTCCACACGGAACTCCGTCATGGGTGAAAACGCTGAAGATCTACTCAGAAACGGCAAAGCGTGACGTAAACTACGTTTTATGCAACAACTTGGACACGTTGATTTGGCTGGCAAACCTCGCAGCCATAGAAATCCACATTCCCCTGTCCAAAGCGGATTCCCGAGAAAAACCCGACTTCGCCTTTTTCGACGTAGACCCTGAACCACCAGCCACCTTCAAAGACGCAACCATCGTAGCGCTATTGCTTAAAGAAAAGCTTCACAACTTGGGATTAGAATCCTGCGTGAAAACTTCAGGAAAAAAGGGGCTTCACGTCCTAATCCCCATCGTTCCAGAATACGCTTTCCGAGAAACCAGAACTTTCGTCCACAAAATCGGGCAGAAACTAGCCAAAGAACATCCACTCGTGGTTTCCGAACTCACAGAAACCAAAAAGCCAGGGAAAGTCTTCGTGGATTACCTTCAAAACTCACATGGGCGAACTATGGCATGTCCATACAGTTTGAGAGCTTTACCTGAAGCCACCGTTTCAACGCCGTTGAAGTGGAGTGAAGTCGAGAAAGGAATAAAGCCAACCGAACTCAATATCTTCAGCGTAATCAAACGGGAAAAAGACCCGTGGAAAAGAATTTTAGAGAACAAACAGAAACTGAAGTGATTTAGTATGGGAAAGGGATCGCAAGTTAATGTTCCAAGAAGACCCATCTGGACAGGAAACCTCACAATCGGCTTAGTCAACGTTCCCATAAAACTGTACCCTATGATTTACGACCGAGGAATCTCCTTCCGATTCTTACATAAAAATGACGGTCATCCACTGAAATACCAAAAAGTCTGCACCAAAGACCAGAGAGTCATTCCGTGGCAAGAAGTCGCAAAAGGCTACGAAATCGCCAAAAACGAGTACGTTATCTTCGACAAAGAAGAATTAGACGCTGTTAAACCTGAGTCTGACAAGCGCATTCGCCTCGACAAGTTCGTTGACTACTTCTCCGTAGACCCGATTTACTTCGACAGATCCTATGCTTTAATGCCTGATAAAAGCATCGAGGCCTATAGTTTGCTACTGACAGCGTTTGAAAAAAAGGGCAAAGCAGGAGTTGGTAGAATCACATTGCGCACAAAAGAGTACCCTGCGCTGGTGCATGCGTACAAAGGCTCGTTGGTTTTGACAACCCTTAGGTACGCTTACGACGTTGTAGATCCGCAAGGCTTCGAAGAGCTGAGGCAGCTTAAGGCGCCTGAAAAAGTAGAGCTTGATATAGCTGTGAAAATTGTCGCTGATCTTTCAGGGGAATTTGACATAACGGAGTATCAAGACCGCTACAAGCAGAAAGTTGAGGAACTTATCAAGAAGAAGCTGAAAGGCGAAACCGTAGTTGTGGAGAAGCCTGCGGAGGAAGAAGTCAAAGGACTTATGGTAGCGCTTAGAGACACGCTTAAACAGCTGGAAAAGAAATGACACGCAGCCACACCTACAAGCCCATGCTTGCACGGCTTGCCCCGCAACCTTTTTCGGGAAAAGACTGGCTGTTCGAAATTAAATGGGATGGTTTCCGAGCCATAGCCTACATTAACCAAGTGTTAAGCCTGAGAAGCCGCAAACAGAAAGAGTTGAAATATAATTTTCCCGAGCTAGAAGAGCTGACTCAGCTAACGCACAACGTGGTTCTTGACGGCGAAATTGTGTTGGTGAAAGAGGGCAAACCAGATTTTCAGGCGTTGCTGGAAAGAGGACAAGCTGCTTCACACGTTGAAATCGTGGTTCAGGCGAAGCGTTCTCCTGTTGTGTACGTGGTTTTCGACATCTTGGAGAAAGACGGTGTTTCGCTTGCTGATTTGCCTTTGATCGAGAGAAAAAGTATCTTGAAGGATTCCGTGAAGGAGGGAAATCATGTGGTGCTTTCGGATTTTGTAGAAGCGAAAGGCGAAGACTATTACTGTGTGGCGTTGGAAAAAGGTTTAGAAGGGGTTGTGGCGAAGAGAAAAGACAGCGTTTATGAATCAGGTGCTAGAAGCTACAGCTGGTTGAAGATCAAAAAGCTGCGAAGCTGTGACTGTGTGATTTTCGGGTACACGAAAGGTTCTGGTGGCAGGTCAGAGAGTTTTGGTGCGTTGCTCCTGGGTCTTTATGATGGTGAGAGGCCTGTTTATGTGGGCAAGGTTGGAACGGGTTTTTCGCAAGCGTTGCTGCAGACGCTTTCTGCGAGGTTCAAGCAGTTGGAGACAGGGAAAGTGCCTTTTGAGCCAGATATTCCTGATGAGATTACGTGGCTTGAGCCTGAGCTGGTTTGCGAGGTAGGTTATCAGGTGGTTACGCGTGACATGCGGCTGCGGCTGCCGCGTTTCATCGGTTTACGGGAAGATAAGCTGCCTTCGGAGTGTACTCTGGACCAGATCCTGGAGGATGGGTTGGAATCGTATCGTTTAAAACGGGACTTCAGCGTCACTACGGAGCCTGTGGGTGGTGGAGAAAAGGGTCGTGGCGGGATTTTTGTGGTTCAGGAGCATCACTCTCGAAGGTTGCATTATGATTTGAGGTTGGAGAAAGACGGTGTTTTGAAGAGTTGGGCTGTGCCGAAAGGCATTCCTTCGGACCCTAGTGAGAAGCGGTTGGCAGTTGCAACTGAGGATCATCCGCTTGGCTACGCTGTTTTTGAGGGGGTGATTCCGAAGGGTCAGTATGGTGCTGGTACGGTGAAAATCTGGGATAAAGGGGTTTATGAGGCGAAGGTTTGGGATGAGAAGATGATAGAGTTCACGGTTCAGGGTGAGAAGCTTGAGGGGCGTTATGTTCTGGTGAGGCTGAAGAAAGCTGGAGAGAAAAGCTGGCTGCTGCTTAAGGGGAAAGAAAAACGTGAGTAAGCTTCACGTGGGCACGATGGGTTGGAGCTACGCTATCTGGAAAGACAACTTCTACCCGGAAGGCTTGGCGGCAAAAGATTTTCTGGCTTACTACGCGAAGCATTTCAGTACGGTTGAGGTTGACAGCACCTTCTACAGAATTCCCAAAACCCAGAGCGTGACGGACTGGAAAGCACAAACACCTGCAGACTTCGTGTTTTCGCTAAAGTTTCCTAGGGTTATAACCCACGTGAAAATGCTGGAGAACTGTGAGGAAGAAACCAGCGTCTTTCTGGAACGCGTTGCCCTGCTTGAAGAGAAGCTCGCTGCTTTGTTGCTTCAGTTTCCATACCATTTCGGAACCAAACAGGTTCCTCTGTTGCGCGATTTTCTGCCAACCTTGCCTAATAAGCATCGTTATGTGGTGGAGGTTAGGAACCGTAAGCTGCTGAGCCGCGATTTTTACTCGGTTCTCAGGGACCATGATGTGGCGTTGGCTTGGGCTGACAGCCCTTTCATGCCGCAGATCAGCGAAGTAACTTCTGACTTCATCTACGTGCGGTGGATAGGAGACCGAAGACGTGTTGAAGGCACTCTGGGCAGGATGGAGGTGGATAGGAAAACGCAGATAAACGCTTGGGCGGATAAGCTTAAGCCTTTTCTGGAGGAGGGAACGAAGATTTTCGGATATTTCAGCAAGTACTATTCGGGAAATCCTCCGTCAGATGCTAAAGAGCTGCTGAGCATCATTGGTGCTGATTTGTGAAGTTTTTCTCTACCCCATCTATCTTGCCGGTGTTTGTGTTTTGCACCCTGTTTGTTGTTTTTATTGTGTAGCGACTATTTCCCATGTCTCTTTCTATCCTAAAAAGTTGCAGACTGCCTGAAAAGGCGTGAAATGTATTGACGCGTCGCGGAAAGTTCTGTGAGCCTCGTTATTTGGAGCTCCACTGGCACTGGGCAAGTTAATCGGAGCACTCTATAGCCCAATTATAAATAGAAACTATTTAAGGGAAGAGCGAATTTGGCTTTGGGATGAATCTGAAGGTGTACGAAGATGGATATTGAAGGGCTGTTTGAGTTGGCAAAGCCGTACTTAGAGAAAAACGACTTTGGAATGGCTCACACAAGAAGAGTTTTTGACATCGCCCAAGAAAACTTCGCTGTTCCGTCAGAGTTGCAGGAGCTAACTTTCGCTTCAATAATCTTGCATGATATAGGCGGAAGCTGCATTAGGGATCAATATGAGAGGGGTCCCGAAATTGCCGCATCTATCCTCAAGCAGCTCGGATGCGATGCAAGTTTCATTCAAGAAGTTTGCCGCATCATAGGCACTCACCATGATCATCCAGACAATCCTTCTCTGCCTTTTCGGGTTCTTTATGACGCGGACAAGCTGGTTATGTTTTCTCCAGAAGAGTTCCCCTACTACAATTCTAGGGCAGGGTTTGATTGGGAAAAAATTGTGGACTTAATATATTCCGAGCGCGCTAAGCCTTTAGCCGAGGAATTGTTAAAGCAGAGAAGAAACGAAGCTTAAATTGAGCCATTTTCCCTTCTTTTTTGGGAATTGGTGGGTTATGGAAAATTTTATAAGGCTGTGTAAAAAAGTACACAACATTGAAAAAACTTCAGTGACGGTGTTTAGCCGTGAGCGAACTAAGCCAAGTCAGTATGAGAACAAAAATTGTTGCGTCTGTGGCAATTTTTTCCGCCCTTTATGGAGTGATACGGCTTGTGCCTTTGGGACCGATGATAGGTCTTTCAACTTCATTTTCAGTTGCGGATAGTCTCGCCCCGTTATATGGCATAATATTGGGACCCTTTACAGGCGGAGTAAGCGTAGTTTTAGGTACGTTCTTGGCAATGGCTTTGGGCAAGGCTCCTGTCTTTTTGGGCTTAGACTTCCTTCCAGCACTGGTTAATGCTGTTGCCTTAGGCTTAATAGTTAAGCGCAGGTGGAAACCTGTGGTGGTACTTAACGTGGCTTTACTCGTGGTTTTCCTTCTAAGCCCTTATTCCTTGTTACTAGTTGAAGTTCCTCTTGGTGATAGCGCTTTCGTTTTTCCCTTTGTCTGGCTACATGTAGTAGCCTTGATAGTGCTTATTTCACCATTACGCTCCAAAGCAGTTTCTTGGATTGATACTCTTAGGGCAACTTACTTGCCATGGGGCTTAGCTATTGTGGCTTTCATCGGAACAATGATGCAACATCTCACAGGAAACCTCGTTTTCGAACTCACATGGGGTCAACCCATCGGCGGATTAACCGCTGAAGGCTTTCACGGAATTTGGACAGCTGCCTTCTTCGTTTACCCAATTGAACGAGCCGTATTGATCCTTATCACAGTCTTGGTGGGTACGCCATTAGTCAGAATTCTCAAGAAAACTTTGTTTGCAAATCATAATTCCAACACTGCCAAACACAATTAAGTATTTGATAGTGGCCCCTTGAACAACGTTCGGTCTTGGATATACTCTTTACCTGTTTTAAGCGCAACCTCAGCTTTTGCCAATTCGCTACCCAAATAAGCCGCGTGGTCAAGCTTTGTCACCAACCCCATCTCTAGTGTTTTGGCATACACCGCTTCAGCAGTTTCACCTTTAACGATGTTACTCGGCTTATCGGCTTCAGCCGTGGCAAAGTGAAGGGCAACAATGTTCTCCGCGTTGCGGTCTACGGCAATCCTGAACACACCCTGCGGGTCCACAGTCGCAGGCTCGGATTCTTCATCAGCCGCGGTCACTTGTACACCAGCTTCAAGCCTCTCATCATACGCTTCTTCATGCTTCCGCTTATCCTTCAAAACCAGCAGATCAAAACCCAAATCCTTCGGAACCGAACCCCGCTTCTTGGCCAAAAACATCATCTTAGCCGCAACAGCTTCTTCCCTAACGGTTCCTTGCGCCTTGCTGCTTTTCTCCGTCGCCAACAGCATGCTCGCGTTCACTTCAGACGACAGCCGCGCAAGCAAAGCGTTTACCCCAACTGAATCCGCATCGAAAAGCTCAGTAACGTTGGAAACGCCCACGAAAAGCGGCACATCTGGATGCTTAACCCCGAAGTCGCGGAAAGCAACCATGGACTCCAGCACGTTAGAGGGCTCAAGAATAAGGTCTGCCATAAGCCGCTTCATTCCCAAGCGCTTCGCTTTCTCCATGATTTGTTCGAGAAAGCGGATGCGGTCTTCAGCCTTCGTAGGAAATATGCCTTCGCGCTGGTTTGTGGGAATAGCTACCGCCGCTACATCAGCAGCAAAGCGGGCTATCTGCTCAACATTTCCAGCGTCCACGCTCAATATAAGGTCTGCTCCGGCCGCAATCGCCTCTATAATCTCATCCGGGTTAAGCGTGTCAATGCTGACTGGCACGTTCACAACACTTTTAACGGCTTCAACAGCGCGTTTCGCGTCTGAAGGTCTGATTTCGCCCGCTACCATGCCCACGTCGATTAGGTCAGCGCCCATCTCCACGAAGTGCTTCGCCAACCTCTGAATCTCATCGATGGGCATTAGCGCAGCGTCAACTATTTCCGCCAGCACACGCATAGGAAAATCCCTGCCCACCGCCAGCCCCCCGACCAGGATGTTGCCCGGCTTTTTTAACAAGGCCTCTCTGTTCTTCTCAACCGCGTCCAGTTCTCGCAGAGCTTTTTGCCGTAGTTCCTTCCTGAGGAGATCACACGCAGGCGTCAGCGTGGAAAACTCAACGCGACCAATGGCGTCAAGTACTGTGGGCAGATCAGCTGCGTACTTTGAACCCTTAAATGTTGGGATTCCTATGACGTCCGCGATGACAGATGTGTCGCCTCTTATAAGTCCTGGGACCAAAATTATATCGAAGTCGCCGACGTGTTCTTCTTTTGTGGCTTGGGCGATTTGCTGTGGGCTGAGCAACGCGGCCACTGGAACCTTTAAAGCGAGAACTTTAGTTTCCACGTTGCTTTCTTTGGCGTAATGTTCAACAGCTTTTTCCGCGAGTAAACCCGTTATCAGGAGAACTTTCAAATTGCGCACCGGCTATTACCTGGTGACTTTGATGTAGGCACCTCGGTTGTTTGCTTTTGCAGTGAAAACTTGTCCTCCCACGTCTTGGCTAAGGAAAGCTTGTACCTTCACTCTGATTTTCTCTGCTTGCTCTTTCGTGGTTAACCCGTAAAACGCTGGTCCCCAAGAGCTCTGCCCTGCGCCGTACACGCCAAGCTCCTGAAAAAGCGCTATACCTTCTGTGGCTGCTGTGCTGGAATAGATTCCTCCCTGCACCTTGGCGAAGTAATCTCCGATGGTAATTTGAATATCTGTTAACGCTTCTCCGAACCCTTTGATGTCGCCTTCAACCAACGAGGGCAGAAGCTTCATCATCGTTAAACGGCACATCCTGCCGGCCTCCTCAGCAGTCATGGGCGTCAGCGCTCCGAACGCGGCGTTTTCCTCTTTTTTCGCCAATCCCTTTTTTACGTTCGGAATCGCTACCACGAAACTCCAGTCGTGGGGGAATGGTTGCCTTAAAATTGTTGTGGGAAAACCGTTTTTGCTTTTTCCTCCGTCAACTACGAATCCGCCTTGCTCGAAGATTGTTGTGCCTACGCTTGTTCGCTGTCCGCGTCCCATGGCTTCTGCGAGCGCTTGAGTTGAGGCGTTGACATTGAACAGTTTGGAAAGTGCCGTGGCTACGGCTAAGGCAAGCTGGGTTCCAGAGCCCAAGCCTGTGTGTTCTGGGATTGCCTGCTTGACGTTTATGCTGGCGCGTGCCTTTACGCCATAAGTTACAAAGAAACGGTTGGCCAACGCTTTTGTCCGCTCATTTCTCTCGCCTGCCACGGTTAACTTCTCTGACGGCTGAGCTTCAAGAACCACCTTTGGGCGGTCAATTCCTACGCCTAATCCTCCGAAAAGTCGTCCTAAATCACCGTTTAAGTCTATTAATCCTAAATGAAGCCGTGCAGGAGTTTTAACGTAGACTTTCACTCTTAGCCCTCCACGATTCAACGCGTTTGTTTAAGTCTTTCATGATTTCAGAGAAGCATGAGTGAGGAGCCACACGATTTACTACATCATCGCACTGTCTAATCGTTTCTATCAACTTTAAGGCTTGCTCTCGTTTCTGCCTATCTGCATGTGCAATGAAGGTTTTAACACGTGTTGCGTGAGTGACGGCTTCGATGGTGGCGAACAAGGCGCGACAATACGCTTTTGGCAAAGTGGCTGACGCCTCGATACGTTTAACGTCGCAAAAGACTTCTGCTCTCTCAGCATCAATCGGCGCTATGTCCCCAACGGCAACTTCTACGTACGCTTCCGCCGCACGAAACCTCGGTGCGTCAACGGTCTCAGCCTTCTCAAACCATTCCAGTGGCTGCCTACCGTTCAGGTTGCCTTCCTTAAACGCTGTCCTGTAAAACACCTCTGCGTCAGAAGTCACGTTCACCACTGCACATCTTTTTGATTGGAGATTCTTGTAAGTCAGCGATGAAGTGTAAATCTTAAGGACTATGCGCTGTAGGCCTGTCATAATGGCGCCCATGGGTGCGGCGTTCGGTTGCCCATCCACGTTGTAAGTAGAGACTACGGTCTCAACAATTACGCCTTCGGAGAAGCCTAAATCGGTTAGTTCAGTCATGAAAACGTCTCCAAAACTTCGGCTATAAGGCTGGAAACGTGGAAACTAACGAGTACGATTGCTGTTAACAGGCGCTTCATGCTTCATTCGAATGTAACTTTTTACAGTCGGTTAATAAACTTTGCCGCTGCCCTAGGGGCGTCATCTTTCTTCTTCTGATTTCATGTTAACCGTTTCTTTGCGTATGACTACGTAGGGTTCCTCTTTTTTCCTTTTGAGGTAAACGATAAGCGCGATTAAGCTTCCAACCGCAACTACGCACATGAACATTACAACTCTGTAGCTGTTTACCGCACCTTCTGAAACATCATAATTTTCTTGTAGATCGGCAAGTTGGGTCTTCAAGTTATTATACGTCTGGTTAAGCACAAAGTAACCCGCTTCGAGTACGTCGTTGTCTGCTTGCAAGCTGTAATAGGTGGAATTCAATTCTTTGTAAACCAACTGCAAATCACCGAGATCGTCAAGATTTGATTCGTATGTAGCGTCTAAGGTTTCATAATCCCCTAAGAGGCTATTGTACTGCGCGACTTGGCTATCGTACTTCGTGACTTGGCTGTTGTAGTCTGCTGTTAGCTGGTTGTGTTTGCTGAGAAGTGTGGTGTAATTAGCGAAAAGAGTGCTGTAATTAGCCGATAACTCGTCATTATCATCCAGCAGTGTGGTGTAGTCTGCTACTAGCTGGTTGTATTCGTTTTGAAGTGTTGTATAACTAGCGAACAAATCGTTATAATCGTTGTTCAGTGCTTCGTAATCTGCTTGGAGGCCAGTGTAGTTCGCCAGCATCTCATTGTATAGGCTCTGCATTTCACCAAAAGTCAATTCGCTAACGTGGGTTGTAAAGAATATCGTCGATAAGTAATCGGTACCTTGAGTTGTGTTAACATAAATAAAACATTGCAGCGTTCCATTCACGTTTGAAGACAATTGAAAATTTATTTCTTCCGTGAGAACCGCATTTTCTGATAGCACTCTATTGGAAAGGGACCAACTTGTAGCCTCCTGCCAAATTGAGTTCACTGGGGCTTTGATGACTAATGTTAAATTATACAGGGTGAGTGCAGTATTTGCCTTTAAAGTTGCGTTATGCCATATGCTTTCTCCTGGATGCGCTTCCTTTGGAAACATCAAATCAATTGTAACGCCCTCACCGCGAATTGACGCAGTGTTTTCAGACAACGCTTTCACACTGCAGAGTAATGCGGCGAACAAGAGTAGCACAGTGAAGAAGCAAGATGCTTTTTTAGCGCACATTGGACTTCTAATAAACAACTACTCCAAAAGCCTATTTATCGTTAACTAATCACGAATCAATATCCAACGCGAAAACAACGTACGTTTGTTATACTTTTCATGAAGCAACCGTGCCTAGCCTTCTCTTTTGCGGAGTACCACCGCCAATATTATGATTATGACTGTTGGTACTGTTACCAGCGTGATTACCGTTAGCCTCATGAGCAATTGTTCACCTGAAATGGTAGATTTAAACGTCACCTCCTGGTTTACGTCCGCAAAATGCACCGTAACAGATCCCGACTCGGGTGAAGCCTTAAAACCCGTTTGCGAAGTTATAGAGAAGTTGTAGACACCGTTCGGCACGTCGAACACGATGGCATCTGAAGTGGAGCTCCGCGTCTCCGTGTTCAAAGTCACGTTCCAGCTGGTTCCTGAAGGCAACCCCGTAGCCTTGAAGGTAACAAAGTATGTCTGCTCACTGGACGAAGCGCCAAAAGCGTAAACATGATGGTCGTATGAGCCTGCGTAGACTATGCCGTTGGTCACTGCGGGTGAAGAAACCACCATCGCACCCGTCATGTAGCGCCAGACAACCCCTCCTGTTTCAGCGTCCAGCGCGTAAACCCTGCCGTCATACGAGCCCACAATCACAATACCGTGTGCCACAGCTGGCGAGGAGGCTACATCGCCACCTGTTTTGTGACTCCATATAAGAGTGCCGTCGGAAGCGTCCAGCGCGTAAACCTTGTCATCCCCCGAACCCACATAAACCACTCCATCAGCTACCGCAGGCGAAGAGGCTACACTTCCACCCGTTGCAAAATTCCATATTACAATGCCACTTGAAGCGTCTAAAGCGTAAAGTTTGCCATCATATGAGCCTACGTAGACTATGCCGTTTACCACCGCTGGCGAAGACACAACAAAATCACCCGTCATGTAACTCCAGAGTAACGCGCCGTTGGTAGCGTTCAAAGCGTAAATGTTATGATCAATTGAACCTACATAGACCACTCCATCAGCGACGGCTGGCGAAGATACATGAATCTGGTCCCCAGTCGTGTAATTCCACACCAAAGCGCCTGTTTCAGCGTTTAAAGCGTAAACCTCGAAGTCCTCCGAACCCACGTACACCATACCATTCGCTACCGCAGGCGAAGACACCACAGGAGCATCTGTTATGAACTTCCACTCAAGTGCGCCGTCTTTGGCGTTTAGGGCGTAGACTTTGCCGTCATATGAACCCACATACACCACGCCGCCAGCAACCGCTGGTGAAGACAGCATAACCATATCTCCGGTCTTGTAGCTCCACACAACAGCGCTTGAAAACTCATCCAACGGAACCGTGCCAGCAAATGCGTCCAAAGCGTACACTTTACCATCGAACGAACCCACGTAAACCCTGTCTCCAACAACTGCAGGAGACGAATCCACCACGCCACCAGTCCTGTATTCCCAGACAAGAGCACCTTCAGAGGCGTCGAGCGCATACGCTTTGCCATCCCATGAACCCACATAAACTTTGCCATCTGCAACCGCTGGCTTAGAAACCACCATATCCCCTGTTGTGAAACTCCACAAATAAGCCCCAGTCGAAGCGTTTAGGGCGTAGACTTTGCCGTCGTTCGAGCCTACATAGACCGCGCCATCAGCCACAGTGGGCGAGGACGCCACGTCGGCTCCTGTCGTGTAGCTCCACAGGAATGCGCCGTCTTTGGCGTTTAGGGCGTAGACTTTGCTGTCATATGAACCCACGTACACCACACTATTCGCTACCACAGGCGAAGAAAAAACGGGACCACCTGTCGTATAGTTCCATATGACAGCTCCGCTGGAAGCGGAAAGCGCGTATATCTTGCTGTCGTCAGAACCAACATAAACCATTCCGTTTGCCACGGCCGGCGTAGACACCACAATATCTCCTGTTACATAATTCCATACCAAGTCGCCGTTGGTGGCGTTCAGAGCGTACACGTTATTGTCAATCGAGCCGACGTAGACCACGCCGTCGGCAAAAACTGGCGCAGATAACATAATCATATCGCCTGTCTTATACTCCCAGAT
>Ga0209427_10003015_pt1 | contig 19794 bp, 20 predicted proteins | sample DeeMarSWOR136_30_FD_187465 | JGI IMG/M metagenome (GOLD analysis project Ga0209427, IMG submission 187465) | Marine sediment microbial communities from White Oak River estuary, North Carolina - WOR-1-36_30 (SPAdes) (version 2) | ecosystem: Environmental > Aquatic > Marine > Intertidal zone >...
GCGTGTCAAATTAAGCTTGTAAAATGGGTTTATTTGCTTTATACTTTTTAATTGGTTAGATGAGTAGTCTAATTTCGAGGTAAAAAAATGGCTGAAAAAACCTACCCTCAAAAACAAAAAGAGGAAACTCCCGATATCTTCAAAGATTCATTCTTTATTGGAGAAAAAGGAGCCACACGAAAAGCCATTGCTTTCCCTGCTGCTTTGATTTTACACGTCTTCCTCGCTGGAGCTATGATCATTGTCCCCCTCCTCAGCACCCAAAGCCTTCCCTCAGTCGAGATCTACAGCGCTTTCCTTGCTCCTCCCCCACCTCCCCCACCTCCTCCACCTCCCCCGGCTAAAAAACGCGCCAATCCCTCCAGAAGGACCAGAATCCGTCCGGTCCAGTCCCGCACTACCGTCGAACCAGGTAAGCTCGTCGCCCCAGTCGAAATCCCGGAAGAGATCTCCGAAGAAGAGCTCTCCGATATCGGTATCGAAGGCGGAGTCGAAGGCGGAGTCGAGGGCGGAGTCGTCGGTGGCGTCCTGGGTGGCGTTGTCGGCGGTGTCCTCGGTGGTGTTGTCGGTGAGGTCGAAGCCCCGATCAGAGCGGTCGGGGAGATCAAACCTCCCAAACTGCTGAGAGAAGTGCCCCCCATCTATCCTGAGATCGCCCGTCAGGCAAGAGTGGAAGGTGTGGTCATCGTCGAGGCCACGACCGATATCTACGGAAGAGTGCAGAACGTGAAAGTCCTCAAGTCCATCCCGCTTCTTGACCAGGCAGCTGTGGATGCGGTGCGCCAGTGGCTTTATGAGCCGATGGTCATCAACGGCCGTCCCAGAGGCGTTATCTTCGTTGTTACTGTTACATTTAAATTAAAATAAGAAAAGCTGTAAATGGCTTTCTAACTTAAAAAGGAGGTACGAAGAATGGAATTTGGTCTGGTACAAATGTGGAATCAAATGGGAACCCTAGCCAGAATAGTTGCGATCCTTTTGTTTTTTCTCTCCATTGTCTCTATTTATCTCTTTATCGAGAGGCAACTTGTTTTCGCCAGAGCTAGGAACAAATCCAAAAAGATCGCTCCAGTGCTAGCAGGATTGCTGAAAAAAGGACAGATCGAGGAAGCCCTGAAACTTTCTTCCAAGAAAGAGAATAAGGGGAGCCATTTAGCCCGAGTGACGGCGGCTGGAATCAGAGAGTTCTTGGAAGGAAAAGAACACAATCTCAGCCTGGAAGAACAGATTGAGACTGCCCAGAGAGGTTGCGATAGAGCTTCCACAATCTTCACTCAGGAATTGAAGAGAGGGTTGAATACCCTGGCAACAATCGCCACATCTTCTCCGTTTATCGGTCTTTTCGGAACAATCGCTGGTATCATCAATGCATTCCGTGGAATGGCCGAAACAGGATCTGGTGGACTCGGCGCGGTTTCTCAGGGTATTGCTGAAGCACTGATCACAACAGCCTTTGGAATCGGAGTGGCTATCATCGCTCTGTGGTGTTTTAACTTCTTGAGCACAAAGATCGAAGTCTACGCTGCCGAGATGTCCAACACCGCATCTGAAATCGCTGACTTCTTCATCAGAAGGGCAGAATCAGGGCAATAATAAAAAACATCTATTCCAAAATAACTTAGTGAACAGGGAGGCTTAAATGGCATTCGCAGTTGGAGAAAAGAAAGGGGACATAGTCTCCGAACCTAACGTTGTTCCTCTGTGCGATATTCTGCTCGTTCTGCTCATCATCTTCATGATAATGACGCCTCTGATCAAAGCAGGAGTCGATGTTGACCTGCCTGCCGCTCTCAACACGGTCGGCATGCCGGAAAATCCAGAAGTCATCCTGGCCATCAAGCAAGACGGATCTCTGTTTCTCAACCAGGAACCGATAACACAGGAGAACCTGCAGCTCATGGTGGAAGAAGCGTTTATGACAGCCACAGACAAGAAACTCTACCTGAGAGCAGACGGACAGCTGGAATACGGCAAAATCATAGATATTGCCATGATACTGCAGGAGGCAGGAGTAGAAATAGTCGGGATAATCACTGAAGTCAGGGCTGAAGGGGAAGTTTCTCGATAATAAATCGAATCCTTATTTTATCAAGACGTATTCATACCTTCGAATTCCCTAGGGGAGAAGAAAGATAATTTTCTAAACTTCCTTTTCCCTTTGGAACCCACCCCAAAGCTTCACGCCAGATAGCAACGCTTTCCATACACAAATAAAGGGGCACTTCCTCCCCCCCGTTTTCTTTTATGGAACGAATGATTCTTCTGTAAAGGTCAAGGCGGCCGGGACGAAAATACCTCAACTTTCCATCCGATCCGCTGACCATCTCTTCATAGATGATTCTGGTCCGGGGGAACCTCTCCTGAATTAGCGGTTTAAGGGAAGGGGGAAACCTGAGACTCCCGAGACTTATCCAGGCAATCTTTCCCGGACTTATCCTGTTCAACAATCTCTCTATCAATGACTCATATTCTTCTTCACAACCCGGATATCGGATGAGAGGATCGAAATGGAAACCGACAAAGAAGCCTTTATCAACGACTCTCCGGGCGGCCTCAATTCTCTCTTCCACTGCAGGGGCATTCTTCTCCTCTGACCGGGCTATCCTTGGCGAATTCAAAGACCAGGAAATCACGATGTTCGAAGCTGGTTCTGTCTCCAGGATATTCTGGATGTTGACCGTCTTTGTCTTCAGTTCAAAGAGCACAGGATTCTTCCCTCTGAAATAAGAAATCAGGTCTTTGGAATTCTCGGTGATATGGTCCAGCACCAAGGAATCAGAGAGCTCACCAGTTCCGATACGCAGAGCCCTCCCCTTATTCTTGTCAATAAAAGCATCCAGCTGCGTCCATAAATCCTCGCGGTTGGCGTGGACGATGAGTATGGGATCAGGCAGATAATACTGAAGGATGCAGTAGGAGCAATCCAGAGGGCAGTTGAGGTCGAGGTTGATGATGAAGTAATTGCAGCCGATGTAACGCGGAGTACAGGGACAGGATTTGATGAACTCGCCCTTCTGGGATGTGATGAAAAGGTCTTTTTTCCCCTGCCTGACGGCATCCCTTGAGATCCTTCTCTCCTCCAGGAATCCTCGGGAGTCGCTCACCAACTCTATAGGGACCCGTCCGACATTCTTCAGTATCCTCTTGGTGAGAGGCATGCCGCGGCACTCTCTATCGATAAAGACTTTTCGGGGGACAAACCTTGAATACGGCATCGAAATTACTTCAGTTTAAAGATCTCAGCAAAATCTCTTCTGGCGGATAATTCCTCAAGCTTGAGAAGGCTGGCCTTAAGACCCTGTTCGTTTTCAAAATCAAATGTAACGGTAAAATTCTCTGTTTCAAAAAAGGGAGATGGACTGATTCTGATCTCTTCTGGCCAATCCATTTTTCTGAGCAATGACTCAAAAGAATCCTGCATGGAGGAGAGTGCCGGATATCTTTTTTTCCTCAACAGAAGGAGCGTTCTGTCCGCCTTTTGAAGAGGCGTCAGGGTTTTAGACTCCTGGATAGCCCTGATCTCGGGAGAAAAGAGGATTTGTTGAACAGGGGTATCGTTCTTCTTGGAGACTTCCAGGATATCTTCGAGCATTTCTCTATGCTTGTTCTGCCCCAGAGGCAAAAGCAGGGGCAGAAGCCACTCTCTCTCCTGGGATGAAAACTCGACAAGAGGTTTGACCGATAAAAAAGACATTCTCTTTTCATGAATGGCTTTCTTCACCTCGGGCTCAAACTGGGAAAAGGCCAGGTATGTATCCAGGTAAGCCAGAGTGGCCGGGGTATCGAGAAGAGGCAAATAGTGCTGGGTTATCCTTTTTTCATCTTCACCGAATCTTTTCAACCTTGTCAGGATCTCTGCTTTTTCCAGGAGGCTGAATTCCCTTGTGGCCAAATTCTCGTAGAAAGCCATAAGGAAAGTTTTGAGGTCGTCCTTCTCTTCAGTTATCAAAACCGGGACAGGGGAAAAAGAAAGCTCAGCACAGGCCAGGACTCTTTTCCATCCTGAAACAAGGATGAAACGATTATTCCTGAGCGCCACAAGAGGAGGATTGAGAAGCCCCACCACCTTCAAGGAATGTTTTAACTTTTCCGGAGAAAAATGGTAAGAAGTGCGAAATCTCTCATCCTTGAGAAATATTTCTTTTATGTCTAATTTTTCTCTTTTCATGCTCCTATTATACAAAAATTGGGGACAGTCCCCAATTTTTCCGCTCCTTGTTTCGAGAGTGCAATTCTGTTATCTTGAAGAGCCGACTATCATAATAAAAAGAATGAATAAAAGAGCGATCAGGTCGCTGTATCAAACAGGATGAGGAGGAGGCTCGATGAAACCAAAGGTACTCATCACCCGAAAAATACTCGCTGAAGCCATGGATTATCTCAAGGAACATGTTGACTATGAGATGGGTGCCGAAGACAGGAATCCGACCAAACAGGAAATCATTGAAAAAATCGCTGACAAAGAAGGACTTCTTTCTTGGCTCGTGGACTCCATCGATAAGGACGTGATCGATTCTGCGCGATCCCTCAAGATCATCGCTAACTGCGCCGTGGGATACGACAACATCGATATTAAAGAGGCCAAAAAAAGAGGGATTCTGGTGACCAACACTCCCGGGGTACTGACTGAGGCCACGGCGGACCTGACCTGGGCTCTCATTTTCGCTGTCGCCCGGAGAATTCCCGCGGCAGACAGGTTCACTCGAGAAAAGAGATTCAGGGGATGGGAGCTCGAGCTTTTCCTGGGAAAGGAGATCACCGGAAAATGCCTGGGAATCGTGGGCATGGGACGGATCGGCAAGGCAATCGCTTTGAGGGCTCAGGCCTTCAGGATGAAAATCATCTATACAGATCCCCAGAGGTTAGGTCCAGAAGAAGAAAAAAAATACAAAGCCTTTTTTCTTCCTCTGGATGAACTCCTCTCATCCGCCGATATCATCACCGTCCATGCTGCCCTTACTCCTCAGAGTTATCATCTTATCTCCAGAGAGAAAATAAAACTGATCAAAAAAGATGCGATCCTTATCAATGTCGCCAGAGGTCCGATCGTTGATGAGAAAGCCCTGGCAGAAGCTCTGGAGAAAAAGCAGATCTGGGGAGCGGGTCTGGATGTCTATGAACGGGAACCCGAGATCGAGGAAAGGCTCTTATTCCTGGAAAACGTCGTACTCCTTCCTCATATCGGAAGCGCATCCTACGAGACCCGTTTGAAAATGGCCATGATGGCTGCCCGCAACCTCGTCCAAGGGCTTAAGGGGGAGCGACCTGATAATCTTGTTGTTTAAAAAAGGCCAGGCCCCTTTTATGGCTTTTTCTTCCCCAGATTAAGAGGCTCGTTCATGCTACCGCTCCTGAAACCGGCCAGGTCCAACGTTATGTAAATGAATCCGATCTGCTTGAAATATTGAATCATCTCTTTCCGAATCTTCTCATCTATGATTTTCTGGAATTCAGAAGGTTCGACCTCAATGCGGGCAATCTGACCATGGTGTCTTACCCGGACCTGGGTGAAACCCAGCTCCTTCAGGTATTCCTCTGCTCGAGCGACCTGCTTCAGGCTGTCCGATTCAATCTCTGTATAATAAGGAAAACGGGAAGAAAGACAGGCCATAGACGGTTTATTCCAGGTCGGAAGGTCAAGGAGCCTTGAAAGCTGACGGATCTCGTTCTTGACCAACCCCACTTCCTTCAAAGGAGAGCGGACTCCGAGCTCCGCCCCAGCTTTCGTACCCGGCCGGAAATCGGAGATGTCTTCGTAATTCGAGCCATCCAGGACATAGGGAATCCCTTGAGCCTCGGCGATTTTTTTCAGGTTGGAGAAAAGTTCCATCTTGCAGAAATAACATCGCTCCGGCGGATTATGGGAAAATTCAGGATTCTCAAGCTCTTTTGTCTGGATGACCTCGTACCGAACACTCAATTCCCTGGCCAGCCTGATGGCCTCCTCTCTTTCCTTCTCCGGATAAGTCTCAGAGCTGGCGATAACAGCAAAAACATCTTCCCCCAGGACATCCCGGGCAACCTTTAAAAGGAAAGAGCTGTCCACTCCGCCTGAAAAAGCCACCAGGACCTTCCTCATCTCGGAGAGGATGTTCTTTAGCCGGTCCAGCTTGGAGAGAGTTTCCTGGGCTATCTCCCCGGATTCCTTTTTGTTGGCACCATTCATTGTTTTTCTTTCATTTCCTCTATTTCGGCCTAACCACTCCGTATCTATCAATCTTGAGCCGAATTTATGAGTTCATTCAAGAATATTTATCTTTTAGCATTTCTTCAAAAAAGCTCATTATTATATGAGATTGTCGCGCTTCGCTCGCAATGACAGAGAATTGGGGACAATCCCCGATTACTCCAACTGCTGTGTTTCCTGCAGAGTGCTGGCAACGGCCATTCCCTATCTTGTATTTTTTGATTTCCGGGATCTCCCCAATTTTTTCGCCTCTTTGACAAACTCAGCGATCATCTCGTCCTCTTCAAGCCGGCGAAAGATTCTTCCTTTTTTAAAAAGGATACCAGCACCTCGACCGCAGGCAAGGCCCAGGTCAGCTTCCCTGGCTTCGCCAGGCCCGTTGACCATGCAACCCATCACTGCCAAGTGGATATCACTCCTCAAAGACGCAAGTTGCTTTTCAACCTCTTCCACAATCGTGAACAAGTCAACCTCACAGCGTCCGCATACCGGACAGGACACGAAATTCGGCCCATAAGAGCGAAGGCCGAGGCTGGAAAGAATGAGGAAAGCGATGCGAACTTCTTCTTCAGGAGGAGCGGTCAGTGAAACCCGGATGGTATCGGCCAGCCCTTCACTCAAAAGAAGAGCCAGCCCTACAGAAGACTTGACAGAACCCGGGACCAGGCTCCCCGATTCGGTGATACCGGCATGAAAGGGGTAATCCACTTTATCTGCCAGAAGCCTGAAAGCCTGCACTGTACGGAAAACATCCGGCGCTTTCAGGGAGACCTTGATATTAAAAAAATCCATATCCTCCAGAATCCTCACATGCTTGAGAGCGCTTTCGACCATGGCCTCTGCAGTGGCCCCTCCGTGTTTCCGCAGTAAACCCTTCTCCAGAGATCCAGAATTGACGCCGATCCTTAGGGGAACACCATGTCCCTTGGCGGCCCGAACGACTTCCCTCACTTTTTCCTTGCTGCCGATATTTCCAGGATTGATGCGCAGCGCATCCACACCCTTTTCCAGGGATGCCAGGGCCAGTCTGTGGTCAAAGTGAATATCCGCCACAAGCGGCAGGGATACCTGCTTTTTGATCCTGCCCAGAGCCTCGACAGCTTCCCTGTTGGGAACAGCCAGACGGATTATTTCGCATCCTGCCTCTTCCAGCCTTTTGATCTGATCGAGGGTTGCCCCGACGTCCTGGGTGTGTGTCTTGGTCATGGATTGAACTGCGATAGGAGCACCCCCTCCGATCGGCACTGAGCCGATCTTCACCTGGCGTGTCTTCCTTCGCTTGAATAGAGTACCAGATCCTGGCTTTTGAAGGCTTCCGGTAACGCTCTCTTTAGATTTGCTCATCTCATACTCTTTTATTGGGGGAGGAAATATATCCTGCTTATACAATACTCGGGGACGGTCGCAGCGACCTTTTCAGATTTAGCCCTCCCGAAGCGTCGAGGGAATAGCGTTAAAGATCTGAACGGGATTGAGGCCATTCTCGGATATTTCATTTCCTTAATCCAGATCTTGCCTGAGACAACCAATCTCATTTCTTCCAGAAAAGAAAGCTTTCCCATCCATTGGGAAGTGTGCGGGCGACATCATTCAAGATAAGAAAACCAAGCAGAAAAATGAAAATAGCGAACCCGATCATCATCACAACCTGTTTCACTTTAGGGTTGAAATCCCGCCGGAAGGCTCCCTCCAGCCCGAGCACAAGAATCTGCCCGCCATCAAAGACAGGGATTGGAAAAAGATTGATAACTCCCAGCTGAAGACTGACAAAAGCGATAAAGCTCAGCATGGAGATAAAACCGGCGCGCAAAAAAGCATAAGAATATTTTGCTATTAGTATCGGGCCTCCCACCCCTTTTGCTGAAGCCTCTCCAATCATCAAGTCTCTGATATAATTGAAGAGCACAAAGGCAAGCTTGACATTCTCCTTGACGCTCCGGCCGATTGCCGCGAAAAAGCCGTAGCTTTTTGTTTTATACTCCATATAGGACTGGATGCCTATCTTTCCCACTTTACCCTCAAGCTGAGGTGTTATTTGGAGTGCAAGCGGTTGGCCTTCTCTCTCTATCGAAAAATCGAGTTCTTTTCCTGGGCTCTTCTCTATAACCTCAGCAAATCCATGATGGTAAACAGTCTTGCCGGCTATCTTTTTTATCACATCGCCTGCTTTCAGCCCGGCTTTATCCGCAGGTGATCCTGGTTCGACCGCCACCACTTGAGTGAAAATATTCGGGAAAAAACCCGCATAGCCCATATCCAGGTCCATCGCTCTTTTACTCTCCGTCATTAGCTCTGAGGTGACCATCTCATCTCCCCTCTGGACCTCAAGCGTAATCAACCTGTCGGGCTTGGTGCCCACAGCCAGCTCGACGTCATTCCAGGTCTTTGTCCGTCTGCCGTTGATGGTCAGGATCTCATCGCCCGGGCTTAAGTCGGCCCGTTCGGCTGGCGAATCCGCCTCGATCCAGCCGATAACGGGCTTTTGTGAAGAATATTTGGCAACAGATACACCCAGCATACTGATGAAAGCGACCAGGACCACAGCCAGCAGGATGTTCATCACCGAGCCCATAACCAGGACCAGGAACCTCTCCCACCTTTTTTTTGCCATAAAATCATGAGGGTCCGGATCCTTTTTCTGCTCGAAGACATCCTCTCCCGTGAACTTGACGTATCCTCCCAGTGGCAGCAGGCTGATGCGGTAATCCGTGTCCCCTTTTTTGAAACCGAACAGTCTCTTGCCATAGCCCCAGGAAAAGACCTCAACTCTGATCTTGGCCAGCTTGGCCATGAAGAAATGTCCGAATTCATGAACAAAGACAAGGATGCCGAAGACGATGATGAAGGAGACAATACTTCCGAATAACGTACCCATTTTATGTCCTCTTTTTCAAAATATTCTGTGTCATGAGCCGTGTTTCCCGGTCCATTGAAAAAATGTCATCCAGGTCACTGATCTCTCTCTCTTTATGGCTCTCGACTACCTCGGAAACGACCTCCGCAATCTCCACAAACCTGATCTCTTTCTTGAGAAAAGAGGCGACCGCGACTTCGTTGGCAGCATTGAGAGCGACCGGAAAGCTCGCTCCCTCTTCCAGAGCCAGCCGGGCAAGCTTGAGGAGAGGGAATTTATCCAAATCGGGTTCGAAGAATTCCAGGCTTCTGACCTGCGTCAAATCCAACGAAGGCAGCAAGGCATTCTCTCTCTCCGGATAAGTCAAAGCATACTGAATCGGGATTTTCATATCTGTCGGGCTGAGCTGGGCCAGGACAGACCCGTCATTCATCTCGACGAGAGAATGAACAATGCTCTGGGGATGAATCAAAACTCCCAGCTTTCCGGGCTCGAGGCTAAAAAGCCAGCGAGCTTCGATCAACTCAAGTCCCTTATTCATCAAAGTGGCTGAGTCTATGGTGACTTTCCGGCCCATCTTCCAGCGCGGATGATTGAGGGCTTCTTCGGGTGTGATATTCATCATTTCCTGGGTTGTGCTCTTGAAAAAAGGGCCGCCCGAAGCGGTCAGGAACACTCTTCTGACGTTTCCCAGCTCTTCCTTGGCCAGGCACTGGAAAACCCCGCTGTGTTCGCTGTCTACTGGAATGACCTGAGAGCCGGATTCTTGGATTATCTTCTGGATCAAAGGGCCGGCAACAACCATAGATTCCTTATTGGCCAGAGCAATCTTTTTTCCAGCTTTCAAAGCAGCCAGAGTAGGTCGCAACCCGCTGATCCCGGTGATGGCCGAGACCACAATATCGTTTTGGTTGAGACCGGCGACTTCCTCTGCTCCCTCTTGGGAATAGGTCACTCGGAGCGTACCGCCCCTGAATTTTGCCTTGAGCGCCTCTGCTTCCTCTTTCCTCTCGACTGAGACAATCTCAGGCTTGAATCTCTCCACCTGCTTCTCTAAAAGCCCGGCGTTGCGGCCTGCCGCCAGCCCCAAAACTCTGAAGCGATGGCTGAGCTTCTCGATGACCTCCAGGCAGCTCCGTCCGATAGAGCCTGTCGAGCCCAGGATGGCGACGTTGACCATTTTATTCATGACTCGGGTATTCCTTGCTCATTACCAGAAGAAATTTATGAAATAATAGAAAAAAGGCGTTGCCAGGATGAGGCTGTCCATCCGGTCTAAGAAGCCGCCGTGGCCGGGCAGGACATTTGACGAGTCCTTGACTCCAACTGCTCTTTTGAACAGCGACTCCAGAGGATCGCTGAACTGGGCAATGATATGGATAACGACTCCGGTAACGACCGCTTTCCAGAGAACAATTTCCTTCAGGATGATGAAATGGTTAAAGACAGCCCCCAGCACGGCAAATATGATCCCGCCAAGGCTTCCCATCCATGTCTTGTTCGGGCTGGCAATAGGAGCCAGCTTTCGCTTCCCCCAGAGCCGGCCGAACATGTAAGCCCCCGTATCTCCAAAAAAAATGATGACGAGAAGAAAATAGACAAAATGGGGGCCTTTTTCCACTTTCAACAGATAGAAATGATCGAGAGTAAAACTCAAGTAGACAGCGCCGAAAAACGTCAAGGCTATTTCCGAGGGAAAGGAAACCAGCTTTTCGAGCGAGGTTACAGAAATAACATAATACACGGATGCGAGGAGCAAACAGACGAATAAGGCCATCGACAGAGTAAGTCCTTCAAAATAGAAGGAAGAGGATATGATCAGGGCCAGTATGATCCCGAAAATCTTTTGAGGAAAAATCTTTTTCACCCGGAAAAGGTTATAGAATTCAAAAAGGGAAAGGAGAATCAATATCTGCATGACGAGCAGAAACAAGAGAGGGGGCACAAACTGGACAAGGCAAAACGCAAAAGCCAGCAGTACTAAAGAAGTCGGCAATCGTTTACGAAGACTCATCGTGCAAAGATTAGTGGAGGAACCCCTTCATAGAAAGACAATATCACTCTTACAAGGGAGATCTGATAGACAGGGATTGATCATTCTCCGACCCAGGCAAAGATCGTCCCGGTCATTACCCTTGAAGGGATACTCTGAGCTTTGTCGGTTGAGCTCAACAAGAGCAGACGGAGAAAAGCTCAACTTATTTCTCATGAGGGTGAATATCTCCAAACCTCCTTTCTCTTTTCTGGTAATCGACCAGGGCTTGAAGCATATGCTTCTTGCGGAAATCAGGCCAGAACACCTGAGTGATCCAGATCTCAGAATAAGCGATCTGCCACAACAGAAAATTAGATACCCGGAGTTCCCCGCTTGTTCTGATGAGCAAATCAGGGTCGGGAATATGATTCGTGTATAAATAGTGAGAAAACTTTTCCTCATCAAGCGACTCGATATCATTCTCCTTTTCTCTGAATATCCTCTTGACTGCATCCACGATCTCGTCTCTTCCGCCGTAATTGAGAGCCAGGATTATTGTCAAACGGTCAAAATCCTTTGTCTTTTCTTCAACGCGCTCCAATTCACTTTTCACTGAAGAAGGGACTTTATCTCTCTGGCCGATGACTTTCAGCCGGAAGCGGTTTTTCATCAGGACCTTATCCTCTTTCCGGAGATAATCTCTTAACAAACTCCATAGAGTCTGAATTTCTCTTCTTGGTCGTTTCCAGTTTTCTTTGGAAAAAGCATACAGAGTCAGGTATTTGATTCCCAGCCGAGCAGCGGTTTCCACGGCTTCTCTTACGGATTTGGAACCGGCACGATGGCCTTCTACACGGGGAAGATTTTTTTTCTCTGCCCAGCGGCCGTTCCCGTCCATTATGATAGCGATATGACGCGGGAGGCGCGAGAAATCGATCTGGTTCACCAGCGATTCTTCTTCGCTTCCGGGCTTGATAAAGCCCTTCAGGTTCTCGTTCATAGCCAAATTATAGGGAGTTACCCCTTAATTGTCAAAAAAATTGGCCTTGCGCCTCTTTTCTTAACACCTCATTTCTGATATCCTACATATTCCCAAGATAGAAAGGACAAAAATGTGCTTAGGAATTCCTGCTAAAGTCATTGAAATCAACGAATCCAAACAGGGAAAGGTCGACTATTTGGGGACAAAGATCAAAACCAACTTTTCCCTTCTTGAAGATATCCAATTGGGAGACTGGGTCATTATTCACGCTGGATTTGCAATTTCTGTTTTAAACGAAGAAGAAGCTCAGGAGACATTGTCTATTCTCCGAGAAATGGCCGCTGCTCAGGAAGCAGCAGATAAATAGAGCACAATACCCTCACCTTTCAAATAATTGGGGACTGTCCCCAGTTTATTAATAATATAAAATAAATTTCATTGATAGAATAAATGTCATTGCGGGCGAAGCGATGCAATCTCGTAAAAATAAATTCATTTTTTCCCCTAAGGGATTACCACGCTGCGCCCGCAATGACACCAAAGGAAAAAGATTGCCGCTCCCTCTGGGCTCGCGATGACACAGGAATTCATGCTTCTCAATTGCCAATCGGCTGTCAAGAAAGAGGATGCCTTCGACTAACATGAAGGAATTCAAGGATAAAAAAGTCATTCAGGCGCTCCTGGTCGAGATAGAGAAAAAAGTCCGCTCTCTCCCCTCTCCGGTCCGGATCATGGAGGTCTGTGGAACCCACACCATGACCGCGCACAAGTATGGATTGAAAAACCTGATCGAGAAGACAGGAGTGGAGCTGATCTCCGGCCCGGGCTGCCCGGTGTGCATCACTCCCAATGAAATTCACGAGGCCGCCATCGAACTCATCACCCGGAAAGAGAATTTCATCCTGACTACCTTTGGGGATATGACAAGAGTCCCGACCAAAAAGGGCTCTCTTCAGACCATAGTTCCGGCTCCGGATTCAAGAGTGACTATAGTCTATTCTCCTGAGGAATCACTGGAGAAAGCCAGGTTGAATCCTGAAAAGGATGTGATCTTTTTGGGAGTCGGATTCGAAACCACCATTCCTGCCATTGCCATGACTGTCAGGGAAGCTCTCGAGGAAAGGCTCTCCAACTATGCAGTCCTCTCCGCTCTCTGGCTGATTCCGCCTCCCCTCAAAGCGATTGTCGAATCCGGGGAAATCGCCATAGACGGATTTCTCTACCCGGGACATGTCAGCGCCATCATCGGAGAAAAGCCGTATCGATTTATCGCCGAAGAGTATGATATTCCAGGGGCCATAACGGGTTTTGAGCCCAGCGATATGCTCCTCGGAATATTATCCGTCCTGGAACAGAAAGAGAGAGGAAAAGCAGAAGTTGCCAACGCCTACACCAGGGTGGTGAGGCCTTCCGGGAACCTGACAGCCCTGACTGTAATGGATGAGATGCTCGAGACCAAGGATGCCTACTGGAGAGGCCTGGGACTCATTCCCCAGAGTGGTTTGAAATTCAAGAAGAAATATGCGTCCTATGATGCTGAAGTGAAATACAGGCTGAACATTGAATGGGGCAGCGAGGACCTTCCGGGGTGCCGCTGCGGGGAAGTGCTGCGGGGCCTCATCTCGCCGCCTCAGTGCCCCCTGTTCTCTGAAAAATGCAACCCGGACTCCCCTTTTGGCCCCTGCATGGTCTCATTCGAGGGAGCCTGCTTGATCCACTATAAATATCACCGAAGATCAAAAAAATAATTGGGGACTGTCCCCAATTCAAACGAAAAGGAAATAACGATGAAAAAAGTCAGCCTGGAGCTAGGAAGCGGCGGGAAAATGATGAGAGATTTCATCGCCCAGCATATAGTCAAAACCTTCAAAAATCCCTTTCTGGATGAGCTTTCCGACTCGGCCCTCCTCCCCCATAAAATCGCCTTCACGACCGACAGCTACGTGGTCGATCCGATATTCTTTCCCGGAGGAGACATCGGTACCCTCTGCATCAACGGAACGGTCAACGACCTTGTCGTTTCAGGAGCAGAGCCTCAATTCATCTCTCTGTCCCTGATCATCGAAGAAGGAATGGCCTGGGACGAGCTGGAGAAGATTCTCAAATCGATCAATAAGGCCGCTCAAAAAGCCGGGGTCAAGATCACAACCGGCGACACCAAAGTCGTGAGACGCGGCCAGGGCGACAAAATCTATATCAATACCTCTGGTGTGGGGAAGGTCCTGACCAGGCCCTCCCTCCAGAAGACCCGGCCCGGAGACAAGATCATCCTCACTGGGACGCTCGGAGAACACAGCCTGGCTGTCATGCTGGCCAGAGGAGATTTCGGCCTGGAATCGAACGTAAAAAGCGACTGCGCACCGCTGAACTTTCTGCTGCCTCTCTGGACAAAGGGAGTTCGCTGGATGAGAGACATCACCCGCGGCGGCCTGTCCACAGTCCTCTGCGAAGTGGCCGAAAAGATCCCCTATTCGCTCTTGATCGAAGAGGAAAAAATCCCGCTATCCCGGGCAGTCAGAGGTGCCACAGAACTTCTGGGAATCGATCCCCTCTACCTGGCCTGCGAAGGAAGAGCAGCACTCATCGTGCCCCGGAAAAATGCCGCTGAGGTCCTGGCCGAGATCAAGAAAAATCCTCTGGGGAGAAAGGCAGAGATCATCGGAGAGGTGGACGATAAAACCGGAAAGCCCGGAGAGCTCCTCCTCTCGACCTATTCGGGAGGATTGAGGCTCCTGGAGCCGCTGACCTCAGAGCTTCTTCCCCGAATTTGCTGACTTAGCGGAGCTATTTCCGGCCGACAGAAAAATACTCAAAGCCAAGCTTTCTCATCTTCACCGGCTCATAGATATTCCGTCCATCAATGATGATGGGGTTGTCCATCAGGCCTTTTATCTTCCTCAGGTCTAATTCTGCGAACTCGCTCCAGTCGGTGACTATGAGCAGGGCATTGGCCTTTTCTACCGCGTCGTAGGCGGATTTTGCATAGTATACCTGCGGCGGCTGGTCAGGGATGGCCTTTTTGACATTCTCCATGGCTTGAGGGTCATAGAGCCGGAGCAAAGCTCCTTCTTCCAGTAGTCTGTTGATGACTTTAAGGCTGGGAGCTTCTCGTATATCATCCGTCTCTGGCTTGAACGACAATCCTAAAACAGCAATGGTCTTATCTTTCAGTATCCAGAGTGCTTTTTTTATCTTATCCACAAACAGGTCGATCCTTCTCATGTTGATCCTGTCAGCTTCCTTGAGCAGGTCGAACTTAATCCCCAGGTCCTCCCCGATCTTGACAAGCGCGCGGATGTCTTTGGGAAAACAGGAGCCTCCATAGCCAAGGCCTGCTCTCAGAAAATGGCCGCCTATCCGCGGGTCAAGTCCCATGCCTCTGGCCACCTGCTCGACATCGGCGTCCGTTTTCTCGCACAGCTCGGAGATAAGGTTGATATAGGATATCTTCAAGGCTAGAAAGGAATTGGAGGCATGTTTGATGAGCTCGGCCGTGTCGATGTTGGTCACAAGAACCCGGTCCTTGTATTTCTCATAAATTTTGACCAGGATATCCCTGGCCCGGTCCGACTCCACCCCGATGACGATGCGGTCAGGGTTGAGAAAATCCGAGACAGCCGAGCCTTCCCGGAGAAACTCAGGATTGGAGGCCACATCAAACTCCACGTCCTTCTTTTTATGCAAATCGATGGTCCTCTTGATCCACATGGACGTCTTTACCGGAACCGTGCTTTTTTCCACCACCACCTTGTAATCGTTCAAATTCTCGGCAATCCTCCGTGAAACTCCCTCCACATACACCATATCCGCGCTCCCGTCCTTCCTTTGGGGCGTGTTGACGCAGACGAAAAGGACATCGGCGGACCGGATGGTCTCATCAAGGTCATGGATGAAGGTGAGGTTCCCCTTCTTGAGGTTCTTTTTCAGCAATTCCTCGAGCCCGGGCTCATAGATATGGGAAGTTCCCTGAGACGCTTTATCGATCTTATCCGCAGCCACATCGGTCCCGATGACATCATGGCCAATTTCAGCCAGACACACCGCAGTAACCAATCCCACATACCCTGTGCCTATCACAGCAATCTTCATGACTCTCTCCCTTATAAAGCTAGGAATAAATCAAGGAAATCCCATTCTCGCTCACGCCTTGACGACATTCTTACGTTTCTTTTTTACGGCGTTTCTGGTGTCGATGACAAGAGCGGCGTTCCTGGTGATCCAGTCAAAATCATAGGCAGAATGGGCCGTGACGATAACCACAGCATCGTTCTCTTTGAGCCTCCGGGCAGTCAACTCTGTCGATTTCAGCGCCAGACCCGGATAGTCTCTGTATCCGGAGGCAGAGGGCACGTAGGGATCGTTGTAGGAAACTCTCGCCCCATATTCCTTGAAAAGGCTTATGATCTTGAGCGAGGGTGATTCTCTCTGGTCATCGACATTTTCTTTATAGGCTAACCCGAGGACCAGTATCTTAGCTCCTTTGACGGATTTTCCATTTTTATTCAGGGCTTCGATCGTCCTGCTCACCACATAATAGGGCATGAAGGTGTTAATCTCCCCGGCGAGCTCGATAAACTTTGTCGGATAATCGACCTCCTTGGCTTTCCATGCCAGATAAAAGGGATCAACTGGAATGCAGTGGCCGCCAAGCCCGGGACCGGGGTAAAAGGGCATATAACCAAAGGGCTTGGTCGAGGCAGCCTGGATGACCTCCCATATGTTTATCCCCATACGGTCAAAGATCATCTTCATTTCATTGACCATGGCGATGTTCACCGACCGAAAGACATTCTCCAGGATCTTGGTGGCTTCGGCCACTCTTGGAGAAGAAACCGGAACAGTATTCTTCACGACCTGGTCATAGAGGGCTTTGGCCAAGCGTTTGCATCTGGGAGTGACGCCTCCCACGATCTTCGGGATCTTATCGGTCGTGAAGACCTTGTCCCCCGGGTTCTCGCGTTCCGGCGAATAGGCCAGGAAGAAATCCTGTCCTGTCTTTAAGCCGCCAGCCTCCACAATAGGGAGCACCTTCTCCTCTGTCGTACCCGGATAGGTGGTGCTCTCCAAGATGATGAGCTGTCCTTCTTTCAAGTACTGAGATATGGTTTCAGTCGTGTTCAGGACAAAAGACAGGTCAGGATTCTTGTGCGGGTCCAGCGGAGTCGGGACACAGATTATGACCACGTCTGCGCCGGAAAGAGACTGGAAATCGGCTGTGGCCTGAAACATTTTATCTTTAATAAAGCCTTTTAATTCTTCCGTGGTTACGTGTTTTATGTAGCTCTTTCCCTGATTCAACATCTTGACCTTTTTCTCGTCGATATCGAATCCCAGGACTTCAAACCCCTTGCTCAGAAAGAGTTTGACCAGAGGAAGCCCCACATAGCCCATTCCGATTATGGCGATACGGGCCTTTTTGTTCTTTATTTTGCGCTCCAAATCCAAGGCTCTCTTGCTCATTCCTTATTCCCCTTTTTCGTGCCAGCGAATTGTTCTCTTCAATCCTTCGCTGAAATCGACCATGGGCTCATATTTTAACATTTTTCTAGCCCAGGAGATATCGGCAAAGGAACGCTTGATATCTCCCAGACGCGGCTCATCATAAGCCGGCTGAATGTTCATTTGGAGTATCTCATTGATCTTTCGGGCAAGCTCATTGATCGATGTTTCCTCTCCATAACCGATATTGAAAACCTCACCCCCCAATCTATCCGCCTCTACAGCCAGCATATTGGCTTCCACCACGTTGGAGACGAACAAAAAGTCGCGGGTCTGCTCACCATCGCCGAATATGACCGGCTTCTTATTCTTGAGCATGCTACTGACGAAGAGAGGTATCACGGACGCATACTGGGAGGCCGGGTCCTGGCGAGGACCGAAAATGTTGAAATACCTGAGACAAACCGTGGAAAGGCCAAAGGTCCGTGCAAAAAGCTGACAGAACATCTCTCCCACGCGCTTGCTCAATGCATAAGGTGAAAGCGAGGCTCCCACCACCTCTTCTTTTTTCGGGAGATGAGGGTCATCGCCGTAAACAGCGGCAGATGAGGCGAAAACAAAACGCCGCACTTTCGCTTCCCGTGAAGCCAGAAGGAGGTTCAGGGTACCTTTGATATTGATCTCGTTCGTCAGGAGAGGATTCTCGATAGAATGCGGAACAGAAGTCAAAGCGGCCTGATGAAGGACAAAATCCATGCCTTCGGCAGCCCGGGTGCAGACCTCAATATCCCTGATATCACTTTTGATGAGTTCTATCTTATCCAGGAAAGAGGCGACATTTTCCTTTTTCCCCGTTGAAAAATCATCAACAATCCTGACCTGGTGCCCGCGCTGCACCAGCTCTTCGGCAAGGTGAGAACCGATAAAACCCGCTCCACCGGTAACCAGAAACTTCAAAGAGGAGTCGCATCTTAACATTTAACATTTCCCATTTCTTGGATTCTGTCTTCTTGGTAATCCTTAAAATAAAATAAATCTCTATTCAAATTCAATCAAGAAATCATGAATGACACGGCCTGGCACCTGTTGAATCAATCAATATTGATAAATGTTAAATATTAAGATGCGACCCCTACTCTCTTCTCTGCCGGTAGAGCTTATTGTCCACTGCCTCCACCATTCTGTCCAGATCCAGATCCTTGTCAACGAAGAAGCGCTGGACCTTTTCCAGCTGCTCTCTGGGATTGGACAGGATTTCATTATAGCTCACAAACAGCACCTCCATATCCTCCCGGCTGCTGATGTCAGTCTTTGACTTCTCGTTGAGCTTTATAAAAGCGGCCTTTGTGCTCTCTCTTTCCTCATCTTTGGCATTCATCATTTTCTCCATGGAGTCCAGAATCTCATCGATTTTCCTCTCCATGTACACCACTTTGTAATTGCCGCGGGGGATATACTGAAGGCCATAAGCGATGATTTTGACGACTTGATCCTCAAAATCGAACACCATCTCGGGATTGTCCCTGAGTTTATCAATGATGCTCTCGATTTCCAGGTAACCTTTGGGATTGCTCTCATCCGGCTCTCTTTTCCCGTCAGTGGCGACAGGAAGCCCTCCTGCCTGCAGTGCCTGCATAAGCAAAGAGGTGCCTGACCGGGGCAAACCGGAAACAATGTAAACAGGTTTCATATTTATCACTCCATAAATGAAATCATATAAAATCAGGCTCCTCGGGCAGCCTCTGTCTTCAGAACCTCAGAAGAATTCACCAAAAAGCCGTTCGGTAAAAAGGATATTCTCCGATGTGGGCACAGCTGAAGGAGCCATCAATCCTTGTCAATCCAGATAACCTAAGGCTCTCAGCCTTTCCTTGACTTTCTCTTCATCCTCTTTGCTCAGGCTCTCCGTCGTCCCTTCTCCTTTGGAAAGGCTCTCTTCCAGGACCTTGATCACGTAGCTCGAGACAGAGTCGATGCCAGAGCCTTTGATCATCTCTTCTATTTTCTCATACAAAGAAGTCGGAATCGAAACCTCTTTGAGCTTCTTTTTCTCCATGCATTCTCTCCTTTAGGTGAGGAATGGAATGCCCCTCGCTCCGGGGAGCACAATCTGTCTTTCCCAGATTTAACCTTGTTATATACATCAGCTTCCCCATTTTTTCAAGTCACTTCCAGGGTGAGCTTGACAAAGTCCTCCTAATATTGTTTATAATTTGGTTTAGAAATGACAGAAGAACCCCCGCCTAACCTATAATATGGAAAAAATCCAACACCCCTCCTTCAGGAAAAACTCTTTTTCTGGCGTGCTGGACCAGAACTTGAAAAAACTGGAGAAAAGGCTCGGAATATCTAGATCG
>Ga0209427_10003019_pt1 | contig 19787 bp, 12 predicted proteins | sample DeeMarSWOR136_30_FD_187465 | JGI IMG/M metagenome (GOLD analysis project Ga0209427, IMG submission 187465) | Marine sediment microbial communities from White Oak River estuary, North Carolina - WOR-1-36_30 (SPAdes) (version 2) | ecosystem: Environmental > Aquatic > Marine > Intertidal zone >...
GATGCGGCATCCACGGGCCGTAACTACAGTGAAGAACTTTATCAACCAAATCTGGCAATAAAAATTTATACCGGAAGGAGATAGTTATGATACTAATCGGCGAACGAATTAACGGGATGTTTACAGATGTCAAAGAAGCAATCGCATCCAAGAATAAACAGCCCATTCAGGAGCTGGCCAAAAGGCAAACCCAAGCAGGCGCCACATATCTTGACGTAAATGTCGGCACCGCCGCCGCAGATCAGGAAGGGACTATGCAATGGCTGGTTGAAACCATTCAGGAAACCTGCACAACAGCCCTGTGCCTTGATTCTCAAAAACCCGGCGTTATCGAAGCGGGAGTAAAGGTTGTTAATGCAGAGAACGGTCTCCTCCTGAACTCAACACCTCTGAATAAAAAATCCGATGAAGAGGTCTTTGATAAATATCTGGAAATGGCTGACCAGGCCGGCCCAAAAACGAATATTATCGCGCTTACTATGGACAAAAACGGTGTGCCCCAGGATACCGATACGCGAGTGGCCCTGGCTGCTGAAATCGTTCAAAAGGCAATGGAAAAAGGCCTTGACACACAGAGGCTGTTCATCGACCCCATCGCACTGCCCGTAAATGTGCCAAACGCCCAGGTACAGATGCTAAACATCCTCAACGCAATGGACCAGATAAAATACCTGGCCGACCCTGCGCCGCACATGACTTTGGGCCTGTCAAATATCTCTCAGGGCACGAGCGAAAGAAGCCTGATAAATCGAATATTTTTGGCTATGGCCATGTCACATGGCCTGGACTCGGCAATTGTTGATGTCCTTGATAAAGACCTTATGAATGTCGTAGCCACATCCGATATGCTGATGAACAAACAAATATATTCGGACAGCTTCTTAAAGGCCTACACTGCCGCCAATAAAGCATAAACAATGTCACAAATCCCCGCCCCGTTAGAAATTTCATAGGATGTGATAAGGATTTCTAACGGGGCATGGGCATTTATTCCATCCTCACATACCAAGCCGAGTAATAATTTTTATAGGCCCCTGCAAACTAATGTATTCGCACTGTCGGAGAGCGCACGTCGCTGTGATTGTATTGATTTTATGGACAAAATAAGGTACAATTATTTTAGGAAAATAAATCGCTGGAGTTAAAAAAGGGACTTTAGTGAAGTCAATACTTCAAAACGAAGTCAGGATACACTTCTTTTCTCTGGCGATGTTGTTTTCTGTGACCGGTGGTTTTACATCAGCAAGCCTTGCAGCCAAGCCCACATTCAAATCATACGACCTCAACTCAAATTATGAGCAAATACTGTTCTGTGATTTAAACGGTGACAGGCTTGATGATATTGTCCTAATCAATGAGCCAAATCTTGTATTCTTCTTTCAGGATTCCAAAGTTGGTTTCACCAAAAAGGCAAACCTGGTTTATTCACTTTCTGACAAGCCGTCAGTTATTTGGCCTGAAAAGCTGGGTATTAATCCGGGTCAGAATATTCTCGTTATGACCAGTGATGGCGTGTCGACACTCACTTATGTCAACAAGAACACACCTCCTATTAGTACAAAAATCATCAACCGACAGACAATCATCCCCGACAAGTGTGAAAACACCCCGGTCATTTTTTTCAAATCGTCGGCTAAAAGCCCAACAGGATACCCGCTGATTTTTGTCCCCACGGAAAAAGAGCTTGAACTTTGGAAATATGAAAACAAATGGAGTCATATATCCTCATTAGAAGGCATGCCCGAAACTCGGATCTGGGGGCCGAATAAAGCGGCGGGATACACCAGGCAATACTGGCTTAATATGAACATCGGTGACTTGAACAGTGACGGATTGGATGACCTTGTCATGTGCGAAGAAAATAATGGAAAGACTTTATTTAAAGTCTACCCTCAGACAAAAGAAGGCTCTTTTTCATTAAAGCCGTCCCAATCCTTCGAAGACGAGTGGGATTGGCGAACCTGGATATGCCTGCAGGACATTAACAAAGACGGGAGGGTCGATGTTATTAAGAATACATGGCTGCAGGAGCCGTGGTTCATTCCCGGAACGCACTCAGGAAAAGTGATTGTACAAATTTTCATGTCAGAAACAAATGGAAATATTCCCGATAATGCTGCATTCACCTTTCGAAAAAATGACTGGATTTCTTCAATGCCGATTGTTGACGTTGACGGGGATGGTTTCATGGATTTGGTTTTAGGCTATGGTCTGTTTGACAGCAGGGAGGGGGTGAGGAAATCTCTGACTGCAAAAAAACTCGACCACAACCTCAGGGTACACTTTTATCATAGTGACGGCTACTACCAAAAGCCTGATTGTCAAAAAGATATAACTATTCGCCTTGGCCATTTCGGCATGCACTTAACGTGGTCCCGAAGGCACTACATCCAGACACAAATATGTGTTGATGGCGATTTTGACGGCGACGCCGAGCGCGACTTGCTTATAAAAGACAAGGAGGATAAAGCCTCGGTGTACTTGTTTATATCGAGAAAAAAGGGATTCAGCAAAAAAGCTGATATACAATTTAATGATATCAGGGGTGTAGAAGTATTTATTGCGAACGACCTTAACGAAGACGGCATCAGCGATCTGATAGTTAAGGGCTCAAGGAAAGATGCGATTAAGGTTTTTCTGAGCAGGAAAAAATAAATAATGAAACACTGCATTGGGAAAAGTTGTCTTTTGTTTTTGCTTGTCGGTATCGTTTGTGCTAAAGATACACCTGTTTTTAAGCGACAGGTTGTTCAGGTTCCGATGAGATCACCGGCTTGGGTGCAGGCTTCATGGAAAGATATTAACGGAGATGAGCTTGTAGACCTTCTGGCAACCGTCCAAAGGGATGACAAAGCGTTTATTTATATTCAAAACAGCTCGGGCCTGCCAACAGAACCCACCCAAAGTATAGAATTACCCGAAGGTACGGCCTGGATTGCGTTATACGACATCAATGAACATCCCGGCAGGGAAATGCTCATTTCGACAACCGAAGGGTTGATGTACTTTACTCAAGATAATGGTATTTTTGAAACGAAAGCGCAAATACTTATCGAGGCCAGGCAGGTGTTCTTAGATGATTCACGTCCACTAATTATCGAGCCAAACAATTGGCCGGATGATACGAAAAATGCCATACCTGTTGTTTTCTCCGACCATACTATTATCTATAAGTGCGATGAAAACTATCGGTTAAATTCAGGTAAAAAAATCGAACACGAATTCAAAGACACGATGCGAAAATTTAATTGGAACAGCTGGAGTATCGGTGCGAAGGAATCCGACCAGATCCGCATAAGGACAACAGCCCAAGGCAAAACTGAAGATAGCGAGTCAAAAAAGCCGGAGCATGAAAATGACTATATTAAAAAAATGGTCGAGAAGGTAAGTGAAAAGGAAATGCAGGCATGCTCCGTAATCAGGGAAGATATCAATCGTGACGGCAATGAAGATGCCGTTCTATTGCATCTCGTTCAGGACGTAGATGTGAAAACGAACATCATAATATTTCTAAGAGAAGAAGACGGCAAAATCCCCGAAAAGCCCAGTCAGGTGCTCAGGTGTCGTGGAATCCCTGTTGAAGGCAACTACCCAGGCCCATCATATTTTACGCCCTTCGTCGACACCAACAAGGACGGGTATCCGGAGATTGTGATGATAGAGTTGAAGGCCCAACTTCTCTCGATCAGCAGTCTCTTGGAAGCCGTAGTTTCAAAAGGTCTGGACTGGGTTCTTACGATACGACAATTCAAAAAAGGGAAAGGATACTCAAATCAAGCCGACTTCAAAATGGACATTACTACAATGCTGCCGATGTCTGAGGGATTCGCTTATTCGATAAATTTTGAAGGGGATTTCAACACAGACGGACGCCCGGACCTTATAATAAGGCGCGATTTGACTAACTGGAATATATACCTGAGTTCACTTGCCAATGGTTTTTACGAGAAGGAATCCAAACTACAGCTTGAAGCTCAGGAACAGGGGCAGATGTTTATCCAGGAACTTAATAATGATGGCATATCCGACATTTACCTGATAGATTATGAAAAAGGTCGGATTACCGTGTTCCTGTCTGAACCTCCGTAAAAGAAAGGACCTTTCGTATTGAGTGCCAATGACATAGCTCTTCGTTTGGATGACCTTTGTAAATCCTACGGCAGGATACGCGCGGTCGACCATCTGTCTCTGGAAGTTCGCGCCGGTGAAATGGCAGGCTTTCTCGGTCCTAATGGAGCCGGTAAAAGCACCACCCTTTATATGACCACCAGACTCGTCCATCCATCAGGAGGTAAAATTGAGATATTCGGCCATGATGTTTGGAAAAACTTCAAACTTGCCATCCAATATGTCGGAAGCATGCTGGAAACACCGTCTTTTTACGAGTATCTATCGGCACGTAAAAATCTCGAATTAATGGGCAGACTGCGAGGCAATGTCGATGGCAAGGAAATCGGAGAAATTCTCGAAAGGACAGGCCTTTCTGAAAGACAAAACGACAAGGTCGCAACATATTCGCACGGGATGAAACAAAGGCTCGGTCTCGGTATGGCCCTGCTGTGCAGGCCGAGGTTGCTGGTTCTCGATGAGCCAACCAACGGAATGGACCCGGAGGGTACACGGGAGATTCTCAGTTTCCTGCAGGAAAGGGTAAAAAAAGACGGTTTGACCATTTTTATTTCCAGCCATCTGCTCTATGAAGTAGAGGAGTACTGTGACAGGGTTTTCGTAATCAACAACGGCCGACTGATTTCTTCGGGAGAAGTAAAAGAAATCCTGGCCCCATACGACAATGTAGTGCTCGTTAGTTTCGGCGGCAAACCGCCCGATCCTACATCCCTCATGAAAGAAGAAGGAATTGAACATATAGAGAGTTTGCCGGGCGAAATGTTTGAGATTACTTTAGCGAATCGGGACACCGTTTGGCTTAACAAGCTCCTATTGAGCCGCGGTTATAAAGTGTCATCTATTGCACCTAAACGCAAAACCCTGAAGGAATTTTTCCTCTCGATTACGGGCCGACATGATGGGTAATATGATTATACCTCTTCTGCATAATGAAATTGCCAAGGCGGTGCGAATGAAACTGCCTTACTTCGGCCTGGTAGTAGTATCTATACTCTGCGTTCTTATTTTCGTTGTGACCGGGGCATCAATAGATAGCGAAACCCTTAACGCATGGGGATATACATGTTTATCAATGCAATTGGTATTTACAGATATCGGCCTGATTTGTATCGCCGTGTTCGCATCTATGCTTATCGCCGAAGAAACCGCCTTCGGTACCGCTCGGGCGGTTTTGTCTTCTCCCGTCTTACGCTGGGAATTTTATGTGGCCAAGGTATTGACCGGCCTGCTTTACACAGTAGTAATCACAATCGTATCTCTAATCATTTCCGCCTGTTTAGGGGCCGTGAACTACCAATTCGGTGATGTAGCCGACTCTATAGGAGTGATATATGCACAAAAAGAGGTACTTGTGAATTTCCTTTTGGCATTCTTTTTGAGCTGGATCCCGCTGGCTGCTCTCGTAATGTACGGCATTTTCATTTCTACAATCGTAAAAAAATCCGGCCAGGCTGTTGCAGTAACGATAGGAACAATGTACCTGATTGATTTCACCAAGCATATCATTGGTATCGATGATTATATATTTACCAAGCATATTGGTTTTTCCTGGAGGATATTCCACCAAGTCACCCAGGGCATTGACTATCAATGGACACCCCAGATTTGGAACATGATTGCCATGTCACTTATTTACTGTCTTGTAATGTTTGTGGCAGGTCTGGTCATCTTTTCAAAACGCGACTTCAACGGCTGATAGATTATTTCAAAATCATAACTCACAGAACAACGCCGAATTCCGTTTTTCACGCACATCGGGACCTGTAATTCGACGAAAACCTGCAATAAATCGCTTTTCCCGAGCGTCATTACTTATTAAAATACAAGCAGTTATAATCTCGAATATTAACTGTCTTTGTGGGAACACTCGGATTTCTGGCCCGTAAAACATTGTTCAGGAGGATAATATCATGAAAAAACGTTTCATCGCTGCCACAATAATTTTACTGCTCCATGTAACCGCAGTATTGGGCGCCAATTCGGATATCCGCCTGAATTCTCTGGGCTTTCTTCCCGGGATGCAGAAAAAAGCTACGATTGTTACCAAGTGTTCAGGTTTTACTGTTAAAAAAGTGGCGAATGATGAAACAGTTTATTCAGGTAAGGTGACAGGGCCGCTTCACCAGGCCGATGTAGACCAGGATGTGTGGATTGCAGATTTTTCTAAAGTCACTGAAAAAGGTAAATTCTATCTGGACGTGCAGGGTGTAGGCAGATCTATTGATTTTGAGATAGGTGATACAGTTTATGACTTCGCATTTTATACAGCTATGAGGGGCTTTTATCTGTGGCGTTGTGGAACCGCCGTGCAGGGTGAACATAACGGCAAGCATTACGTGCATGCCCCCTGTCATCTTCAGGATGGATACCAGGATTACATTGGTATTGAAGGATCGAAACGAGACGGGACAGGCGGCTGGCATGACGCCGGTGATTATGGCAAATACACGGTCAATGCAGGCGCTACGGTGGGAGTACTCTTTCTGGCATGGGACCATTTTCAAGACAACCTCAAAGACGTATCACTCGATATTCCCGATACTGCGCCGGGATATCCCGATTTCCTTAAGGAACTCAAATGGGAGATAGACTGGCTATTGAAAATGCAATACCCGGATGGCTCGGGGAAAGTCTCACACAAACTGACCCGCCTGAACTTCTCGCCTTTTATCATGCCGGAAAAGGATTCAGAGAAAAGATATTTCACGGACTGGAGCTCGGCTGCCACAGCCGACTTTGCCGCTATGCTGGCTATGGCGGCCAGATATTTTAAGCCCTATGATGCCAAATACGCACAAACCTGTCTGCAAGCCGCAACCAAAAGTTATACATTCTTAAAAAACAACCCGGATAATAAAGGGGCAAATCTAAAAGGCTTTAGGACCGGAGCTTATGGTACGCGTGACAGCGATGATCGGCTGTGGGCAGCGGCTGAAATGTGGGAGACCACGGGTGAAGTTCAGTATCTAAAAGATTTCGAGGAAATGGTTGTTGACACTGGTACAGGGAGACGGCGCGGCGGTTCCACAAGCAAGATAGACGAGAACTGGGATTGGGGTAATGTCAGAAATCTGGGCATGTTCACTTATCTATTGTCTGAAAGGCAAGAAAAGAATCCTGAAATCGTAGAGGACTTACGCCGGGATTTGCTCTCGACAGCGGATACCATCGTTGCAAAAGGCAATAAAGATGTGTACGGCAGGCCCCTGGCCGGTACGTATTATTGGGGATGTAACGGAGCAGTCGCCAGACAAAGCCTGGTACTTCAGGTCGCCAATAAGATATCTCCAAAAAAGGATTATATTAATACCACTCTGGATATCATTGGGCATCTGTTCGGAAGAAACTATTACGGCCGCTCCTATGTCACCGGATTAGGTCACAATCCTCCCCTAAATCCTCACGACAGGCGTTCAGGCGACGATGGTATTAAAGAGCCCTGGCCGGGCTATCTCGTGGGAGGCGGTCACTCCGCGAGGGGCTGGAACGACGTTCAGAAAGACTACAGGACCAATGAAATTGCCATCAACTGGCAGGCAGCACTGGTCTATGCGCTGGCAGGATTTGCCAATACCCAGACACCCGCTTCTGCCGGCGAGAACATTCAAGTCGCTGAAAGGGAGCCCGATGTGATTTTTGTGCCTACACCGCAGGAAGTTGTGGACAAGATGCTGGAAATGGCTGAAATCAAGCCCACAGATGTACTATATGACCTCGGTTGCGGCGACGGCCGCATCGTGGTGACAGCGGCAAAGCGATACGGTGTTAAAGCCTTCGGCTTCGATATTGACCCGGCACGCGTCAGAGAATCGCTGGCGAATGTGAAATCAAATAAAGTGGAACACCTCGTTACTATCAGGCAGGCGGATATCTTCACACTGGACCTGCGCCAAGCAAATGTCGTCACGCTGTACCTGCTGCCTAAACTGAATGTCAAACTCATGCCGCAGCTTGCACAACTCGAACCCGGCTCACGTATTGTGTCCCACGACTTTGATATGCGAGGTGCCAAACCAGTGCAGATACACTACATGACAACTACGAGCAAGGATAAAAGCAAAGACGATAGAGACGATAAGGATAATAATTTCAGGGAGATTTTTAAGCAGGTTTTTGAAAAGGACTTCAATGAGGTTTACTGGGATAAAAAGCACACGATTTACAAGTGGATTGTTCCCTGGGAAAAAGAGGTCACCACACCGCCTAAAAACGAATAAGACGTCAAAAATAATCATTGAAAAGAAGTAATCATGAAAAAGATACTTGCACTAATTCTGGTGTTGATATGCACAGCCACTTCTATCTTAATCGCAGAAGACCCGAGAGAGCGACAATATTTTACTCCTGCGCTGAATCCCAAACACAAGGACAAGCCGAAAGTATCAGGCTGGGCCCAAAAGAGGATCGAAGAAAAACTTAATCGAGGAATGTTAGCCATACCGAACAAGGAAGGCCAGGTTTATCTGGGATGGCGGCTTCTCAAAAATGATGCCAAGGGCACAGCCTTCAACGTATACCGCTGCCTTGAGGGCGGTGCAGCAACGAAGCTGAACAAGGAACCGGTGGTTGCCACTACCGATTTCATCGACAAGCAGCCGAAGCCTGGATGCAACAGTATCTACTGGGTCAGGCCTGTCGTGAAAGACAAAGAGCTTGAATCCTCGGAGAAGTTATTGTTGAAGGCAAACGCCAAAGATAAAACATACTATTCATCCATCAAGTTCCAGGGTGATTACAGGCCACAGAGGATCGCCGTTGCCGACCTCAACGGAGATGGGGCGTATGATTTTGTCATTAAGCAGCCGTCCCAAGGCATTGACCCGGCCGGTAGACCCAATACTTCCGGCCTCACGTACAAGCTGGAAGCTTATCTTAACGACGGGAAGTTCCTGTGGCGCAAGGACCTTGGGCCGGGCATTGAGCCGGGTATATGGTATTCACCGTTCGTTGTTTACGATTTCGACGGCGACGGCAAAGCCGAGGTGGCAGCCAAGACCGGACCCGAGGATGCAAGAGAATCCGACGGGCGCGTTCGTAAGGGACCGGAGTGGTGTTCAATCCTGAATGGTATGACCGGCGCTGAAATCACCCGTGTCGACTGGCCGCCCCGCGACCAGCGCCTTGGTGATTATAACCGGACCAACCGCAACCAGATGGGCATGGCCTATCTGGATGGTAAAACACCATGCCTGCTCGTAGCGAGGGGCACTTATAAGCTTATGATGGTTGATGCCTACCAGTATCACAATCACAAGCTTGAGCGACTTTGGCACTGGGAAGGTGACGACGAGACTCCTATCATTCGCAGTCAGGGAGCGCACGGTATGCACTCAGCCGATGTCGATGGGGACGGCCGCGATGAAGTCATCCTTGGCTCGGCGGTTCTGGATGATAACGGTACATGCCTGTGGTCGACCGGCCTCGGCCATCCCGATAAGTGCTTTGTGACCGATGTGGATCCTACTCGCCCCGGCATGGAGATCTTTTATGCTATCGAGCCCTGGCATGATGACGGCAAAGGCGTATGCCTGGTTGAGGCAAAAACCGGAAAAATCATCTGGAGTATCGGGCAACGTACCTATCACGTAGGTGACGGTATGGTTGCCGACATCGACCCGACAATCCCCGGGCTGGAATGCTTTGCGACCGAAGATAGAAAGGGCGGCTCTACCGACCGTTATTTATTCAGCGCAGACGGCAAGCGGCTCGGTCAGCGTGAAGATGTCCCCGGATGTCGGAACTGGATATTCTGGGATGCCGACCTGCTGCGGGAAACCTTTGGATATGGTGGCTCTGGACGTCGTCTAATAGGCGGCGGCAGATTCGGTCGAGGCTGGTCACTGTCCATCGTCAAGTACAAGGGCCCGACTCTGACTTCCAATATCGAGGGCAGTATTATAATGATGGCCGATATCCTCGGTGATTGGCGAGAAGAACTCATCACGGTCCAGCCAGGCGAATTGCGAATCTACACTACGACTATCCCGGCGAAGGACCGGCGAGTCTGCCTCATGCAGGACCCGGTCTATCGTGCGGAGGTGGCGCACCGGTCGATGGGGTACGAACAATCACCGGTGACCAGTTACTATCTCGGTGTCAGGACCGGTGATAGATAAATCGAGAGATAGATTAAGAAAACAGCAGAGTATCAGGGTCTAATCGAACCAACAGAATTGGAACCAAAGCTTGATAAATAATGGAGCTTTACGTCTACTCGACCATGATTTACCCGCTAACATTCACTCAATTTCAACCAGCCAGTTTTCTAAAAAGACCTCAAGGTCAAATTCATTAATAATATTGTCATTAGGTTCAGAAATATCACAGATTGAATTCCAATGACTATCCGATGGATTAGTCATCCACGCTGCTGTTAATACTGAAAAATCAATAAAGTTTACTCCATCGGGGCAAATGAAATCTCCCAAAGGAATTTGCCAGGTTAACTTTGGATAATTTGTCCCCTCACAAATATCCCAGAAATCCTCCGTACCATTGACAGTCTCACCGACAAAATCCCAGCCTGCATTAACATAAGTAACTGGCGATTTGAGATTGGCTGTCGATTCGCCCGTTATACCAGGAGGCGAAATATTTGAAATACCCGCTAAACTCGCGTTTTTCTCTTGTTCCCAAAAACAGTTGAAATAATATGAGTCAACATATTGATATTGATATCCTGCAAAACCTCCCACGAAATCATTACCATCGACAATGCCTGTAGCCAAACAATTTGTAAACTGAGAACTGTATATATATCCGCTAATCCCCCCAACGTAATCAAAACCTGATATGTTATTGGTTGCGCAGGAATTCTCGATCAAATCATATTCTTCATATCCATCGTTCCGTCCAAACAATCCCCCGACATATGAATTCCCGGATACTACGCCGGAGGTATGACAGAAATTTACGTCTCCTCCTTTACTGTACCCTGTCAAACCTCCAATATACGTATCACCGGAAACGCTTCCTTTGAAGCTACTGTTCGAAATAGCAGAACTTCTATTATATCCTATGAGACCACCGACATAATCATTGCCACTAACCTCACAATTAACGTAACATCTATATATATTTCCAAAGTCGGAACGTCCAATTAATCCTCCAACTGCTCTTGACTGACTGGTTACGCCAGCAGTGCAGTAACAATTTGATATAACGCCATTCTCTACCGAACCGGCGAGACCTCCTGTAAAGCCATTGCCGGTAATACTTCCTCCTCGCACAAAACAGCTTTGAATCTTACCGACACAATGCCCTACCAATACTCCCATACGATTATATTGACTACTCCCAAGATCCTCTACAACTGCATTTGAAATTCCCAAGTTATATATAAATCCATTTTCGCCAATATATCCAAAAATCCCAATAAAAGATTCGCTTGAATGAATGGTTAAATTCCTAATTGTACAAGCATTACCATCAAAAGCTCCCTGAAAAGCCTGCCTTGAATTTCCAATAGGATAATATAATCTTTGCGACATACCGGAACAATCCAAAGAAGACACCAGTCTGAAATCTTTATCCCAATCACAAGGAGTAATTCCGACATCATAAAGTTGTTCTGCTGTGTAGATAACGTAGGGTGCCCCGGGAGTGCCGCTTCCTCCGCCATAGACAGGTTTAATAATCGGCCGGCCTGCGACATTCTCCCAGATGAGTCGCGGGTAATCGTTGCCCTCATCAATTTTCCATTGCCCCGTGCAATTGAATCCCTGGAAATTTTTCCGAGTTTTCATTTGTTCAGTTGTTAATCCAACCCCTGCATCACTGACTGTCAAACCGCTTGTTTCGGTATCCCAGTATGATTCAACCGCTCCACGTCTGCTAAATCCCATCAGCCCGCCTACATCACTTGATCCAGAAACAGCACAAGCTGCGTAACAGTTTGTAATAATACCGTCATAACTACTATCATCATAACCGCATAAACCACCAACATAAGAGTCTCCGGTAACAGCTCCAGTCGAATAACTATTCGAGATATTGCCATCAAGAATAAGACCACCACACAATCCACCAACACGGTTACCCCCACTAACAACGGTACTGGTACAACTATTTTGAATAATTCCATAACTTAAACCACATAGACCGCCGATAGAATAACCTGTTCCATTGACCGTGCCTGTCGTGTAACAATTCGAAATACTTCCAAAGTAATTAAATCCGCATATTCCCCCAACTCTGCTATTTCCGTTAACAGCAATATTTTCGAGTCCAAAATCGTCAGCATCACCACAAAGTCTGCTAAAAAATCCAATGTTATCGTAGCCGTTAATTTCAAGATTACTAACAATGTAACCACTGCCATGAAAACGACCATAGAAATCCTCCGGTATAAAAGCAGTGGTGTAAGTTTGTCCGGCAAGGTCAATATTATTGGTTAACATATAATGACCTATACGAAGGGCCGGGTTGGTTCCAAATTCTATCAAGTCTTCATAACTGCTTATTAAAAACGGATCGTTGGAATATCCCGTACCACTCAGCGTTGTTATCAATGAGTCCAACAGTTGGAACAAAGGACCATCATCAGTCTGCCATGTGAGTTTTGGTAAATGGCCTTCTATGATACTCCAGTCATCATTGGTACCATCCTCTGAGTTTCCTGCAAAATCGAAGCCAATATAATTTCCTCCATCCAGTAACTCAAAATCTTCCAGAGCAACACCACAACCATTGTCCAACCCACCAAAAAGATAAAAGTAACAATTTATTATACTGCTCCTTTCGTTATCACCACACAGCCCCCCAATCCAATAACCTGTACCGCTAACAGCAGCAGATGCATAACAGTTTGTGATAGTACCTGAATAATTTTTTCCACATAAACCACCAACATAACAATCACCACCAATAGTGCCGGTTGCATAACTGTTCATAATAATGCCACGATTTTCACCACACAAACCGCCAGTATAATCGTCCCCGCTAATAATAACATTGCTCGTATAACTATTTGTAATGCTGCCATTATTATAACCGCATAGACCACCAGCATTGTAGTGGCCACTAACGGTCACTGTTGCACAACAGTTCATGATACTACCTGAATTAAAACCACTCAAACCACCAAGATGAGAGCCATTAGAGCTGGTTACATTGATAATACCGCTAGTGTGGCTACTTATGATGCTACCACTGTTATAACCACACAAAACACCAATATAATCATCTCCGGTGACAGTACATGTTATGTTACAGTCTGTAACAATACCGTAATTCCGTCCAACCAAACCACCGACTGAATGTGAACTTACTCCGCCCATGATTGACATATTGTATAAGTTCAGGTTTTCAATTTCTGCATCGTCTTCAAGTTGTCCGAACAGGGCGAGAAAGTCATTACTTGATCCGGCTGTATCAATGGTTATATTACTGGCTGTATGGCCACCGCCATCAAAGATACCTGCAAATGGAACGCCTTGAAAATGATAGTTTATATCATCTGTATCCGGTGCAATAATGGCAGTGGTATAGCTTCTGTTGGAAAAATCTAAATCGCACATGAGTTTCACATAGACACCGCTAGCCCAATAGGCAGAATCTCCGGCAATTAAGTCGAAATCCGATATATCAAGAATCAAATAAGGATCATTCTGTGTACCACTACCAAAGTTTACGATATAATCCTGCCCAGTCTGATCATTTATTATATTCGTATATGACATATTGTTTGGCTCAAATAACCAATCCAATTTTTCAACATTAACGACACCTGACCAGTTATAGGGGACTGTGATCTCATAGTTGCCGCTTGAATTAGTTGTATCGGAACCACCGCCATTATTGGCGTAAACGGCTACTCCGTCTATAGGAGTTCCGTTTTCTTTTCTTATTGTACCACTTATCTTTGGTTGAAAGGCAGTGAAATCATTATTAGGCATATCCTCAGTAACATTTGTGTATGATCGTGGTGATTCTGGAAAATAATAGTCTGTCAGGCTTGCCTCGATTATCCCGCTCCAGCCATAAGGTACTGTGACACTGTAGAATGGCGTTGAAACAATGCTACCAATGTCGCTAACGGTAACTGTCACTCCTGCTTGAGTGGTCGAGCCGGAGATGGTCGGCTGAAAACCGCTAAAATTCTGATTTGTTTGATCTGCAATGATGTTTGTATAGTTTTTATCTACGAAATAATATCCTGTTAAATTAAAAGATAAAGCTCCACTCCAGTTATACGGCACGAAAAGTTCATAGTACCCACTTGTATCGGTTGAAGTAGTGCCTCCACCATTGTTGGCTGTTACCATCGCTCCAGGCAATGGTGTGCCGTCGGTTTTTCGTACATATCCGCTGATCTTTGGCTGGTAGGCTATATAATTTTCATTTGCGATATCCGACCTCACCTTGCTGTACGTTCTGGACACAGGTGTAAGCAACCAGCCCACTTTACTGACAGTAATCATTCCGCTCCAATTATTCGGAACCTTTATTGAATACCCACCATCCGCTCCTGTAACATCAAAACCCGCCCCGTTAACGCCGATAGCATCAACACCGCTAATCCCAACACCAGCGTCAGTCAGCACAAACCCACTGATCGTATGCGTCAGAGGAGCCGCTATAGCAACTGTACAAAAACAGAAGAAAAATCCTATCAAAAACTTAAAAAAAACAATCTTACCTGGCCTCATTATTTGATCGCCTTTTTTTATCTATTCCCCCCTATCTTTGAATAGAATATTGGCAGAATTGGGGATTATCAGGTTTCTATACTACCGAAATTATGAGATTTATGCAAGCTTAAAACATAAATCAGCCCCATCCACCATGCCTGAATCTTTTTTTACCACAAAAACGCAGATTTTTCGATGCCGGATTCAATGAACGTATGAAGAGCCGGGTATCCTTAAAATATAATGGTGCAGTAAATGTTAACATTAATTTGAAAGGAGTCAGCCATGGCAACGTATTATATTGGAGCAGACGTACTGCGGCATGCGGCAGAGCAAATACCGGTCAGTGACCGGGTGTAAAATTCATTTGTCACGCTTTATGTATTAATGTTGTTTTCAAGACTTAGCAATGAGTTTATTATCACTGAAGACATGTTTCTGATGCAGATAAACAGCCACGAATATTGACAAGTATTCAAAAGTGTAAGTATAATGGCCAAATAAAGAGCATCAGGGAAGAATCCATACTTTGTAGTTCTTCTTAACATGTTGGGATATTGATGGCAGATGACCGATTATCACATTCCGCACAAGCGGCTTTGATCGAGCGAGTCAAGGAGCTAACGTGTCTTTACGGAATTGCTCAGATAGCCGGCCAGCCGGATATATCGCTTGAAGAGATTATCCAGGGTATTGTTGAAATTCTTCCTCCCGCCTGGCAATATCCCGAGATCGCCTTTGCGAGAATAATTTTGGATGGAATTTCCTACACGTCTGAGGGCTTTCGTGAATGCGACCAAAAGCAGACGGCTGAGATTATTGTGGGCGGTGTTCCCAGAGGTGTTGTTGAGGTGGTTTATGCAGATCAAAAACCTGAACTTGATGAGGGTCCGTTTCTTAAGGAAGAGCGGAATCTGATTAACGCCGTAGCCGGACAGGTGGCGTTAGTCGTCGAACGAAGACAGGCGGAGGAAGACAGACTGAAGCTGCATAATCAACTTCTGCACGCCGACCGACTGGCGACAATTGGGATGCTTGCTGCGGGGATTGCTCATGAACTAAACGAGCCGCTTGGTAATATTCTCGGATTTGCGCAGTTGGCAAAGAAGTGCCCGGGTGTTCCTGTCTCAGCCAAACAGGATATTGGAAAAATCGAAGCCGCTTCTTTGCATGCTCGGGAAATTATCCAGAAGCTCCTGGTTTTTGCCCGACAAGCGCAACCCAAGAAGACACGGGTAAACCTTAATCAGGTGGTTGAAGATGGTCTTTATTTTTTCGAAGCTCGTTGTGTCAAGGAAGGTATAGAACTTATTCGCCTGCTTTCGGAGAATATACCTGAAATCACGGCTGACCCTTCGCAATTGAACCAGCTTCTTGTCAATTTGGTTGTCAATGCCCTGCAGTCAATGTCGGGAGCAGGCAGGATCACGGTTCAGACGAGATTTAACGACCATAGCGTTTATCTGATTGTTGAGGATACGGGTACCGGTATGAGCAAGGACGTTCAGGATAAAATATTTGTTCCGTTCTTCACGACCAAGGATGTCGGTCATGGAACGGGTCTGGGTTTGCCTGTTGTGTATGGAATAGTAACTTCCCACGGTGGTTCGATTAATGTTCAAAGTAAACCCGGCAGTGGTTCTCGTTTCGAAATTCAATTGCCGGTGACAGAACCGGAAAATAAGGAGGGAATCATTTAATATGTCATCTTCTCCCAGGAAAGAACGCATTTTAATAGTGGATGACTCTACCACGACATTGGAAGTGTTGCAACGAAATCTCACGGCGGCGGGCTATCAGGTTTTCACGGCAACCTGCGTGGCTGAAGCGATTGAAACTCTTGGGGCAACGCAATTGGACCTGGTCGTCACGGACCTCAAGATGCCGAAGGTCGGCGGTCTTGACCTGGTGCGGCATGTCCGGGAGAACTTTAAGGATACTGAAGTAGTGATGATTACGGGCTATCCGTCGATTGAAGGAGCGGTCGAGGCGGTCAAGAGCGGTGCCGAGGAATTTTTAGCCAAACCCTTTACAGACGAAGAACTTCTGTCCGCGGTTCAGCGAGTGCTTGATAAACTAAAGGTTCGCAGGTCCGGTCAGACCGGTCCTGACCAGGTGGTTCCCATATACAGGGATTTTATCGGTGACTCAAAAGTAATGCACGAAGTTTTTCTCGCCATAGGAAAGGCGGCGTCCACCTCGGCCACCGTTCTTATTTGCGGCGAGAGCGGTACGGGAAAGGAATTGGCGGCCAGGGCCATCCACTACGGCAGCGTCCGGTCCTCTGCGGCTTTTGTACCTGTGAACTGCGGCGGGATCCCCGAAGGATTACTTGAAAATGAATTGTTCGGACATGTAAAAGGGGCCTTCACCGGAGCATCTGAATCCCGTGCCGGCTTCTTTCATGCCGCGGATGGCGGTACGATTTTTCTCGACGAAGTCAGCGATATGAGCCTGGCCATGCAGGTCAAACTCCTGCGGGTACTCCAGGACAGGCAAGTTTATATGGTCGGTTCCAACAAAGCGCGGAAAGTTAATGTAAGGATTTTGGCCGCGACTAACAAAGACCTGCGCACTTTGGTCAAAAAAGGAATTTTCCGCGAAGATTTGTTCTACCGCCTCCATGTCATTACCATATTGATCCCACCTCTCAGGGAAAGGGGGGAGGATATCCTGTTACTGGCCCGCCATTTTGCAACTAAGTTTTCGGCCGAATTGGGTAAGTCGCCTCCTCGCTTTTCCGATAAGGCCCTGCAAAGTCTCAGAAGCTACAATTGGCCGGGTAATGTTAGAGAGCTTGAGAACGTAATCCAGCGCCTTGTGATAATGACTGAGGAAGACGTCATTGAGGTTCCTGATTTGCCTTCTTTGATGCGCTTCTCCGCCCTGCGCAAAACCGGATTCACCCGCACCCTCGCGGAAGTGGAGGCCGAATACATTGGCAACGTGTTAGCAAGCGTGGATGGCAACAAGACCCGCGCCGCAGAACTTCTGGGTATTAATCGCAAGACCTTACGAGAGAAGCTCAGGAGAATCGAAAAACCTCCTTCCTGAAGCCTTTAGTGCCGGCCAAATCCTACTCACTGGTTCAAAATGTCCCGCTGATTCCTTCTATCCTGACTTATAAGCATCGTTACCTGCGTACCCCCCAATAAAAGAGCAGTTACCTGAAAATCCCGCATTTTTTTCCAATTAGGCATACAATTCTCCTTTAGCTTTGAACAGCTGGCTGCCTGCAAAACTTTGTTCGTCTGCATTGCGCAACGACTGGCACGGTCTTTGCTCTTGTGTGGATGTTAGAAAAATGGATTAAGGAGTTAGTCATGTCAGACAATACTCTATATCGCGGTTTATGCTCAACATGCAGGCATGCTCCGAATTGCACATACCCGGGGGATGTCCAAAGACCTGCGTTCTATTGTGAAGAATTTGAAATCGAGATTACTACTGCCAAAAAGATTCCCGAATACGGTATATCGCAGTCGACGGCATCTTCCATCGCCGTTCCTGAAGAGTCAACCGAATTAATCGGGCTCTGCAGCGACTGTGAAAGCCGCAAAACCTGTGTCTTTCCGAAACCCGAAGGCGGTATCTGGCATTGTGAGGAGTACCAATAGGATGGAGCAGACAGTTGTCTCGAATAAAGAGAATATCTGTGTGGAAAAAGAGGTAGATTTGAAAGATATTTTAAGAATACTTGAAAAGCACGATGAGGACAGGGGCGGTCTTATCGCCATTCTCGAAGAAATCCAGTCTGAATATGGATATCTTCCCGAAAAATCGCTCAGAATAGCGAGTGAGAAAACAGGCCGCCCTTTGGTCGATGTATACAGTGTCGCCACGTTCTACCGTTCGTTCAGCCTGAAACCAAGGGGAAGGCATCTTGTCTGTGCGTGTCTGGGGACGGCATGCCACGTCCGGGGCGCGCCGACAATTGTCGAAGAGCTCAAGCACCAGCTCAAAATCATGGAAGGGGAAACGACTCCAGACAGGGAATTTACGCTGGAGACGGTGAACTGCCTGGGTGCCTGTGCGCTTGGGCCGGTTATTGTTATCGACGGCCAATACTTCTCAAAGGTCAGAAAGTCAAGGATTAGCCTACTGTTGGAGCAGGCTCGCAATGGGTTTGGCAAACTCGATATAGGAAAGGATAAACGCATCTTCCCAATCAATGTAAACTGTCCCCATTGTAATCATAGATTAAATGACGAGACCTTTGAAATCGACGGCCACCCGTCAATCCGGGTGACCATATCCTCCGACCACAGGCAAGGCTGGCTCAGGCTTTCCTGCCTGTATGGTAGTTACAATTTTGCTTCCGAGTTAGAAGTCTCAACGGGTACAGTGGCGAGCTTTCTCTGCCCGCATTGCGGCGTGGAATTTCCCAGCACATTGGATTGTTCGGTTTGTAACGCGCCGATGGTCCCGATGCTCGTCGACGGTGGCGGCATAGTGCAAATTTGTTCACGCCGAGGATGCAAAAACCATATGCTGGATGTGGTTTAATCAGGCTCGAAGGAGAACAAGTTTGGCAACGTGAGGATTTCTTCAGGACGACAGGATGTTGAGATTATCTTCGATAGATGAGTTAAAAGAATTACGGAAAGTGCTTTTCGATACAAGTGATAAGAACAAGCCGCGTGTAGTCGTTTGTGCAGGAACAGCCTGTCAGGCAAGCGGCTCGAACGATATTATTCGAGTCTCAAAAAGACATATTATTGAAAAAGGCCTCGTCGGCAAAATGTCACTTCGTATCACCGGATGCCATGGCTTCTGCGAGATGGGGCCCTTCATTATCACTGAGCCGCAGCAGGCATTTTATGCGCAGGTAAAGCTCGATGATGTACCGAGGATTATCGATGCGTTACTTTCGAATGAATATGTCGAGGATTTGTTATATCAAGATCCTGAGACGGGCCAAAGGTATCGCAATCGGGATGATATCCCCTTCTTCAAAAACCAGCAGCGCAGCATCCTTGGAATGAACCAGAAGATAGATCCGATTCGGATATACGACTACATCGTCCA
>Ga0209427_10003020_pt1 | contig 19784 bp, 20 predicted proteins | sample DeeMarSWOR136_30_FD_187465 | JGI IMG/M metagenome (GOLD analysis project Ga0209427, IMG submission 187465) | Marine sediment microbial communities from White Oak River estuary, North Carolina - WOR-1-36_30 (SPAdes) (version 2) | ecosystem: Environmental > Aquatic > Marine > Intertidal zone >...
AAAAACCTTATTATCAATGGGACGATAAATCTGAGGAGGTCCAGGTCGATGAGGTAATCATGGGCAATGTCCTTATAGCTGGGCAGGGGCAGAATCCAGCACGGCAGGCCATGATTTACGCAGGGGTTCCGAAGGAGACCAATGCCTTTACGATCAATAAGGTCTGCGCCTCGGGTCTTAAAGCCATCGCCTTGGGGGCTCAGTCGATTCAATCAGGTGAGGCAGAGGTCGTCGTGGCAGGGGGAATGGAGAATATGAGTCAGGCTCCCTATGCCTTTCCTCAGGGTCGGTGGGGTGCGAGAATGTTTAACCAGGAGATGGTGGATCTGATGGTCTTTGACGGCCTTTTTGAAATTTTCTATGGGTACCATATGGGGATGACTGCGGAGAACATCGCTGAGAAATTTGAAATTTCAAGAAAGGAACAGGATGAACTCGGGCTCTTAAGCCATCAGAGAGCAAGGGCGGCCATCAAGAATGGGACTTTTGCAGAGGAGATCGTTCCAGTTGTTATCCCTCAAAAGAAAGGGGACCCGGTCAGGTTCGATACGGATGAAAGGCCGATGGATACATCTCTTGAGAAGATGGCCAAGCTGCCCACTGCGTTTAAACCGGGAGGAACAGTCACCGCGGGGAACGCCTCTGGGATCAATGATGCGGCTGCTGCCCTTCTCTTGATGTCGAAAGAAAAGGCAAAAGCATTAAGGCTAGAGCCTCTGGGGACGATTCGTTGCTATACCTCCGGAGCAGTTGACCCAGCCTATATGGGCCTCGGTCCGATTCCGGCCGTGAAGAAGGCTTTGAAGAAGGCGAATATTTCCCTGAATGACATCGGGCTGATTGAGCTCAATGAGGCATTTGCATCCCAGGCGATCGCCTGTATCCGGGAGCTTAAGTTTGATCTCGAGAAGACGAATGTCAACGGAAGTGGGATCTCTCTCGGCCATCCCATCGGATGCACGGGGGCGAGGTTGATCGTGACGCTGCTCCACGAAATGAAACGACGGAAGGTCAATCTCGGTCTCGCCACCCTCTGTATTGGTGGAGGCCAGGGTATGGCCATGATTATGGAACGAAGTTAAACGAGTTTTTCAAATCCGAAGCACGAAATTCGAAAACAAATTCAAATGACCGAAGCACCAAATTCAAAACTCATTACGTTTCAAGAATTTGCATTTGGAACCTGTTTCGAATTTCAATATTCGGATTTCGAATTTTGATGCGTAGCAGGAGGGGAGATGGAATACAAGAATATTTTGCTGTCTGTGGAAGGCGAAATCGGGATCCTCACCATCAATCGTCCCAAGGCACTCAATGCTTTAAACATTGAGACCCTCCAGGACATACAGATGGCGATTCGAGAGATAAAGGAGGATCCAGCATTGAGGGTTCTCATCCTGACGGGAGCGGGAGAAAAGGCATTTGTTGCTGGGGCAGATATTTCGGAGATGAGGGGAATGAGCCCCATTGAAGCTGTAAACTTTTCAAGAATGGGGCATCAGACATTAAATATGATTCAAGACCTGGATCGACCGGTCATTGCAGCCGTCAATGGTTTTGCTCTGGGGGGAGGTACAGAAATCGCCATTGCTTGTGATTTCATTTATGCCTCCGAAAATGCAAGATTTGGCCAACCGGAGGTCACCCTAGGCATCTTTCCGGGCTTTGGAGGAACACAACGACTTCCCCGCCTGATCGGAAAAGGGAGGGCAAAAGAACTGATTCTCACAGGAAAAATGATCACAGCCCAGGAGGCTTTTCAGATGGGAATTGTCAACAAGATCTGTCCTCAGGGTTCGTTGATGGAAGAGACGAAAAAGGTGGCTGCCCAAATCGCATCGAATGGAACGGTGGCAGTAAGATTGGCCAAGATGTTGGTTGATTCTGGTCTCAATATGGATCTTGCTGAAGCCTGCGCCTTTGAATCCTACGCCTTTGGTATCGGTTTCGCTACCGAAGACCAGAAGGAGGGAATGGCTGCCTTCCTGGAAAAGAGGAAGCCCAATTTCAAAGGGAGATAAGGAGGAGAAAGTGAAGATCGCAGTATGTATTAAACAGGTTCCAGATACGACGGATGTGAAGATTGACCCAAAGACCAACACATTAATTCGGGAAGGGGTGGCAAGCATCTGCAATCCCTTTGATGAATATGCTGTGGAAGAAGCCCTTCTCATCAGAGAGAAGCATGGCGGAGAAGTCCATGTGATCAGCATGGGCCCCCCACAAGCCATCGAGGTATTGAAAAACGCACTGGCCGTAGGTGCGGATAAGGTCTATTTGGTCTCAGACAAGGCTTTTGCAGGGGCAGACACTCTGGCCACGGCTTATGCTTTATCCAGAACGATCCAGACGATCGGTGGCGTGGACTTGGTGATATGCGGAAAACAAGCCATCGATGGAGATACTGCCCAAGTAGGTCCCGGCATTGCAACCCGCCTGGGAATCCCACAGCTGACCTATGTTTCGAAGATCAGAGAGATCGATATTGAGAAAAAGAGGATTGTGGTAGAACGCCTATTGGAACATGGGAGGGAGGTTTTAGAAAGTTCGCTTCCTGCCTTACTGACCGTTGTCAAAGACATCAATGAACCGAGACTTCCTTCTCTTTTAGGGATCAAGAAAGCAGCAAAAGCATCGATTCCTACCTTAACAGCAAACGATATCGGTGCGGATGAGAATCGTATTGGATTAAAGGGGTCGCCCACTTGGGTGATGCGAGTCTTTTCTCCAGAGGCCAGAGGAGGAAGCGGCGAGATTTTGACAGGGGAATTAGCAGAGGTGGCTCCCCTTCTGGTTAACAAATTGATGGATACCAAGTTCATTAAATAATAACGCCATGCGCAGAGCGCCAAGCGCTTAGCGTCTTTGACAATAGATTAGGAGGAGCCAATGGCCAGATTATTGATCGATAAGGATACCTGTACGGGATGTGAATCCTGTATCCCTGCTTGTCCCTTCGGAGCGCTGAGCATGAAGGAAGGGATTGCTGTGGTGGATGATAAGTGCACCTTTTGTGGGGCTTGTGTGGATGTCTGTCCGGTGAACGCCATCATCTTGGAAAAAGAAGATAAGGTGGTCACAATCGACGTCAGTGCTTACAAAGATGTCTGGACTTTCATAGAACACGAATTTGGCAAAGTGTCAAATGTCTCCTTCGAGCTTCTCGGGGAGGGGAAGAAGTTAGCTGATGCGATAGGATGCAAGTTATGTGGGATGCTTTTCGGGGATAAGGAGACCGTTGATAAATTTTCCAAAGAGGCGATCGCCTATGGAGCGGAAAAGGTCTATATCATGGAGAGCCCTCTGCTCAAAGAATATCGTACCGATCCTTATGCAAAGGCGGCAGTGGATCTCATCCGGAAGTACAAACCTGAGATCGTCCTTTTCGGGGCCACCACCCAGGGCCGGGATTTTGCAGGAACGGTGGCCACCACCTTAGAGGCAGGATTGACGGCAGACTGCACAGGTTTAGATATCGACCCTGAAACAAAACATCTCAAACAGACACGACCCGCCTTTGGGGGAAATATCATGGCGACGATTCTTGACTATCCGAATTACCGGCCTCAGATGTCAACGGTCAGGCCCAAGGTCTTCGCCATGCCCTCAAGGGATGATTCTAGAAAAGGAGAGAGCATCCGGGAAACCCTCCAGATGAATGAAGATCAGATCAGGACGAAGATTGTGGAATTCGTGAAAGGGACCGAAACGGTGAATCTGGTGGATGCAGAGATCATCGTCTCAGGGGGAAGAGGCGTGGGAGGGCCGGAGGGTTTTAAGCCGGTCCGGGAACTGGCTGAAGCCTTAGGAGCAGCCGTAGGCGCTTCTCGTGCAGCCGTCGATTCAGGATGGATTCCTTACGAGCATCAGGTTGGACAGACCGGCCGCACCGTTAGGCCCAAAATCTATATTGCGTGCGGTATTTCAGGTTCGATTCAACACCAGGCCGGAATGAAGACATCGGATATCATTGTTGCCATCAATAAAGATGCTGAAGCCCCCATATTCAAAATAGCAACTTATGGGATTGTCGGAGACCTTTTCACCGTCCTTCCTGTGCTGACGCAAGAGTTCAAAAAACGACTAGGGCGATAAGATCCGCTAAGACCGTTTGAGGTTTGAGGTTCAAAGAATTTTGCCTCGAAGCTTTACCCTCAAACCTATCCCAGAGTTTGAATTTCATTTTTGGCAGTTCCTTAGTCCTCTCCATTTTGTTCTTGATTTTTCCCATTCCTTTCATCATAATGACAACAGATTACTGTCGGAGGGGTCCAGATGATTGTTACCTGCGCCTCCTGCTTAACCAAGTTCAACTTGGATGAATCGAGAATTCCAGCCAAAGGGGCCAAGGTTCGTTGCTCACGATGTCAGTATGTATTTTTCGTCGTTCCTTCTGGCGAATCGAAAGAAGAAGCGATCGAAGATTTTGAAACCTTTGCCCGGCAACATGAAGAATTGATTGAGCCAGGTCAGATCGGGACAAAAAAGCCACCGCAACCGTCTGCCGAAGAGAGAGAGAGGCTGCCTGAAGAGAAGGAAGAAGCCTTTCTTTTTCCTGAAAAAGGGGCGGCAAAAAGAGTGGCGCAGGTCGTCCCTCAAGTATTCGAAGAAAGAGAGATGGCCGAGGCCAAACCCTCCAAACCGAAGAGGATGGTTCGAAGAGGGAGGAGAGGTCCTTCTATCGTCTTTTCTACGGTCATCATTCTAATGCTCCTGGTCTTCGGTGTCTTCTATTTATGGACGGAGTGGGAATCAAAGGGGAAGATTGCCTTCTATTTAGAGTATCCTGTGAAGAAAGCCACGGTGCTCTGGGACCAAATATTTGGGGTTAAGCAAGAGTCCCTGATCGTGGGAGATCTGAACCGATATGACGAGAGAGTTGGAGGGTTTTCCCTATCGGTGATCGAAGGGAAGGTGAAGAATCAGTCTACGTTCGCAAAGAAGCATATCAAGATTAAAGTAGTCATTTTCGATCAGAATAAGGATAAGATGGCAGAGAAAGAGACGATCTGTGGCCTCAACATCCGTCGGGAGGGGCTAAGAAACCTACCGCCTGAATTTTTTAAAGGAGACATGTTGATTCAACCTCAACTGGCGAAGGAGATGATCGTCCCTTCCGGAAAAGACGCTCCCTTCATGGTGGTCTTCAAAGACTTATCCAGCCGAGCCAGGGAATTCAAGTTCGAAATTACAGATGCTCCCAACCTCTAATAGTCTACTCATCAGTCCGAACTAACCCCTTTGATCCCCTGAACATAGATTTCGATGAGCGTCAGACAGAGGGTAGCGATCAACGGACCTGCTACGAGTCCGATTAATCCGAAGGCCTGGATTCCTCCCAGAACAGAGAAGAAGAGCAGCAGGGGATGGATTTTCGTTCTTGCACCGACGAGAAGGGGCCTGAGGAAATTATCCACCATACTTATGACAAACACTCCAATGGCAAGTAAAATGATCCCTTTGGCAAAGGCCCCCTGAATCAATAAGATGACCGAAGTTGGAATCCAGATTAGGGCAGTCCCTCCAATCGGAATTAGGGACAGAAAGCCCATTGCCGTTCCCCAAAGGACAGGAGAGTTGAGCCCAAGAACCCAAAAGGCCAATCCACCCAAGATCCCTTGTACGGCGGCAACAAGCAGACCTCCGTAGATGGTGGCATTGACCATCTGTGCAAACCGACTGAAGAATAGCTCTCTTTCCTTGGGTGGGAGGGGAAGAGTCTCTTTCAGTGTTTCGGAGAGACGGCGCCCATCCTTAAAGAAATAATAGAGGGAGAGGAGGGTTAAGAGAAATCCAATGAAAAAGCCAGAAAGGCCCTTGAGTATTTTGGAGAACTGATTAAAAAGGAACGTACTGATCTGTTTCAGATTCTTCAATAGAAAACCTTCGATATCTAAGTTGGATAAATCAGCATATAAACCTATTTTCGCTAAAGGCCATTTAAGAATGGGTGATTTTTTGATCTCCTCAAAATAGGCCTGAAGCCGACCTGTTTCGATCATCTCCTCAACGTGTTGGTAACCTTCCACCACTTCTTTGGCCAAAGAAAAGATTAAGAAACTGAAGGGCAAGACGATGATCAATATCACCAAGACAGTCATCACCATTGCAGAGAGGATCCCTCTTTGTTTCAGAGATCGGTGAAGTTTCGTGTAAACGGGATAAGAGACGACGGTTATGAAAATTGCCCAGAGAATGGGTTCGAGAAAAGGAGAGAGGATTTGATAAAAGAGATAAAAGAAAAGAGACGCCAAAAAGAGGGTCACGATGAGAAAAATATGCTCCCTTTTCATTTTTTACCTCAAGCAGATCTCCCTGATTTGTCTGTGAAAGGAAGACCCGCGTGAATGGAAAGGGTCTCTCCGAACTTTCCAGAACCCTTTACCAGATAGATCAGGGGAAGGCTGCCAAGAGTGATCGCCATCTTGACGATGTACTGTCCTTTGATAAGCATCCAAATCGGCATGATTCCGTAAAAGGCAAGAGTGATGAAGAGAATGCTGTCCACCAACGTCGAGATGGCGTTGCTCACGAGGACTCTGGTCCATTTCAAACCCTTAACATGGGCTCTCCAAAAGGCGAAGATCTCGGCGTCAATGAGGGAACTGATTAGGTAAGCTGTCAGGCTGGCGAAGACAATCCGTGGTGTACTTCCCAATACCGCTGCAAAGGCCTCTTGTCCCGAATAGAAAGAAGCAGGGGGGAAGAGGACAGCTAACTGAACATAGGCGGCAAGCAGGAGGTTCGCGATGAAGGCCGCTAAAATCACCTTTCGGGCTCCTTGCTTACCAAAGGATTCATTTATGAGATCGATCAGCGTGAACGTAAGCGTATAGATGAAGATCGCCGCCGGAACAACAATCCAACCCAGTTGTACAGGTTTTGAAGCGGTCACATTAGCGATCAATTCACAGGCGATATAAAGCCCGATGAGAATCGTCCTCATATCCGATTGGTTATGCCTTTGAACGGAGGAGAAGGATAGGCGTTTCAGCTCGAGTCAAAACTTTGAGCGCCACACTTCCCAACACCCATCGGGTGATTCCGGAGCGGCCGTGGGTGCACATGACGATCAGATCCACCCCTCTCTCTTTTGCAAAGTCGATGATCTCCAAGGCCACCTGTTGACCTGTCTTCACCATCGACGTGACCTTGAAGCCCTCCTTCCTTAGATCTTCGACCAGGTCAAGAAGATACTTTTCAGCCGATTCCTTCTGTTTCTCATCGACGATGAGAGGTGTCACCAACTCCGGCGACCCATAAATTGGCATAAAGGGGACTACCTGGAATAGAAGGATTTCCGCATCGAAGGCCTTCGCTAGTTTCTCGGCCTGATCCAAGGCCTTTTTTGCCAATTCTGATCCATCCAATGGGACCAAAATCCTTTTGTACATACTCCCACCTCCCTTGGCTTTCTCAATATGATTTATAGCAATTTTGACGGGGCGTGGCAACAGAAAAGAGGTTATTGAGAATCTCTATCAAACGATAATAAAAATACCGGAAAAACCGATTTGACTTATTTCCCTGAGGCATTAAAATGGTTAATTGGAGGGAAAGATAAAATGTCGGTAATTGACTGCAGAGGACTGGCCTGTCCTCAACCTGTGATGACGGCGAAAAAGGCTCTGGATCAGTTGAAAGGGGGAGAATTGATTGTCATTGTGGATAACACCTTCTCCAGTAATAATGTGGAGCGACTCGCTCAGAGTCAGGGATGTTCTGTGGAGGTGGAGAGCAGGGGAGAAGACTTTTATCTTCGCATTCGGAAGGGAAAAACCAGCGATACAGGTGAGTCGCCTGGGATAGAGAAGGAGGTTGAGAAGATCGTCGTGTATATCAATTCTAACCTTCTCGGAGTAGGGGATGAAGCACTGGGATTGATCTTGATGAGGAGCTTTCTAAAGACTTTGCTCGATTTACAGACAAAGCCTCTCCGCTTGATCTTGATCAACAGCGGAGTCCGGTTGGCCACAGAAGGCTCCGAGGTTTTGGAGGCGCTTAAGAAGTTATCAGGCGAAGGAGTGGAAATCCTCGCTTGTGGAACCTGTCTCGACTTCTATGGATTAAAGGAAAAGTTGAGGGTGGGAGAAGTTTCCAATATGTACGATATTGCCCAGTCGTTGCTGGGGGCGGATCGACTGATCAGACCATGAAATGCGTTTTATTATTTAAATCGGTTCATCAGGTGATGAAGGCCGAAAAAGTACTCAAGGGGAAAGGATTTACGGTCGATCTCATCCCGGTCCCGAGGGAGATCAGTTCTGACTGTGGGGTGGCCGTTGAACTCCCCTGGGAGGAGAGAAGCGGAGTTTCGTCGCTTCTGGGAGCCAGTGGAATTTCAGTCCTGGAAACCTATAAAAGAAATCAACAGGGACGGTTTGAAAAAGAGAGTTAAAATCCGGGTCCAATAAGATAAGGGGAAAAAGAGAAGAAGTGGAACGAGATATTATGCTTGGCGGGGAGGTCTTTGAGAAAATTTAAAAAGAGACGGATGGAACGGAGAACAGGATGGAAAGTGTGCGTCTCACTTCGAAAGTTAAGAAAGCGGGTTGAGCCTCGAAAGTAGGTCCAGAGGCTCTGGATCAGATTTTGAAAGATCTACCTCTAAGAAAGGATCCGAAGGTTCTCGTGGGACTGGAGACCTCGGATGACGCAGGCGTCTATCAATTAACAGGTGAGATTGCCCTTATTCAGACGGCTGATTTTTTCACGCCCATTGTGGACGACCCTTTCACGTTCGGTCAGATCGCGGTTGCCAACGCCTTGAGCGATGTCTATGCCATGGGTGGAAGGCCTCTCACCGCCCTTAATCTGGTGGCGTTCCCTGTCGAAACCCTCTCTTCATCCATTTTGAGGGAGATCCTACGAGGAGGTCTTTCGAAGATGGATGAAGCTGAAGTGGCCTTGTTAGGGGGTCATAGCGTGGAGGATCCCGAAGTCAAATATGGTCTGGCCGTCACAGGCGTGGTTCATCCAAGTAAGATCATGACCAATGCCAACGCAAAACCGGGAGACCGTTTGGTATTGACCAAGCCTCTTGGCACAGGGATCATCGCCACGGCGCTGAAAGGCGGAATCGCCTCGGAGGAATCCGTCAAAAAGATAGTGGCAAGCATGGTAACCCTCAATCGGAATGCCTCTGAATGGATGCAAGTTCTTGGTGCCCATGCCTGCACGGACATCACTGGGTTCAGTTTCATCGGCCATGCCTTGGAAATGGCTATCAATAGTGGAGTGGGAATCGTGATCCAATCTAAAGCCGTCCCTATTTTTTCTGAGGCCCTTGAATATGCAAACATGGGTCTGATTCCCGCAGGTGGCCATTCAAACCGCCAATTTTTTTCTTGTCGGGTGGAGGGCAATACCGATGCTCTCGGCCCACTTAGCGATCTTCTTTATGACCCTCAGACCTCTGGCGGACTCCTGATTTCCTTGTCCCTTGGGAAAGCCGAAAGGTTGGTTGAAAAGCTGAAGAAAGAGGAGAATATAGATTCCTACGTCGTGGGTGAAGTCACTGAAGGCCCCCTAGGCAAAATTCAAATCCTTTGATTCGTTCTCCTTCCAAATTGATGCTTGCAAGAGGAACGGCCTTTTTATATAATGAACCCCCGAATTGGCAGGAGAAGGCATTTTCCTTGGAAAAGAAGATTGAAGTGGCCCCTAAAGTCCGCAATCTTGTTGTGGCTCGATATCAGGATGGAAGGATCGTCAAGGGAACGACCTACGATTTTGGACCTCAAAAAAAAGGATTTCATGTGGTTCCCCTAGGGGAAGAGGAAAAAAAGGTTTCGGAAATCCTCTTCTCCGATTTGAAAGCGGTTTTCTTCGTGAAATCTCTTGAGGGAAGGCAAGATCATCCCCTAGCTAAAGACCTTTCGGAAGAGAAGGCAGAGCCGGCGGGTCCGATGAAGGTGAAGATCACCTTCTTTGACGGAGAGACCCTGACGGGAACGACCCAGGGGTATACCCTCGACAGACAAGGTTTTTTCATTGTTCCCTTAGAAGAGGATAGCAACAACTTAAGGATATTTGTTATTTCAAAAGCTGTGAAGCAGGTTGATACTTGGAAGTGACCATAAACGAAACCGGCTTCCTGACCAAAAGGCTAATACGTTTTCAATGGATTGTGGGAATCGAGGTTAAAAAGTTAGATTCGATGGAGATTGAGGTCAAGCTATTTGCCACATTAAGGGATTATCTTCCGAAAGGGAGTGGCCGTTTCTCTTGCACGATGCAGATTGATGGCAAGACCCGGATCCAGGACATTCTCTCGAAACTCAAGATCCCCGACGAAATCCCCAAGATAATTTTAGTGAATGGAATCCACGGAAAGAAGGAGCAGATATTGAAAGACGGGGATGTCGTGAGTATCTTCCCTCCTGTCGCAGGCGGATAACACTAAATCCCAAATTCCAAGCCCCAAATCCCAAATAAATCCCAATGACCGAATTTTCAAATGACTAAAACGCTAATTCACTCTCTTTGGTTTTAGATTTGGATCATTGGATTTTTGGTTATTGTTTGGAAATTGCCTGCCGGTAGGCAGGCAATTTGAGATTTGAAATTTAAATTTAGGCTTGCGGCTATTTCTTCTTTTCTCGTCCTTCCTTAATCTTATTCTTCAACCTCTCGACCTGATCCGGTTTGGGGTCCAATTTCAAAGCTTTTTCATATAATTCGATGGCCTTGTCAATTCGATGCAATTTATAATAGCTGTCACCGAGGTGTTCTGTGATGATGGGATCTTCTGGAAGCAATTGGTTTGCCTTTTCGAGTTCAATTCTGGCTTTTTCGTAGTCACCGAGCTTGAAATAGACCCAACCCAGACTATCGGTGATATAGCCCATATCGGGTTTGAGCGTCATTGCTTTTTGGATCAGTTTAAGAGCCTCCTCGAGATGGATACCCCGATCCGCATAAGAATAGCCTAAAAAGTTGAGGGCATCCGCGTGGTTGGGATCCAATCTGAGGACTTCCTTCATCTGGGCAACCATTTTCTCAAAGTCTCCCGTCTTTTCGTAGATTGCGCCAAGCCGATAAAGGAGATCAATATTCTTCTTGTTTTCTTCAAGCCCCTTCTTGAGTGTATTCAATGCCTTCTCCAATTGGTTTTCTTCCTCAAAGAGGTTTGCAAGGATAATATAGAGACTTCCTTCTTTCGATTTAGCCTCAATTGCATCCTCCATGATGCGTATCGCCTCTTTCGTTTTGTTCTGTTTCCTTAAAATCAAGACAATACTTCTCCGTGAGGCATCAAACGCGTTTGATTCGGGAAGGATCTTCTTGAATTCCAAGAGGGCCTGATCCAAAAGTCCTTTTTCCACATAGGCTACTCCCAGGTAGTATCTCACCCGATCTTCCTTTGGATTAGCGGCGAGGACGAAGTTGAATTCCAAGATCGCTTGATCAAATCTCCCCTGTTCTAAGTAGATCAGGCCGATCTTGGTACGGATATTTAGGTCTTCTGAACCAGACTTTTGAATCTCCCGAAATTGGTCCAGAGCTTCATCCAACTTCTTCTTTTTGTAGAAGATCTGACCTAAGCGGTTTCTCGCCTCTGTGTTGTCCGGATCAAAGCTGAGGATCTTTCGATAAACCTCAGTCGCCTTCTCCGGCTCATTCTGGATCTCATATATGATTCCCAAGTGTATCAGGGCAGAGATCTCGCTGGGTTCGATGGCTAAGGCCTTTAAAAAATATTCCTCGGCCTTTTCGTAAGATCTCATCACGCCATAAACTCTTCCCATGTAGAAGAGCCCCATCACCGAATTAGGCTCAATCTTGAGAAATTGATTCAGGAGATCGATGGCTTTATCATACTCCTGGCTATCAACATAAAGGGAATGGAGATAGAGATAACTTTCTCGATGCTCGGGAGCAATCTCGATGGCCCTTTTGTAAGATTCGATGGCCTCTTGGTTCTTTTTAAGAGAAGAGTATATGCCGCCCAACATCAAATGGGCCGATAGGTTATTCGGATCATGGATAAGGGTTGTTTTACACTCTTCGATCGCCTCATCCGAAAGTCCCTTATAATTATAAAGAAGTCCGGCCAATGCTACATGCAACAAAGGTGCCTTCTTATCGTGAGAAATTGCCTCTCTCAGATGCTTGATGGCCTGGTCAATTTTCCCATCTTGGAGTTTGAGCTGGGAGAGGACAAAGGGATAATAGGCGCGGGGATCCGGAGCGGTCTTCACAGCTGGAATGGAAATAAGATCAGAGCCTCGCTGTTGGGCCTCCTGAACCCCGGCACAGGCTATCAACAGGACGAGGGAGACAGGTATGAATTGTCTCAGCAAGACCTTCATAGTATTTTAATAACATTGTTCACCCGTACAGTCAACGAAGATCCCTGCCGGTCCTCTTCTGGGAAGATCATCTCACAGGATCTGGTTTTTAAGTTTGAAAGGTCAGACTTGAATAGATCGGTTCAGTAAGGGAAAAAGGCTCTAAGCATCCAATCTAAGTTTACCCCTTTTTTCAAAGCGGTAGAGGGTTCTCGGGTTCACCTTTAATATTTCTGCAGCAGTCTTCTTGTTTCCTTCAGTGGCTTTCAATATCTCGGTGATATATTCGGCTTTGATGTCATCCAGTGACTTATATTCCTTCACCCCTTTCTTAATAATGTCTGAAAACCCTTCTCTCAGGTTCTTAGGAAGGTCGTCCGGCGTCAAATAATCCTGTTCGGCTATGATGACAGCCCTTTCAATAGCATTTTCTAATTCCCGGACATTTCCTGGCCAATCATGTTCTAAAAGGATTTTCATTGCCTCCTTCGAAATTCCCTTGATCTGTTTTTTTGTTTCTTTGGAATAAAGATCCAAGAAGTGGTAAGCGAGTAAAGGGATGTCTTCTCTTCTGTCCTTTAAGTCTGGAAGAAAGATAGGGAAGACATGGAGGCGGTAGAAGAGGTCCTCACGAAATTTTCCTTTCTTCACGTTGATTTCCAAATCCTCATTGGTGGCCGCAATCATTCGAATATCGATCTTAATTCTCTCTGTACCCCCCACCCTCATCAGCTCTTTCTCCTGGAGGACCCGCAAAAGTTTAACTTGGACAGCGGGGGAAAGGGTAGAAATCTCATCTAGGAAGACGGTCCCTGTGTCGGCCTCTTCAAACAAACCCTTCTTTGACTGAACCGCTCCGGTGAAGGCTCCCTTCGTGTGTCCAAAAAGCTCACTTTCTACCAGTGTTTCAGGGATCGTTCCACAATTGAAAGGGATGAACGGCTGCTCAGCCCTTGGGCTGTGATAATGAATGGCTTTTGCCACAAGTTCTTTCCCGGTTCCACTCCCCCCATAAATGACTACTGTGCTATTACTAGGGGATACCTTCTCGATCAGGGAAAAGACCTCCTGCATCTTTTTGCTCTTCCCAATAATGTTGTCAAATTCAAATTTTTTTCTCACCTCCATTCTCAGAAGTCTATTCTCCTTCAAGAGGAGGTCTTCCTTCTGAACTTTGGAGATATGAATCAGGAGCTCATTGAAGTCGATCGGCTTAGTAATGTAGTCATTGGCTCCTCCCTTCATCGCCTCTACGGCTGTTTCGATCGACCCATAAGCGGTCATCATAATGACGATGACCTCTGGCCTTGTCCCTTTGATCAATTTGAGAAGTTCGAGGCCGTCCATTTCCGGCATCTTCAGATCGGTCAGTATTAGGTCAAAGATGTCTTTTTCAAACTTCTCAATCGCCTCCTGACCGTTTTGGGCGACTTCAACGCAGTAACCTCCTATCTGGGTAAGACCTCTTTGAAGCATCTCCCGAATCGGGGCCTCATCATCAACAACCAATATTTTCATAGATTCCGCCGATCAGCTTATTTACACCATTATTATCAGAAAAAAGGCCTGGGATCAACAGGCAGAAACACTTTTCTCCTCATGGTCAGCCTTAGCCACTGAATTTTCAAGGGAGTTGACTGTTTAGCAATTTCCGATAAAATAATAGGTAAGGTTGATCAGGGATGAGGAAACGATAGAGGAGACCCCATGGAAGACCGGATACTCATTGTGGATGATGAAGAGTTGATCTGTCGCCTTCTGGCTCAAAAGTTGACCAGTGAAGGATATTCTTGTGTGACCGCTCATAGTGGGCGAGAGGCCCTTAGCCGTTTCTATAAGGATACTTTCTCTTTGATTATTTCTGATATCAAGATGCCTGAGATGGACGGCATCGAGCTTTTAAAGAGAGTGAGGAGCCTAAATCCCAAAATGATGGTGATCATGGTCACCGCCTATCCAGAAATTGATCTGGCCGTGGAGGCCATGCGCCTCGGGGCTTATGATTTCATTATCAAGCCGGCTGATCTGGAGTTGATCCTCCTCAGTGTGCGGAAGGCTTTGGACAAGAAGAGGCTGGAGGAAGAGCTCGAGGCTTATCATAAAAATCTGGAGCGATTGGTGGAGGAGAGGACCGCAAAGCTTCAGCATGCTTATCGGGTTCTGAAAAAGGCGCATTTGGATTCAGTCAAGGTTCTGGCAGAGGCGATCGATGCAAAAGACCCCTATACGCGAGGCCACTCTGATCGAGTGAGAAGGATGAGTTTAAAAATTGCGATTTCCCTAGGTTTTACAGAGGATAAGCTGGAGAGTCTGGAATACGGGGCCCTTCTTCATGATATCGGGAAGATTGGCATCAAGGATGAGGTGCTTCAGAAACCGGGTATCCTGAATCCGGGAGAGTACCAGTATATTCAGGAGCATCCATTGATTGGAGTAAAAATTGTAGAAGGGATCGAATTTTTTAGGGATAAAATTCCAATGATCCGAAATCATCATGAGCGCTTTGACGGGAAAGGATATCCCGATGGATTGGCGGGTGAGGCGATTCCTCTTGAAGCAAGGATCATCACCGTTCCAGATGCGTTTGATGCCATGACCAGCGTGAGGCCCCATTCTCAGAATAAACCCCTTCGGGATGTCCTGACGGAATTGGCGGGGGGAAAAGGCACCCAGTTCGACCCCAAAATTCTAGAAATCTTCTTGCGTGAAAAGATCCATAGATTGTAACCATGCCAGCTAATCTTACTCCCCAATATTTAGAGGCAGAGGCAAAATTCAAGCAGGCGAAGACGGCTCAGGAGAAGATTAAGGCCCTTGAAGTCATGATGGCCGTCATCCCTAAGCATAAAGGGACCGAGAAACTTCGGGGGCAACTCAAGAGCCGTAGGGCCAAATTGAAGGAGGAACTCCAGAAGAGGCCAACGATCGGAAGGGCAGAACAAGCTTACAATATTAAAGGAGAGGGATCAGCCCAAATCGTTCTTCTCGGTCTTCCCAACTCTGGCAAGTCAACCCTCTTTTCTAAAGTGACCAATGCCTTTTCCGAAGTGGCCGACTATCCTTTCACGACGCAGAAACCCATCCCCGGAATGATGAAGTTCGAGAATCTTCAGATCCAATTGGTGGATACTCCTCCCATCCAATTGGACCGTATCGAACCTGGGCTCTCAAACCTGATCCGAAATGCAGATGCCCTGCTTCTTGTCGTTGACCTGACTGAGGACCCCATTTTCCAAATAGACATCCTTCAGGAAGAGTTGAAGGGAATGAAAATTATGATTGCGGGAAAGAAGACGGTTCATCCTCAGGAGGTGGGATGGGCTTCTCTTAAAGCCATCCTGCTCGGGAATAAATGTGATGTCAAAAATGCCATGGGGGGATATCAGACCTTCGAGGTTTGTTTCCGAGAGACTTTTCCTGTCCTTCCCATCTCTGCCAAAGAAGGAATGAATCTTGAGGAATTAAAAAGGGAGGTCTACCGAATCCTCGATATCATTCGGGTCTATACGAAAGCTCCAGGAGGGGAACCTGATCTGACAGAGCCTGTTGTCCTTAAAAAGGGAAGCACTGTCGAGAATGTAGCGCTCTCGATCCATAAGGACTTTGCAAAAAAACTTCGATATGCAAAGATCTGGGGCTCGGGGAAATTCGATGGGCAGATGGTTAAGCGAGATTATCAGGTCAACGAAGGAGATGTGATTGAACTCCATATCTGAAAAGAAATGGAGCAATGGAGTAGTGGAGTAATGGAAGAATGGAAGATTGAGTGGTTATTGCACCATTCCGATATTCCATTGGTAGACATCGCTGTCTGGAATTCGGAAGGCAGGTAAGACCAAAACGCATGAGCCCGCTAACAAGACGACATTTTCTTCGGTGGCTTTTTGGACTGCCTCTCCTCTCCTACCTTCCCTTCTATGTTCGGGAGACACAGGCAGTTTCGTTCCTCCCTCCGAAAAATGAGAGAAGGACCTCCATTGGCGAATTCTTTAAAGGAGAGGAACTTCTCTACGAAATTGGGGTCTGGCTATTCAAACGGGTAGCAGTGGGGAGGTTGAGTTTTAAAGAAACGGGAGAAAAGGGTCAATATATGGCCATCCTTCAGGCAGAGACCTTAGGGGTTTTGGGATGGGTGGCCCGTTATCGGGTTGACACCTATCGCTCCATGATGGAAGAAGTTGAGGAAGGAAGGCGCCTCAGATCCTTATCGTTCGAGGAGGATGTAAAGATTGGAAGTAAGTTAAGGAAGAGAATCCATTTTTTTGATTATCAGAGGAGAAAATGGATTAAAGTGAGACGACGGAAGAATGGGGCTATGGTGAAAACCGAAGAGGACATTCCTTTAGGAATGGTCTACGATGATTTTATTACAGCCTCCTACAACTTTCGGTATGGGGCATATGGGGAGATCGAGAGAGGGAAAAAATATACAGTGGCTACCTTTCCTAAAAAGGGCTCTTCTAGTTACGAAGTCATTGTGGCTGGAAAAGAGGAGGAGGAGAAGAGAAAAGAATCTGAGAAATTTGAAGAGGGAAAGGACTTTTATCTCAAACTCTATTTGGATCCAGAAGTTACGCATTCGAAAGAAGGTCTTATTGAGGGATGGATGTCGAAAGAATTTTATCCAATAGAGGGAGCCATCAAAGATGTTGTCCTTTTCAGTGATGTGAAAGGCAGGCTCATCAAAAACACCAAAGGATGAATCTATGGAATTGCAGATTTCAAATTGTACCTGCCTGCCGGCAGGCAGGAATTACAAATTTTTCAAATCCAATCTGAAATCTGAAATCTGAAATTAACAGAATGGATACTCAATCAAGATATTTCAGGCTTCATCGAAAGGATATTGCCTATTTCAAATTTATTATTGAGTCCCATGAAGGGATGGCCGTTGTGAGAACCAAAGATCCCTATGAAGCGGTTGTAGAACTGATGGTAGCTCCGGGATGGGAAAAAGATGTCGATGAAGTTCTGGAAGGTCTGGGGAAGGAGATCTGCATCGAGCCTCTACCGTTGTATCCCTAAGCATTTTAAACTCGAAGCACGAAATCCCTGCCTAGCGGCAGGTAGGCGAAATTCGAAACAAGCACTAATCTCCGAAATACGAATGACTTAAACGAAAAAATACTTTTAAACCTTCAGATTTGTATTTCGGATTTGTTTTGGATTTCGATATTCGGATTTAAATTACTATGAGTCAGAGGATAAAGTGATAAACCAGATTCCGGTTGAAAAGATATTAAAAGTGACGTTGAGGGAAGGTGGGGAATTTACAGATCTTTTCTTTGAGCAGACCCATTCGGTCGTTATCATCTGTGAAGAGGATCGAATCGAGAAGGTGATTTCGGGACTGGACATCGGCCTGGGCCTTCGAATTCTCTTTGGCGGTCGGACGATTTACGGTTTTACAAACCAGATGTCGGAGGAGGCCCTCTTCAATTTAGCCAAGAGGCTCAGTCTCGCGGTAAAAGAGGGCGAGGAGGCAAAAGTAATTGACTTGTCGGAACGGCATCGGCCTGCTCTTCCATCTCCACCCATTTCAAACCCTCCTTTGCCGATCAAGAAACATCCTCAGGTGGTTCCTGTGCTCGAGAAAATCGCTGTGGTGAAGCGGGGCAATGATTTGGCCCGGAGACTGAATCACCTTGTTCGGCAGGTAAAGGTCCTCTATCGAGATTTCAGTCAAGTTCTCTCCATAGTGAACTCAGAAGGGGTTCTGGTAGAAGGGGAGAGAGTGGGAACGGTCTTTTCTGTCCAGGTAGTCTCTGGGCAAGGAGATATCATTCAGACCGGATATGAGCCGGTAGGAGGGACGATGGGCTTTGAACTCTTCGATCTTCATCCTCCTGAGGAAGTGGCGGAGGTGGCAACGAAGCGTTCCCTACTGATGCTGTCAGCGAGAAAGGCACCGATGGGAAGAATGATAGTCGTCCTGTCGAGTGAAGCAGGGGGCACGATGATCCATGAGGCCATTGGCCACGGGTTAGAAGCCGATTTGGCTCAACAAGGGCTCTCCGTCTACTCCAACAAGGTTGGAGAAAAGGTAGCGAGCCCGCTGATCACAGTAGTTGATGATCCAACCCTGCCTCAGAAGAGAGGTTCCTATCCTTTTGATGACGAAGGAGTTCCCTCCAGAAGAACGGTTTTGGTGGAGGCGGGGATTTTAAAAGGCTACCTTTATGACCGGCTGAGCGCGTTGAACGATGGGGTTGAATCAACCGGAAACGGAAGAAGAGAGTCTTATCAACATAAGCCCATTCCGAGAATGAGTAACACTCTGATCGTCCCAGGAAAGATGAGACCTGAGGAAATTATCGCTTCCGTGGAAAAGGGATTATTCGTCAAGAGGATGGGCGGAGGGCAGGTCAACACGGTCAATGGGGATTTTGTCTTTGAAGTCAGTGAGGGATATCTGATCGAGAAAGGAAGTATTGGAGAGCCAGTCAGGGGAGCGATTCTTATTGGCAATGGACCTCAAGTTCTCAAAGAAATCGATATGGTGGGCGATGACCTCGGATTCGGAATCGGGACCTGCGGAAAGGATGGCCAGGGAGTTCCGGTTGGTGATGCCCAGCCCACCTTGAGGATTCCGGAGCTGGTGGTAGGGGGACAACAGGAAACTGCATGATGGCGAGGTGAGGGGATGGGGGATAGGTAGCGGGGTCAGGCAAAGGAAATAAGGTGTTTTTTCTTTCTCTCTTTATTCAGATTCCTCTGGAGAAGATTTATCCACAGTAGGAGTTTCCATCAGTTTCTCTAATTTTACTTTTGAAATCCGTTGTCCCACCATTTCAACGATATTTAACCGCTTTCCTTCTACTTCGACTCTGTCGCCCACTTGAGGGATCTTTTGGAGGATCGTCATCAAGAATCCCCCGAGCGTTTCGTATTCCGGGGATTCTGGGAAAGCAATCTTGTAGTCCTCCTTCAAGTCCCGCAGGCTGATTGACGCATCAATCAGCATGGTTCCGTCAGCGAGGTGAATTACGGGACTCTCAATATCATATTCATCTCTAATTTCTCCAACGATCTCTTCGATGAGATCCTCGATCGTCACGAGGCCGGAGATCCCACCATATTCATCCACGACTAAGGCCATGTGGATTCTCTTCTTTTGCATCTCCTTTAAAAGAAGGCTCACCTTCATCGTCTCAGGGATGAAAAAGGGAGGTTTGATAATCTTTCGGATATCCACCTGACCTATTTTTGCAAGGGTGGTCAGAAAGTCCTTCGCATAGAGGATCCCTCTGATATCATTCAATTCCTTCCCAAAGACAGGATAACGAGAGAACTGTTCCTCTTCAATGAGAGAGAAGACCTCTTTGGGTAATTTATCGATTTGAATTGCCACCATCTGAGTATCAGGAACCATCACCTCTTTTGCCGACATATCGGTGAATTCAAAAACGCTGTGGAGAATTTTTTCCTCAGTAGGCTCAAAGACCCCGAGCTTTCCGCCTTCTTTGATCAGCATCTTCACTTCTTCCTCAG
>Ga0209427_10003023_pt1 | contig 19771 bp, 17 predicted proteins | sample DeeMarSWOR136_30_FD_187465 | JGI IMG/M metagenome (GOLD analysis project Ga0209427, IMG submission 187465) | Marine sediment microbial communities from White Oak River estuary, North Carolina - WOR-1-36_30 (SPAdes) (version 2) | ecosystem: Environmental > Aquatic > Marine > Intertidal zone >...
GCGCAGGGCAGTGCTGCTGCGGCTAAAGTGGTAGCGCTTTTCAGCCAGGATACCTTGAGTTCGGACCCGATGACAGCGACCATAGATGCCATGAGATGTATTGGTTGCCTTCTTTGTGTTGAGGCCTGTCCGTTCAACGCCATCGATTCTCAGATCACCAGAGATGGTCGCACAGTGGCTGTGGTCAATGAGAGCCTGTGTAAAGGCTGCGGCTTATGCGTCGCCACCTGCCGCCCTGGGGCTGCTAATCTCCACGGGTTCACCCAGCAGCAACTATTAGCCGAGGTGATGGCACTATGATTGAAGGTTACCAGCCCAAAATCATCGGTTTTCTATGCAATTGGTGTGGCTACGCCGGCGCCGATCTGGCTGGCACCAGCCGCATCACTTATCCCGCTAACATCCGTGTCATTCGTGTCCCTTGCTCGGGGCGAGTTGATCCGCTACTGGTAATCAAGAGCTTTCAGCAGGGGGCCGATGGCGTGCTTGTTGCGGGCTGTCACCCTGGTGAGTGTCATTATGTTGAGGGTAATTATTATACCCGTCGTCGCTTTGCCTTGCTTCATCCGTTCTTGGAATATCTGGGCATTGAAAAGCAGCGATTCCGTGTGGAATGGGTCTCCGCCTCTGAGGGCAAGAAATTTTCTCAGCTGGTCTCCTCGTTCACTGAGGAGTTAGCCAAGTTGGGGCCGAGAAGGGAGGCATAGGTTGCAGGAAGGCTTGACTCAGCAGATTCGAGAGAAAGCGAGGGAGCTGCTCACCAGCGCAGCGGTTGACTGCATCATTGGCTATGAGCGAGCCAGCGATGGTCTTACTGCTCGGCCGCTATTTGCCTACGAGCCGAACGATGTTGATAAGCTCATCTTCGATCAGACTTGCACTCACAATCTCTCCCGGTTTCTTGTCGATAAGCGGGACAGCACTGTTGCCATTGTAGCCAAGCCCTGCGACTCCCGGGCGGTCAATTTGCTGCTTGCCGAGAAACAGATTCAGCGAGAGCGGGTTTACGTCATCGGAGTGGTATGTCCCGGGATAGTGGAGGCGACATGGGGTCAAATCAACGACCGGCTGCAAGCACGCTGCCAGCTTTGCCGTGAGCATACCCCCCCAATGTATGATTTCCTGGTCGGGGAACCAACAGCAGAGGAGCCGCCTGTTGAGCCCTATCATGATGTCGCTGAGCTCGAGGCTAAATCCGTAGCTGAGAGGCAATCCTTTTGGGCTGAGCAATTTGCGCGCTGTATCCGCTGCTATGCCTGTCGCCAAGCTTGCCCGGGCTGCTATTGTACGGAATGCTTCGTCGAGCAGTTGGATCCGCAATGGGTGGGCATTCGAGTTGCCCCTGCGGAAAACGAGTTCTGGCATATTATCCGTGCCTTCCACCTTGCTGGGCGCTGCATCGCCTGTAATGAATGCGAGCGGGCTTGTCCCGTCAATATCCCCTTGAGTCTGCTCAATCGCAAGCTGGAGAAGGATGTACTGGAGCTTTTTGCCTTTCGCTCCGGGTTGAGCGCCGAGGCTCTGCTGCCCCTCGCTACCTTCAAAAAAGAGGAAAGGCTGGGGATGGGCGAATGACACAGATAATATCGCGGCAAGACCTACTTTCTTGGCTGGAGCGATTAATTGGGGAGCGAATCGTTATTGCCCCAGCCCAGAGTAATGGACTGGTGCTCTTCCAGAGGGTATCTCGGGCGGAGGACATCGTCCTCGATTTCGACAATACAGTGTTGTCCCCCAAGGAGTCCTTTTTGCCTCTGAGCGAAGTCCTGTTCACTGTGGCTAAGGAAAATGGAGACATCAAGCTCATGCCGGCGACTGTCGCTGAGGAAATGGTGCTTTTCGGCCTCCACCCCTGCGATGCCAAAGGCATGGCTGTCATCGATCAGCCTTTGTTGGCGGCGCCGGCAGATGATCTTTACCAGCAACATCGGGCGAGGACGACGCTCATCGGGCTTGCTTGCTCCCAAGCGGGGCCGGAGTGCTTCTGCACCAGCATGGGCACTGCGCCCGATGACCCCTCTAATTTGGACATCCTGCTGACCCGGGTAAACGATAGTTATATCGTTCAGGCCACCACCGAGAAGGGCAAGGCGTTGCTGCCCAGTGACCTCATAGCGCAGTCTGAGGTGACGGCGCCTCCTCCGCCCTCTCCTCAAGCTGTGCCCACTGAAGGCATTGTCGAGGTGATGCGGGGCGCTTTCGAGTCTCCTTACTGGAGCCGCTTGGCCGACCGCTGCCTCCACTGCAATCTATGTGCTTATGTCTGCCCTACTTGCTATTGCTTTGATATCCGGGATTATGTAGATGAGGGCGGCATTGAACGGGTGCGCAGTTGGGAGAGCTGTCAGTCCCCGGGTTTTACTCGCCTCGCCGGGGGCTATGACCCTCGCCCGACGAAGGGAGCCCGGCTGAGGCAGCGTTTCTATCATAAGCTGTCTTATTTCCCCGAGCATTTTGGGCACCTCGGCTGTGTCGGTTGCGGCCGATGTGTGAGATATTGCCCGGTGAATATAGACATTCGAGAAATTATCAATGACATCCAGAAGCTGGGGGCACAAAGTGAATGCTGAAAATCCCTTTATCCCTTATCTGGCAACTTTGCTCACCACTGCTGACTTAACTCCTGACACCAAACTCCTCACCGTGGAGTTGGATGACCCTGATGTTCGTGACCGCTTCGATTACCAGCCGGGGCAATTTGCCATACTCTCTGCCTTTGGGGTCGGTGAAGCCCCCTTCTGTCTAGTATCAGTCTCATACCGCGGCAGGCAACTAGAATTTGCGGTGCGGCGCATTGGCACTGTGACCAATGCCCTCCACGACCTTGAGCCAGGAGTGAAAGTCGGGGTCCGCGGGCCTTTCGGCAATTACTTCCCCTTGGAGCAATACAAAGGGAGCAATATCATCATCATTGGCGGTGGTATCGGCATGGCGCCATTGCGCCCTGTGGTCAATTTTATCCTCGATCACCGAGCTGACTATGGCGACCTGCTTATCATCAATGGAGCACGCACCCCTCAAGACCTCGTCTTTGCCCCTGAGTTCGACACTTGGGCACAAGCCCCGGGGAGTAGACTCGAACTCACCGTTGACCGTGGTGATGCTGGCTGGACTGGGCGGGAGGCCCTTGTTCCTGACGTAGTTAAGGAGCTCAAGCCCTCAGCGGAGAATGCCATCGCTATCACTTGCGGGCCGCCGATAATGATTCGCTTCACCCTTATCAGGCTCAAGGAGCTGGGCTTTACCGATAGCCAGATCGCCACTACCCTGGAGATGAAGATGAAGTGCGGTTTGGGTAAGTGCGCACGATGCAATGTCGGCGATACGTATATTTGTCAAGATGGCCCGGTTTTCACCTTGGAGCAGATCTCCAAATTCATCGAGCAGTTTTAAGCACAGGCCGGACGCTCCTCCATTACCTCGGTTGCTCTGGTTCTCTGCGCAAAGGTGATGATGACCTCTATGCCGATTTCTCAGCCTGCTTCTGCATCAGCTCATCGAAGATCGCTATCACCTCAGTTGCGAACTCGGGGTCGTTGATATGGACATCGAGCTCTGCGACCTTGACCTCGGCGTTTAAGTTTTCCTTCAGCGCTTGGATGAATGCCTTGCGCTCCTGCGGGCTGTAGAACGGAGAGCCAGGCCTATCACGGTCATCGAAGCCTCGGTTTGGGATGACCGCTGCCGTTGGCCCCCGGGCCTTGTTCAGCTTTTCCGCCATCAACTTACCTACGGCTGCCATTTCCCTTTTGTTCGCCTTTACCCCACCGAGTAATAGATTATGCTGGTGTGTCTTCCGCTTTCTGAATCGAGGTGGCAGCGCCTCCATTGAGCCCCTCCAGCTAATAAAGCCAATTACCCCAGGGGCAACAACCTGAGGGAGCCCTTTTCTCCCCGCAGCCTCCATTCTCTCCGGTCCGGCACTGCAAAAGCCACCACATAAGTAGTTTGTCAACTCATGGGCGCATAGGTCCAGAGCCCCAGCGATCATTCCCTGCTCGATGAACTCCTCAAATGTCTGCCCTCCTATTCCCACGGCGTGAAATACTGCCATCTCATATCCCCTCTGCTGCAAAAGGGGTCTGAGATGCCATACATACCTAAGCCCCGCCGTGCCTAAGGTGGTGACGCCGATCAAGGGTTTGCTGGGAGCCATTTCCTCTTCATATGTCTCAACCATCCCGCTAATGGCCCCGGCAGCTTTCCTGAGTATCTGTTCCGTCATTCTATCGCGGCCCCAGACATCGACTGTCAGTTGCATCAAGGTCAGGTCTTTGCTCACCACTTCTGGAGTTATCAGCGAGGTACAGGCCACCGTGGAGACCATGAGCTTGGGCACTCCCAGGGGCAATGCCTTCATCACCGAGATGCCCAATGAGGTCCCCATGGTGCCACCGATAGCGATTATGCCATCTAACCTGTTGCTGGAGTGTAGCTCTTGGACTATTTTTGCCGCCCCCCGCGTCATCACTTCATTTGCCTTGCCCTCGTGACCAAGGGCCCTGATTTCGCTCATATTGGTGCCAGCAGCTTCGGCCACCTCATCGTGGCTGATGTCAGGAGGAAATGGAGCTTTTCCTAGCATGCTGGTATCGATGATGATCGTCTTAAGCCCCCTTTTCTCTATCAGCTCTTTGACGTACCTGGTCTCCTCTCCTTTGGTATCCAAGGTCGCGGTGATAACCACAGTCTTAGCCATTCTCGCTCCCTGCTTGTTATTTACCACCTATAAGCGGCGGCGAAATCCAAAAGGAGTATACCCCTGTGCTAAGGGAGAAGTCAACTTCGCCGATCAAATGGCAAAGCGGAGACTATTGACAGCGTATCATCCTCTTGTTAGAATCAAGTACGGATAGCAATAAGGGCTATCGCTGAAACTAAGAAAGGAGGAGGACTACTGTGGATTTACGGGAGTTCATCGCTAAGTGTGACGAGAAAGGCGAGCTCAAAAGGATAAAGAAAGAGGTCGATTGGGATCTGGAATTAGTAACTATCTCCAAGCTGAATGAATTCAAAAAAGGGCCAGCGCTTCTCTTCGAGAACATCAAGGGCTATAAGACCCCACTTCTGACCGCAGCAATGTGCACCGAGAGTAGATTAGCTTTAGCCTTAGGCATGCCTGAACACTATAGCCTATGTGAGATGGCAAAGGAGTGGGTGAAGCTAACTGCTAAAGCCAAGATCCCGCCCAAGGTGGTCTCCGATGGTCCGGTGATGGAGAATGTCATCGAAGGAGACAAGGTTGATCTCTTCTCCTTGCCGGTGCCGAAGTTCTTTCCTTTGGATGGTGGACGCTATATAGGCACGGCCCACGGCCTGATCTCTCAACACCCGGATGAGGGCTGGACAAATGTGGGCACATATCGGATGCAGATCCTGGACAAGACTCATGCCGGCGTGCAATTACTTCGTGGCAAACACGCTGAGCTCATGCTCAGGAGGCACAGGGAGCTTGGCACGCCGATGCCAACGGCAGTTGCCATCGGTGAAGACCCGGCGTTGTTCTTGTTCGCCAGCACCACAGCGCCCTGGGGGATTAGCGAGTACGATCTAACAGGAGGGGTGCTCGGGGCACCAATGGAGGTCGTTAAGAGCGATTTCACTGGCCTTTTGATCCCGGCAGGGGCGGAGATCGTCCTTGAGGGTGAAATGAACCCAGACCCCGCCAGCTTTCGGCCAGAGGGGCCTTTCGGTGAGTATACTGGCTATTACTCTGCTGCGGCGGGGGAGGAATTCCCCAAGCCTGTCTTTGAGTGTAAACGCATCTTGCATCGAACCAACCCCATATTCTGGATCACCATGACGGGGCTACCTGTCGCCGACAGCCATTTGTCCGGTGCGCTTCAGGTTGCGGCATCGATATGGTCTGACCTCGGGGATATGAGGATCCCTGGAGTGCAGTCGGTCTATGTCTTGCCCGAAAGTGGCGGCAGGGTGACAGCTATCATTTCGATGAAGCAGATGTATCCCGGGCACTCAACACAAGTATTAACTGCTGTCGCTGGCTCGACCAGCGGTCACTATCGGTTGAAGATCCTCATAGTCGTCGATGAGGATATACCCCCTGACGATATGTCCAAGGTGTGGTGGGCAATAAGCCTGCGCACCGACCCCGAGCGTAGTGTCCAGATTGTGCGCAGAACCCGTGGCGGCCCGCTGGACCCAGGGGTATATATTGAAAACAGGGACATGGGTTCCAAGCTTTTGCTTGATGCTACCATACCTTTTGAATGGAAGAAGAAGCCGATCGTGACCCATCTGGATAAGGATATGGTGGCCAAAGTAGAGGCCCAATGGAAAGAGTATGGGCTTGAATAGCGAGCTCGCTTCATCTGGTTAATTAATGAGGGGGTATGAATTATGAAGACGGTGAGGTTTGACGAGAAACTGGCGGAGAAGTATATAAAAGAGGGGTATTGGACCCAGGAAACTCTGTATGATTATTGGGAGAAAAATGCCAAAGAGCGCCCCGACAAAGAGGCTTTGGTGGACTCAACGGGCAAGAGGTTGACTTGGGCCGAGGCGAAGCAAAAGATAGATAGGATTGCTCTTGCCATGGCTAAGGAACTGGGGCTGAAGAAGGATGATACCGTGTTAATACAACTGCCCAACTGTGTGGAGCAGTTCTTGGTCCGCGTTGCCTGTGAGAGAGCGGGCGTCATCGCCTTGACCGAGATGATTACCTTCCGCCACGCCGAGTGGAAGTGGCTCGCGAGTCAGACAAAGGCAGCAGGCGCTGTGGTCCCTAAAGTATACCGAGATTTCGATTTCTACCAGATGGTGAAGGAGGTTCAATCTGAATTGCCCCACCTGAAGCATATCATCGTCGCCGGCGACGATGTCCCCGAGGACGCTGTCTCGCTCAACAAGATAATGGAGCATCCTTATGAGAAGGAATACTCCATTGAAGAACTCAAAGATAGAAGAATAGATGCGATAAGGGAAGTTGGCTTCCTCGCCACCACCACCGGCACCACCGGCCTGCCCAAGATCATCGAGCAGACAATGGCCGCCCGCGCCATCCGGGCATCAAAGCCTCACATCGAGAACTGGCAACTCAATGCCGATGACATCATCGTTGCCATCGCACCCACTGCCGGGGCACCAGGCGGCACGCCGACCTACTTTTGCGCTCCAATGGTGGGGGCGAAAAGCGCTCTACTTTATGAGTGGACGCCGGAGAATGCCCTCGAGTTTATGGAGAAGGAGAGGGCTACCGTCATTGCTGTTGTGCCCACCCATTTAGCCAGAATGCTCCAGTTACCGGTGGAAAACTATGACCTCTCATCGATGCGCTTTGTCCGCACCTCTGGCGGACCCCTGGCACCGGCTCTGGCCGATGAGGCTGAGGAAAGGTTTCACTGCCCGGTCTTGAGCACCTACGGCACCCAAGATACGGGTTCAGTATCGGGGATGCCGATAACTGCCTCCAAGGAGATCAGGCGCTTGACAGTGGGCAAGCCACCGGCAGGCAACGAGACAAAGATATTGGATGAATCTGGGAAAGAGGTGAAGCAGGGGGAGGTTGGCCTCCTTTACTTCAGAAGCCCAAGCGCCCCCGCGGGCTATTATAGGGATCTTGAGAAAACGATGAGCGAAGCTTTTGACCCTGAAGGCTGGGCCTGCCCCGGCGACCTTGTAGTGCAGGATGAAGAGGGATACTTGAGAATAGTGGGCAGGCAGAAAGATATCATCATCCGCGGCGGTCAGAATATCTATCCCGGGGAGATCGAAGGCTTTCTTACTACCCACCCGAAGGTGTCCGCAGCAGCGGTTGTCGCCATGCCCGACAAGATAATGGGGGAGAAGGCATGCGCCTTTGTTGTGCTCAGGAAGAAAGGTGAGCAGTTCACCTTTGATGAGATGGTTGAATATCTGAAGAGCAAGAAAATCGCCATGTACAAACTTCCGGAAAGGCTGGAGATACTGGAGGCCCTTCCGGTGGTATCTGAGAGCAAGGTGGATAAGAAGCTGATGCGGCAATGGGTAACTGATAAACTCAAGGCAGAGGGTAAGGTATAGTAATTAGAAGCAGTGGCCAAAGCGGGGGTTACCGCCAAACGTTGGGCGGTAACCCCCGCTCACTTCGGAGGAGATAGCATGAGCACAGTGATAGTTGTGACAGCGACACTGGATACCAAGTGGCGGGAAGCGGGTTTCCTGCGCAGTGAGATCGAAGCGGAGGGCTATAGCACGCTCTTGATGGATATCGGCATGAGGGGCAATCCGGGGATAGTCGCCGATATCACCCGGGAGCAACTTATCTCTGCTGCTGGTCACGACCCTGAAGAATTCGCGCGCATGGATGATCGAGCAAAGTTAATGCAGATCATCACCGCTGGTGCGGCAAAAAGAATGCACGAGCTGAATTCATCAGGGAACTTGGGCGGAATCATAAGCGTAGGTGGTACCACCGGCACCCAAATGGGAACCGCCATCATGAAATCACTCCCCTTCGGTTTGCCCAAGTTCGCCCTTTCGAGCACGGCTTCACTCAGGGGATTAGCCGCCAGGTATATTGAGACTGCTGATATAACTTTAATGCACTCGGTAGTGGAGATCATAGGGCTCGATGATTTGGTGCGTAACGCTATATCACGAGCTGCCAAGGCCGTTTGTGCGATGGCAGAGGCCAATATGAAATCCCCGGTCTCAGCCCGCAAGCCAGGTGAAAAGCCGCTGATTGCACTGACCACGTTCCGCCCCACTGAAAAGTGCGCCACAATGGTAAGAAGCCAGCTTGAGGAACAGGGCTACCAAGTTATCGGCTTCAGCGCCGCCGGCATTGGTGATAAAGCCATGGAGGAGATGATAGAGAGGGAGAATGTCTTCGGGGCAGTTGTCGACCTCGCTCCAGGGGGTGTAGGCGAGGAGCTGCTTAAATTCGATAGGGCGGCAGGCCCCACAAGGCTGGAAGCTGCTGGTAAGGCAGGGATACCACAGGTGATTGCTCCCGGCGGCGTGAATTGGGGCAGCCCGGTTAAGAGCAGATATAAGCCAGAGTACTATCAACGCAAGATATATGACCTCGATGCTCTGCGCGCCTTTGTCAAGTTATCGCAGGATGAGATGGTCATGGTCGCAGATGCTATGGCGGATAAATTGAACAAAGCGCGTGGCCCGGTAAAGTTCTTGATCCCACTCGGTGGCTGGTCATCGGTAGACCCCAGAGGGACAGAGCTCTATGAGCCGGAGATAGATAGGGCATTTACTGAGGAATTGAAAAAACGGCTCAGGCCTGATATCGAGGTTAGAGAGATAGATGCCGACTTCGAGACACCCGAGTTTGCTCAAGCAGTAGTGCAAGCCTTTAATGAGGTAATGGGTTCATAGCTCCTTGAAAGTAGGCCTCCTCTTCTGTAGGAAGGCAGCGGTGCCCTCTTTAGAGTCCTCGCTGGTGGCCAGGAACCCCAGCGCTCGGGCCTCGAACTCCAAGGTCGAGTTTCGATCCACATTCATGCGCTCCCTGACCACGCTTTTGATCAGCTGCAGCGGCAAAGGCGACTTTTGAGCCAGCTTCCTGGCCAGGGCTTCAGCTTGGTAACTCACTGCACAGACTCCTCTGCTCAAATACTACTGCAAGGGGATGAGCGCGTCAGATCTTGTCTACCGAGGAAGGTTGACAAGCTGAGAAGAAGGTTATACAGGGCATTGACAGATTGGAAACACTGTGATATAATGCCGTCAAGTTTATTCTTAAATAGAAAGGAGGTGATATTGTGGGAGATGTACCAACTGCTAGTTGGACGGTAACGCAGCCGTGGCGGGGCATATTTGGCATGCTTGTCTGCCTGGGGATTGCATTTGGCATTTCCACTGCCTACAGCATGAGCGAGTTCATGGGACTGTTTACCGCGTGGGCTATCTGCATTGTCCCCATCGAAGTCATCGTCGGCATACCCTGGGGTGGCAAGTACCCTGCGGAGAAGTTTGATAACCCATGGCGGGGCTTTCTCATCATACTCTTCATGTTCTTCGTGGCCACCATCGCATTGTTGTTCATCACTCGATACATCGGCGGTGGTGGGGTGATGCATACTGTCGGCCCGATACATCCGCTGATGAACGTCTGGATCATCGGCGTGGTGATCACGACGTTTTTCGGGGTCATAGCCTTTGGCTGCTGGCCATTCCAGAAGATGTCGCTTCCCGCCAAGGGTTTCCTCACGCTGTTGGCTGTCTACCTGATCTGGACTGCCGGCTTCAGGCTCTTCAACTTTGACTATATAATGCTTGACCCCGGGTTTCACATTCCGGCCTATATCCATGGCGGTGTCTTCGAAAGCTTGGCCGGGGTAAACCCGAGCGGACCAATTGCCTGGGAGTCGGGTCTGACCTTCTTCTTCGGCATGGTTGTTTTCCTGTTTGTGCTTGTGCACCTGGGCTTTTGGCCGATCAGTAAGTTCAAGTCGTTGATGGTGCAGCCAATGATGGGCGTTGCGACCTTCATATTCTGTTTTATCGGCGCTTTCATCACCTATGCCATCATGGTCTGGGGCATGGATCTCTATCCGATCTATGTCATGACCTTGTATGTCGCCTATGCCTTCGGCATGCTGGGGATCCTGTTTATGTTCCAGATGTGGCCGGGCAGGCTGTGGAAGGGGCCAACGGGGGGCTTTATCAATCTCTTGCTCGCCGCCGTGCTCGCCATCGTAGCTTTCTATGGCATCAGGGGCTTTTGCTCCATGACTTTTGGTCCTGAGTGGTTCTATGCGTCGGCCGCCGGGCACGGGTATCTTCAGATGGGTCCTGATGGCTGGTTTTCCATGGCTAACGTGATGCTGGCCTTAACATTCCCCGCTTGGGCTGTATATGGACCAGTCTTTGACTTCTGGCCGTTGCCGCCCACGCCAGCACCTCCACCTCACTAATCCTGACTAAGTGGCTAAATAGATGGGGGTCATCCACGGATGACCCCTTATCTATTTATGAGAAGTCTGTGGGCAGGTTCTTGACTTAGCTCGGTGATTTGTGCTACCTTTAGCCAAGAACAAAGGAGCCTTTCCCTTGGCTGAAGTTCAATCTCCCCATCTTATCGATTGGGCCGTAACCAGGAAGTGTAATCTGAGCTGTCGCCACTGCTGTGGCATGACCGCTAGGGGACTCTCCACCGCGGAGGTGAAAAGGCGCGTGGCTGAGATCGCAGAGCTTGAGCCCGGCTGGGTCATTGTCGGGGGCGGAGAATGAGCGCATTAAGCGAGGCACTCAAATCGGGCAAGTTTGTGGTAACCTCTGAGCTTGGTCCGCCCAAGGGCGTGGACATCACGGAGATGCTGGAAGATGCTGCGCTACTTCAGGGGAGGGTAGATGCCATCAATGTCACCGATCAGCAAAGCTCAGTGATGAGGTTGGGCTCGCTTGCCGTATGTCGCCTTTTGCTGGAACGGGGCATCGAGCCCATCTTTCAGATGACCTGCCGTGACCGTAACCGCATCGCTTTGCAATCGGACCTGCTTTCCGCCTCTGTGCTCGGGATTGAGAATGTGCTTTGCCTCACCGGTGACTATGTTTCCTTGGGCGATCACCCTCAGGCCAAGCCGGTCTTCGACTTGGATTCAGTCTCCCTGCTTGAAACTGCGGGCAAGTTGCAGCAGGGGCAGGACCTGGCGGGAAAGGAGCTGAAAGGAAGCCCGGAGTTCTTTTTGGGGGCCGCAGTAACCCCGGGAGCCAATCCCTTAGCGCCACAGATACTTAAGATGGAGAAAAAGATCAAGGCTGGAGCCCAATTCTTCCAGACTCAGTCTGTCTACGAGCCGGAGCAGTTTGAAAGCTTTATGAACAAGGTGAGGCATTTCGATGTCCCGGTGTTGGTGGGACTCATCCTGTTGAAGTCGGCAGGCATGGCAAGGTTCATGAATAAGAACATCGCCGGCGTGCATGTGCCTGAGAGCCTGATCGAGGAGATGGATAAGGCTGAAAACAAACGGCAGAAAAGCATCGAGATCGCAGCCCGCCTGATCAAAGACCTGAAGCACCTCTGTCACGGGGTGCACATTATGCCGATCGGCTGGGAGAAGCAGGTGCCCGCGGTGCTGGACGCTGCCGGGCTCTAAGTTATCTTCACCTCGATGCGGCGAGGATGAGCCATTTTGGAGTAATCCTTTAACGGTTGTAACGCGGAGAGCTTTTCCAATTGCCCCACCTTTTCCAGGCGATTGTAGATCTGCACCCAGGCACATTCCCGATTGGGATCGACCTCACACATGCCGTCCCGATAGCCACCACAGGGTCCATTACGTAAGCCCTTGGCACATCTGGTGATAGGACAAATGCCGCCTGTCTCAGCCAAAATGCAATCTCCGCAAGCGGAGCATAGCTCGCCCCAGACTCCTTCTTCCAAGGGCATGCCCATAAACAAGGTGTTAACACCAGGAAGGACAATCGTATCAGGGAAGCGCTGTGCGAGGGTCTGAACCCCAACCCCGCAGCCTAGGGAAAGAACGGCATCGGCCTCTTTGACTCTGTCAGCGATTTCCTCAATGAATTCCCATTCGCATTGCCGCTCGACCGTATGCTCGGCGAACTGTTTCTCAGTGCCGGAAATCTTTTCTGCCATGCGCAGGGAGGAGGCAAGAACCGCTACCTCTTTCTCCCCACCGGCGAGACAGATAGCAACACAGGTACCGCAGCCCAAGATCAGAATCCTTTGATGACCTTTGATCATCTCTCTTATCTCTTCCAGCGATTTCTGACTTGCTATGATCATATCACACCCCCCGTGCCTTGATGGGGCTTGGCCCTAATTCCCTTATCCTGTCGCTCATTTCCTTGGCAACCTCCGCAAAACGGGTGCCATCGGCAGAGGACATGAAGAACATTTCAAGCCGTTCCTTTCCCAGACCGACCTCGTCGAGAATATTCTTGGCGCGCTCTACCCTTCTTTTGGCGCGGATATTTCCTTCTATGAAGTGGCAGCCCCCCTCGAGGCATCCAGCCACTAAGACACCATCGGTGCCTTGCTCGAAGGCTTTCAGGATGTGCAAAATATCAATCGTGCCTGAGCAAGGGAGCTTGATAACCTTAATGTTAGCCGGATACTGCAATCTCATAATTCCTGCCAGGTCAGCAGCAGCATAAGCGCAGTAATGGCAGCAAAAGGCGATGATCTCCGGTTCAAATCGATTTTCAGACATCACCTTTTCTCCTCGATGATTGGGATTATCAACCAACTGCCGTCAGCAAAGCTTCGCTCTTGGCTACCACTTGCTCCTCTCTGTAGTGCAAGAGCGTTATCGCCCTGCGCGGACACTCCGCAGCGCAGATGCCACAGCCTCGGCACTCAGCCACCTCTATTTCAGCGACCCCTTCCCGGTTGATGTAAGGCACTCCATAGGGACAGACGCGCACACAGGTGAGGCAAGCTTTACACTTATCGCGATCGACTTGAGCAATAAACCCTCCTACTTCAAGCTGTCTTTTCGCCAGAATGGTAGCTGCTCGCCCTGCCGCCGCCTGCGCCTGAGCTATAGCTTCGTCCATAAACTTAGGCGAATGTGCCGTACCGCACATGAAGATCCCCTCTGAAGCGAAATCCACCGGAGCTAGCTTTACATGTGCTTCATGGAAGAAGCCCTCTTTCGTGAGCGGCACTTTCAGAATACGGCTCAGCTCCTGATTGCCTTCGGACGGGGCCATAGGGGTGGCTAAAACCAGCAAATCTGGAGAGATAATGATTTCCTCACCTATAATGGGCTCAAAGATGTCAACCTCGATTTTGCCGTTGGCGGGGTGGAATCGAGGTAGTCTTTCATCGGTGTAGCGAATAAACACAATGCCATCGTCCCGTGCCTTGGTGTAAAGCTCCTCCTTGAATCCATAGGTCCTAATATCTTTGTACAGGATGTAGATATTTGCCTCGGGATTCAGCTCCTTGATTTTGCGGGCATTCTTAATGGCCACTGTGCAGCATACCCGACTGCAATAGCTTACATCCCACTCAGCAGGCTTAACGCACAAGATCATAGCGATGTCCTTGGCTTGGGCTACTTCCTCAGGGGAATCGGCGAGTTTCTGCTCAAGATCGCTCAACGTGAGCACCCGTTCATTCTGCCCCAGGAGGAATTCAGTGCCGCGGTATTCGCTGGCTCCGGTGGCTACAATGATTACCCCGTGTTCAACCAACCGCTGCTTTTGTCCACCCTCACTGGCCAAGGTGGTTTTGAAATTGCCGACAAACCCTTCTGTTTTGATTACAGCCGTGTCAGCTAGAACCTCGATAAGCTGATTTGCCTTAACCCGACCTATTAAGGATTGCAGAAGATCTTGAGGCCTCTGGTCATTAGTGGGGATATAGACCTTCCTCACCCAACCTCCGAGCTCTTTTTCCCGCTCCACAAGGTATGTCTTAAACCCCTGTTCGGCGAGGCTAAGAGCGGCAGTCATTCCCGCTATTCCTGCCCCGATAACGAGAGCCTCGTGGCTGAGCCCCAGAGTCACCTTGTGTAGCGGCTGCAGCAAGGCAACACGGGCTACAGCCATGCGAACCAACTTCTTAGCCTTTTCGGTTGCTTTCTCAGGCTCATGCATATGAACCCACGAGCACTGATCACGGATATTGGCCATCTCAAAGAGGAAGCGATTGAGGCCAGCTTCCCTTATCGTTTCCTGGAACAAAGGCTCGTGCGTTCGGGGGCTGCAGGAAGCCACCACTACTCGATTGAGATTATGCTCTTTGATTTTCTCCTTTATAATTTGCTGAGTATCTTGCGAACAAGTGTACAGGCTTTCATCGGCAAAGACGACATTCGGCAAGGTGGCGGCGTATTCCCTAACCTGGGGGACATTGACTACCCCCCCGATGTTTATTCCGCAATGACAGATGAACACGCCGATCCTGGCTTGCTCCCCGGTCACGTCTTTTTCAGGCGGATATTCCTTTTCTACGGTTAGTGTATGGCGTGCTGGGGAAAGCAAAGCTGAGGAACAGGCTGCTGCAGCGGTCCCCTGAACTACTGTCTCAGGAATATCCTTAGGGCTTTGGAAAGCTCCGCAGACGAATACCCCTGGCCTTGAAGTCTCCACTAACGAAAATTCACTGGTTTGGCAAAATCCGTATTTATTGAGGCGGATCCCGCACTTCTCAGCCAAATCAGCAGCTTTTTGACAGGGCTGAAGGCCCACCGAGAGAACCACCAGGTCGAACTCCTCCTTGGTCGATTTGCCATCCTCGGCAGCATATCTAAGAGATAGATCCCCAGTGCCATCGACCTCTTGGATGCTATAGACTTTCGACCTTATGAAGCGGACTTTGTGTTCGTCCTTGGCTCGATCATAGTATTCATCGAAGCCCTTGCTATACGTCCTCATATCCATGAAGAAGATGGTGGTGTCTAGATCAAACGGAACGTGCTCTTTGGCAACCACGGCCTGCTTTATGGCATAGGTGCAGCAGACTGAGGAGCAGTATTCGTTACCGGAGGTCACATCCCTTGAACCAACGCATTGGATCCAGGCGATCCTTCGGGGTGCCTTTTTGTCTGAGGGCCTTACTAACTCGCCTCGATAAGGCCCTGACGCGCTCAGAATGCGCTCAAATTCGATGCTGAGTACTACATTGGGGTATTTACCGTAGCCATAGTTCGAAATAGGGCTGGGATCAAATCGGTCAAAGCCAGGGCATAGAATGACAGAACCAACTTCAATTCTGGCCAGTTGTTGCGTCATCTCGTGATCCACGGCTTCTGCTCTACATGCTGCTACGCACTGCATGCACTCCGAGCAAACGCCACAACTTAAGCAGCGATCGGCCTCTTGGACCGCCTCCTCTTCCGAGAAAGCAAGCTTGACTTCATCAAAGCTACTGAGCCTTTCCTCTAGAGACAAAGTGGGTGGTTCCTGCCGAGGTCTGAGCTGCTTGGTCAGAGGAACCTCGCTCAGGCTGACAGGCTTTTCCTCTTCCACCACCCTGCCCTCCTTGATATCCTCACCCCTCAGATATCTGTCAATGGATATCGCTGCTCTCTTTCCAGCTGCCACCGCTTCAATAGCGGTAGCCGGTCCAGTTTGGACGTCGCCGCCAGCAAAGACTCCCTCTCGAGTTGTAGCTAAGCTTAGCGGATCAATGATCAAAGCCCCATATTCGTCGGTTTGTATCCCGCTATCCTCAGCCAAGAAAGACAGATCGGAGACCTGACCAATTGCAGGTATGACCATGTCAACATCTATTTCAAAGTCAGAGCCTTCGATGGGTATGGGACGCCTTCTCCCGGAAGGATCAGGTGCCCCTAATTCCATGCGGATGCACCTGATACCTGCTACTTCGCCGTTTTGAACTAGAATCTCAGTGGGGGTGACCAGATAGCTTATCTTAATTCCTTCGCCCTCGGCTGCTTCTATTTCCTCATCGCTTGCTGGCATTTCCGCCCTTGTGCGCCTATATAGGATTGATATATCTTTGCCACCCAGCCTGAGTATTGATCGAGCAGCATCTATAGCTACATTGCCACCGCCTATGATGGCTGCCTTTTCTCCTACTCTTACCTCATTCCCTAAGTTGATCTCTCTCAGAAGGGTAACTCCATGAACGACTCCTTCTGAATCCTCCCCAGGAATGCCCAGCTTTTGACTTTTGTGAGCCCCCGGGGCGATGAAGACCGCTTTGTATCCTTGTTGGAAAAGGGTATCGATGGTTAAGTCCTTGCCGATAGGAGTGTTGGTTCTGATTTCCACCCCTAAGCGCTTGATCTCCTCGATCTCTTGTTCCAGTATTTTCCGGGGGAGGCGATATGCAGGGATGCCCACATAGAGCATGCCTCCTGCCACAGGCAGCGCCTCGAAGATGGTCACCTGATAGCCCGCTTTGGCCAAGAAGTATGCAGCAGTCAGACCCGCTGGACCTGAGCCGACGATAGCAACCTTTTCGTCTTTTGTTCTTACCTCGGTCAAGGGTTCTTCGTCCCTAGCTTGATCGGCGACAAATCGCTTGAGGGCAGCAATTGACACCGGTTTATCAAGTTCCCCTCTATTGCACTTGGCCTCACATGGATGGGGACAAATTCGGCCCAGCACACCTGGCAAGGGAAGACTCTGCTTAATTAGAGCGAGTGCCTCTTGGTACTTCCTCTGGCCAATCAAGGCAATGTAGCCTTGCACATTCAGACCCGCAGGGCAGGCAAGGTTGCAGGGCGGGTGCCCCCTCTTGTCAATGGCAAAAGCGCTGGGGAAAGCTTGAGCGAAAGGTCTATAGATTGCTTTTCTCGGGATCAAGCCTTGGTCGAATTCACTTGGTATCTCTACAGGGCACACCTCCGCGCATTCACCACAGCCAGTGCATTTTTGAACGTCAACATATCTTGGGTGCTTTGTCACTAAAACCTCGAAGTTTCCTGCCTCTCCCCGGATATCCAAGATCTCTGAGCAGGCCATAATCTCGATATTCAAATGCCTGCCACACTCCACCAGTTTGGGGGACAAGATGCACATAGAGCAGTCATTGGTGGGAAAGGTCTTGTCAAGCTGGGCCATCACCCCGCCGATAGCCGGAGATCGTTCCACCAGGTAGACCTTATAGCCAGATTCGGCCAGATTGAGCGCTGCCTGAATCCCTCCGATCCCCCCTCCTACAACCAGCACGGCTCCGATTTTCTGTTTCTGATTCATGGCAAATAGCTCATTCGTCAGATATTGCGGTATGCTTGATCCAGTAGCTCAACCGGGTGCACCACTCGGGCCTGTAGCCCCGTTCTTTTCACACCTAAGCGCAGCTGCATCTGACACCCCGGGCAGCCAGTGGCGATCAAATCGGCCCCAGTGGCGGCGATTTTTGTCATCTTTCGCTCCAAAATCTTCATCGAGGTATCGTAATGGGTGAGATTGTAGCTGCCAGCACCACCGCAGCATACGTCTGAATCTTTCATCTCAATGAATTCGAGTCCCGGGATGAGATTAAGAAGCTGGCGTGGCTCGTGGCCAACCTTTTGCTCCCGCAACAGATGGCAAGGATCGTGATAGGTAACCTTGCTTCTAATCTCCCCGAAGTCCTGCCTTAAGCTTACGCTCTGGATTAAGAACTTACTGATGTCCTGTATCTTCTCACTGAAATCCAGGGCGCGCTCGGCATACTCCGAATCCTCCCTGAGCAGATTGTGATACCCTTTGAGGAATGATCCGCAGGTAGCGCAGTCGGTAATGATAACTTCAACTCCAGTTGAGGCAAAAATGTCGATATTGTGCCTTGCTAGCTTCCTCGCCTGTTCTATCTCCCCGTAGCCCATGCAAGGCATGCCACAGCATTTCAGGTCATCTGGGATTACCACCTCACACGAGTTCTTGGTTAGGGTTGACACTGTCGCTATGCTAGCGGTGGCAAAAACCAGGTTTTGGGCGCAGCCCAAAAAATAGCCGACCCTGTGTTTTCTCTCTCCCTCTGCGGGCATTACTTGCCTCAATCGACTTCTTGCAGCCCTAAGGGGTAGCGGGGGAAGCAAATACTCTAGGCTTCCCAACTTCTCTGAAAGAATACTCAGCGCCTTTGACCAACGTATTAGTGACTGCAAGCCCGAGTGTTGGTAAAGGCTGAAGGGACGGGCAAGAAGAAGATCCAGCCTTTTGGGAAACGGCAACAGGCTTTGAAAGATGAGCCTTCTAGCAAAAGAGGGATGGACATAGCCCTCTTTTACTGCCATATATCGCAAAACACTTACTATGTCGCTGAATCTCACGTCCTGCGGACAATGAAATGAACAGTTGTAGCACAGTAAGCAAAGCCATATAGAAGGGGAGGAGAGAACCTTTTCCCTCATCCCCATTAAGATCATTCTGATGACTTTTCTGGGATCAAGGTCTTCGTCTATTTCGCTAACGGGGCATCCCCCGGTGCAACCACCGCAAGCAAAGCAGCGTTTGATACTCTCTGCACCAGGCTGCGCGGCGACGTCATACTTGAACTTCGGGTCCAGTTCCTTCACCAATGTCGTGGCAATCTCGCTCAACTCCTACCCATGATTCATCCTCATCTGCCGCCTTCGCCCATGTCAAAACCCATAATAGAAGCTAATCCCCGAGCTCATCGCTCATCCAGCTCAAGTAATCTGGGTTGCCGCCTATGAGGGGCAAAGCGATGACCTCAGGGACTTCGTAGCTATGAGCCTCTTTGACCAAGCTCACGATTTCGTCAACTAAGGATGCTTTGGATTTGACAATCAAAACCGCTTCGTCGGCGGAGTCGAGCTCTCCTTTCCACCAGAAGAGCGACCGCACCTTTGGTATGATATTCACACAAGCAGCTTTTCTCTGCGTGAGCAATCTATTTGCTATCTTCTCAGCTTCCTCGTCTATGCTGGCGGTGATCAAGATGACAACGGGGACGAATTCCTTCATTTCAGTATTCCCTTGACAATGACATCGATTGCCTTTTCCTCGCTGAGCCCACGGGCCATCAATGTCTGCAGCTGTCTCTTGTCGATGCTGCCGATAGCAGCCTCGTGGGTAACCTTCGCCTGCTCATCCCTTACCGATACCACCGGGATCGCCTTGGCTATAGCCTCCTCTCCATTAACGATCTCGATGCAATCGACATGCCCTCGGGCAAAAGGGGCGTTACCATATGTTTCACCCATCACCACTGCCTTTGCCCGGTCATTTAACACCAGGCGGCTTTTGGCCAGACCCTTAGCTCCCGCACCATTGAGATGGATTTTCTCGGCTACTCTTATATCATCTTCATTCTTGCCATAGACCTTTACCACGAGCTCGCTTATGCTCTTTTCGTCACCGAACACCTCGAAGTCGTAGTCCAACATGCCGACACATCCCTCAATGAGGGTGAAGG
>Ga0209427_10003027_pt1 | contig 19763 bp, 31 predicted proteins | sample DeeMarSWOR136_30_FD_187465 | JGI IMG/M metagenome (GOLD analysis project Ga0209427, IMG submission 187465) | Marine sediment microbial communities from White Oak River estuary, North Carolina - WOR-1-36_30 (SPAdes) (version 2) | ecosystem: Environmental > Aquatic > Marine > Intertidal zone >...
GACGCGAGACAGGAGACACGGGACAGGATGCCTGAAGTCTCAAGTCTCAAGTCTTGAGTCTTCCAAGTATCAGGTCTTCTTCAGAACGAGCAGAGGCGGCTGTGGAATAGTTGCTTTGCTGAGGTAACAGGGCGATGTTACAACCAAGGAGAGTAAAATATCGCAAGGTACATCGAGGCCGGCGCAAGGGCACGGCGCAAGGGGGGAACGCCGTGGCCTTCGGCGAATATGGGCTGCAAGCACTGGAGCCGGCTTGGCTCACCAGCCGCCAGATCGAAGCAGCACGCCGTGCCATTGTGCGCCACGTCAGACGAGGTGGCCAGATTTGGATTCGCATCTTCCCCGATAAGCCGGTGAGCAAAAAGCCAGCGGAAACCCGTATGGGTGGGGGCAAGGGCTCCCCAGACCATTGGGTGGCGGTGGTCAAGCCGGGGCGGATGCTGTTTGAACTCGCTGGGGTCAAAGAGGAGACGGCGAAGGAGGCGCTGCGCCTCGCCTCTCATAAGCTGCCTATCGATGTTCAATTCGTCGCCAGGGATGAGAGATGATGATGGATGAGATTCGAAAGCTAAGCGATGAGGAGCTGGCCAAACAGCTTGAGGAAGCGCATCGGGAGCTTTTTAACCTCCGATTTCGGGCTGCTGCCAACCAGCTCACAAATTATAATGAAATCCGCAAGGCGAGGAAGAGCATCGCCCGAATAAAGACCGTAATCCGGGAGCGGGAGCTAAGCGAAGTAAGATGAGTCCAAAGACACTCACCGGTCGCGTGGTCAGCGACAAAATGGATAAGACAGTGGTGGTCGTGGTTGAGTCTCGGCGCCGCCATCCCCGCTATAAGCGGGTGGTCAAGTATAGTAAGAGATTCAAAGCCCATGACGAGGACAATGTCTGCCATCTCGGTGACGTGGTGAGGATTATGGAAACCCGCCCTTTGTCCAGGGAGAAAAGGTGGCGTGTCGCCGAAATCCTGAGCAGGAGGGAGGCAGTTGAGGCTCCTCCCATGGACGTGGAGTAAAGTGATCCAACCGTATACCAGGCTTAAAGTGGTCGATAACAGCGGCGCCCGGGAAATAATGTGCATTCATGTGCTCGGGGGCACCAGGAAAAGGTATGCCCGAGTCGGTGATCTCATTGTGGCCGCAGTGAAGGAAGCCGTGCCCGGAGCCGCAGTGAAAAAGGGCGACGTGGTCCGAGCTGTCATCGTGCGCACGGTTAAGCGCTATGGTCGCCCCGATGGCTCATATATCAGGTTCGACGAAAATGCAGCGGCAATCCTCGATGACAAGGGCAATCCCAAGGGCAGTCGTATCTTCGGCCCTGTGGCTAAGGAGCTGCGGGACAAGAATTTCATCAAGATCGTATCTTTGGCCCCTGAGGTGCTATAGATGAAGATTCGAAGAGGGGATGAGGTCTTGGTGCTCACCGGCAGGGATCGGGGGGAGATGGGGAAGGTTCGTCGCGCTTTCCCCCGAGAAAATCGGGTATTGGTGGAAGGGGTTAATATGGTCAAGCGCCATATGAAGCCGCGGGGTCGGACCAGCCAGGCGGGGATCATCACGCGCGAGGCGTCAATTCATGTCTCCAATGTGATGCTCATCTGTCCCAAGTGCCAGCAGCCGACTCGCATCGGCTTTCGCCTCCTCGAAGATGGGAGCAAAGCTCGGGTATGCAAAAAGTGCCAGGAGGTGATAGAGGAGGTGACAGAGTAATGGCGTCGAGACTGAAGGAAAGATATCGAGAGGAGATAGTGCCCCGCTTAATGCAGGAATTTGGCTATAAGAACCAGATGCAGGCACCGAGGCTGGAGACGATCGTGCTCAATATCGGTCTCGGGGAGGCGATTCGAGATCCCAAGGTTTTGGAGGCAGCAGCCGGCGATTTAGCCCAGATTTCAGGGCAACGCCCGATAACCACCAGGGCTAAGAGGTCTATTGCTGGCTTCCATTTGCGTCAAGGAGTTGCCATCGGGCTCATGGTCACCTTACGTGGGGAGCGGATGTACCATTTCCTGGATAGGTTGGTCAATGCCGTCCTGCCCCGCATCCGAGACTTTCAGGGTGCTCCCCGAGATTCCTTCGATGGCCAAGGCAACTACTCGCTTGGGATCAAGGAGCAGATTGTGTTCCCTGAGATCGATTATGACCACATCGACAAGGTTCGCGGGCTTCAGGTCTGCATCGTGACCACAGCGCAAAGTGATGAGGAGGGAAGGCGCCTCTTGGAGCTTCTGGGCATGCCCTTCTCCAGGAAGTGATAATGGCTAAGGTATCGAGGATAGTGAAATCACAGCGGCCGGCAAAATATGAGGTGCGGCATCGCAACCGTTGCTATCTCTGTGGTCGGTCACGAGCTTATATTCGCCTGTTCGGCCTGTGCCGCATCTGCTTTCGCAAGCTGGCGCTGGAGGGGAAGATTCCCGGGGTGAGAAAATCGAGCTGGTGAGTCACTATGAGCAGCACTGATCCGATTGCCGATATGTTGACCAGAATCAGAAATGCCATCATGGCCAGACATGACTCGGTTCTGATTCCGGCATCCAAGACCAAGATCTCCATCGCTAATATCCTCAAAGAAGAGGGTTTTATCACGGACTATGAGGTAGTGAAGGGGGATACACCACAGCGCGTGATCAAGATTCAGCTCAAGTATGCGGGAAAGAAGGAGCCGATATTGACCGGGCTGAAAAGGGTGAGCAAGCCCGGACTCAGGGTGTATGTGAGCAAAGGGGAAGCCCCCAGGATCTATGAGGGGCTGGGCATCACCATCTTATCCACGCCATTAGGGGTGATGACGGGGCGGCAGGCCTGGCGTAAAGGTGTTGGCGGCGAAGTCTTATGCTATATATGGTAAAGGGGTGCCGATGTCAAGGGTGGGAATGAAGCCGATTTCTTTGCCCCCGGGGGTTGAGGTCGATATCAGCGGCACTGAGGTCGCGGTCAAGGGGCCTAAGGGTGAGGTTTCTCGGACTTTCCACCCCGATATGATCATTACCTTGCAGGATCGGACTCTCATGGTGTCTCGACCTTCAGATAACAAAACCCATCGCTCACTTCATGGCCTCACCAGGAGCCTGCTGGCTAACATGATCGAAGGGGTGACTAATGGATTTCGGAAGGGTCTGGAGCTGGTGGGGATGGGCTATCGAGCTCAGACATCAGGGGACAAGCTGGTGCTCCAGGTAGGATACACCCATCCCGTGGAGGTCACCGCTCCCCCAGGCATCTCGTTCGCTGTTGAGGGCAATAACCGGATCATTGTTTCAGGTATTGATAAACAACTGGTAAGTCAGGTAGCAGCGCACATTCGGATGGTGAAGCCGCCCGACTCCTATGTGGGAAAGGGCATCAGATATACCGGCGAGGTGGTTCGGCTCAAGCCAGGGAAAACGGGGAAGGTGGGGAGGAGGAGATAGATGCCCAGGGGGGCTCGAAAGAGAAGGCATGTCCGGGTCAGGAGGAAGGTATCAGGGACGCTCGAGCGTCCCCGTCTCTGCGTCTTTCGCAGCCTGAAGCACATTTATGCCCAGGTTATAGATGATGACAGCGGACACACCTTGGTTTCGGCCTCCACCCTCGATGCTGAGGTCAGGGCTGAGGCCCAGGGTAAGGCCAAGGCGGAGAGAGCCAAATTGGTGGGGGGCGTGATCGGGCAACGAGCCTTGGCTCAGGGGCTGAGTCGCGTTGCCTTCGACCGCGGGGGATATGAGTACCATGGTCGGGTGCAGCACCTCGCCCAGGCTGCCCGTGAGGCTGGGTTGGAGTTCTAATGGCGCAGAGAAACACGATAAACGTGGATGAGTTAACTCTCACGGAAAGGCTGGTTCATATTAGGCGAGTGGCCAAAACAGTGGCTGGAGGGCGTCGCTTCAGCTTCAGCGCCTTGGTTGTGGTTGGCGATGGTGAGGGCCATGTTGGCGCTGGGTTGGGGCAAGGGCGGGAGATACCCGAGGCCATCAGAAAGGCCGGGGCTATTGCCAGAAAGAATTTGATCAGTGTACCGCTGGTGGGGAGCACTATCCCACATAAAATAGTCACCAAGTTTGGCGCGGCCGAAGTCCTGCTCAGGCCAGCGGCTCCGGGAACAGGGGTCATCGCCGGAAAGTCGGTGAGAGCTGTGCTCGAGGCCGCTGGGATCAAGGACATCCTGACCAAGTCCTTGGGCGGCTCCAATCCGATAAATGTGGTGCGGGCCACAATGCTGGCCTTGAGCCAGCTGAGACAGCACGAGGAGGAACTGGCAAAACGGGGCTTAAAGTGAGGCAGAATGAACTGGCCCCAACTCCGGGGTCGATACGGAACAGGAAACGAGTTGGCCGCGGCGTGGGCAGTGGTCATGGTACCTATTCCTGCCGTGGCAGCAAAGGGCAAAAGGCTCGCTCTGGGGGCAAGCCTCATCCCCTTTTTGAAGGCGGTCAGACCCCTTTAGTTCAGCGCTTGCCCAAGAAACGGGGCTTCACCAACATCTTCAGGAAGGACTATGCCATTGTCAATCTGGGAAGCCTTGCTATTTTCGGCGAGGGCGCTGAGGTAACGCCGCAGAGGATGGTGGCCGCCGGGCTGATCAAGTCACTGAAAAAGCCGGTAAAGGTTCTGAGCGGTGGCGAGATTCACTCGCCTTTGTTGATACAAGCGAACAAGTTCTCCCAGACGGCTAAGAAGAAGATCGAGGCCGCGGGAGGGACGGCAGTGGAGATAGAGGAGAGCAAGGAAAAGGCGATGAGGGGCTGATGATGGAGCGGGAGCAGGAGTGGCCAAAGCCGAGGATAGTCCAGGCGGTGAGCGATGCCCTGAACACGCCCGATGTGAGACGGAAGCTGCTGTTCACCTTGGCTATCTTGATTCTGTTTCGCTTCATGGCCAGTATCCCCGTGCCCGGGATTGATACCCAGGCATTGGCGGCCGGCGTTGACCTGGGTCCGTTCTTCGGCATGCTGGACATATTCAGCGGCGGCGCCCTGAGGACGGCAAGCATTGTTGCCATGGGGGTCTATCCTTATATTACCGCCTCGATCATAATGCAGCTTTTGGTTCCCATCATCCCCAGGCTTCAGGAGCTGAGCAAGGAAGGTGAGGCAGGGAGGAGGAAGTTAGATCAATATATCCACTGGCTGACTGTGCCCTTGGCTATGCTCCAAGGCTACGGGATGTTGATAATCTTCTCTCGGGGCCTCTTTGGGGGCGCATTGCCTCTCTGTGCCCCACCCTGGCCCTTAGCAGGCGGCAATTTCTTGACTACCGCAGTCATGATGTTCTCCATAACTGCGGGCACTTTGTTCCTTATCTGGCTCGGGGAGCGGATCACCGAAAACGGCATTGGCAACGGCATCTCGATAATAATCTTTGGCGGCATCGTCGCTGTCTTGCCTGAGAATATCTGGAGCAGCCAGCGTGTCACCGGCTGGGGTGGGTTTTTCCTTTTGATCGTGTTGCTACTGGCGATCGCTTTGTTGATCGTATATGTTTACGAGGGCCAGCGCCGCATCCCGGTGCAATACTCGAGGAGCACCTTTCGTGGCGGCAGGATGTATCGGCAGACCGGGGGCACCCATATCCCACTCAGGGTTAATTCCGCGGGGATGATACCGCTCATCTTTGCCATGTCAATCATGCTCATGCCCGGGATGATAGCCAGCTGGTTTGCCGCTCCTCCAGGGGCAGACCCCAATTTTGCCAATTCGATTATGAACTTCTTCAACCCGGATGGGATGGCCGGTGGTTTCCCCTATTGGTCACTTTACTTCCTCCTTGTCGTTGGTTTTACCTTTTTCTATACCATGGTCATCTTTCAGCAACAGAATATACCTGAGACCTTGCAGCGCCAAGGTGGTTTCATCCCCGGGATCCGTCCCGGCAAGCCCACCGCTGACTACCTCAATCGAGTATTAACCCGGATCACCTGGGGTGGGGCACTATTCTTGGCCCTGGTGGCCGTAATGCCCCTGTTCGCCAAATTGATCACTGGAGCCCCTACTGGGACCGGGCTGATGATCGTGAGCAGTGCTGGCTTGCTCATCGTGGTCGGGGTCGTTCTGGACACCATGAGGCGGCTGGAGGCGGAGCTGTTAATGCGTCACTATGAGGGATTCATGAGGTAATAGGGATGCGAGTTATCATTTTGGGCGCACCCGGTGCCGGCAAGGGGACGCAGGCAGCACTCCTTTCTAAGGAGCTGGGATTGGCTCACATTGCCTCCGGGGACCTCTTCCGCCAGGCACAGAATGCAGGAGATGAACTTGGGGCTATAGCTAAGTCTTACATGGAAAGGGGGCTCCTGGTCCCGGATGAGGTGGTGATAAAGATGATTTTAGAGCGCATTGCCGCCCCAGATTGCATGCAGGGCTTTATCTTGGATGGTTTCCCCAGGACACTGGAGCAGGCGCGGGCTTTGGATCAAGCCCTGGGTGGGAATGGCATCGACCATGCGCTCTATATCAGGGTTTCGGATGAAGAACTGATCAGAAGGCTGAGCGGACGCTGGCTCTGCCGCAATTGCCAGGCGCCATATCACATGATCAATAATCCGCCACGGGTGCCTGGGCGCTGTGACCTGTGCGGTGGTGAGCTTTACCAGCGCCCCGATGATGCCGAGGAGACGGTGAGCAAGCGAATCGAGGTCTACATGGCTCAAACTATGCCCCTCATCGACTATTATGCCGCAATGGGCAAATTGACCGCGGTCGATGGCGAGCAGGATATCGATGCGGTGGGCAATGATTTGCTCGCAGCCCTTGGTCGAGGAAAAGGCCGGGGGAAATGGGGATAATCATCAAGACCGCTCAGGAGATCGCTATCATGGTGGAGGCAGGCCGGATCGTGGCCGCTGTCATTGCTGCTTTGACCCGAGCGATAGCGCCTGGCATAACCACCAGGGAGCTGGATGCTCTTGCCGTTCGGGAGCTGAAGCGACATGGCGCTGCTGCTTCGTTCAAGGGCTATCGAGGCTTCCCCGCCTCTATTTGTGTCTCAGTCAATAATGAGGTGGTTCATGGCATCCCCGGGGAACGGGTGCTCCAAGAGGGGGATATTGTGGGCCTTGATTTCGGCGCTTACTATCGCGGCTTTCATGGCGATGCTGCGGTGACCGTTGGGGTGGGGAACATCGATTCGCAGTCGAGGAGCCTGCTCGAGGTCGCCGAAGGGGCTTTGCGGGCGGGGATCGCCGCCGCTCACGAGGGGGCAAGGTTAGGCGATATCTCGGCGGCAATTCAGTCCCATGTCGAATCTCGCGGTTTCTCTGTAGTTCGTGAGTATGTCGGACATGGCATTGGTCGGGAGATGCATGAAGAGCCACAAATCCCTAATTTCGGCCCCCGGGGGCAGGGTCCGCTACTGCAAAATGGCATGACCTTAGCCTTAGAGCCCATGGTTAACGCCGGGGACTGGCGGACCAAGGTGAGCGCTAATAACTGGACGGTGGTCACGGCTGATGGCAGCCTTTCCGCACACTTCGAGAATACCATCGCCATCGATGGTGCTGAGGCAAAGATATTGACCCAGCTTTAAATTAGAGGCATTATATAAAGTAGCGCTTATGGCGAAAAAGGAAACTATCGAAGTCGAGGGAACAGTGGTCGAGCCCTTGCCCAACGCTATGTTCCGGGTGGAGCTTGCTAATGGGCATCTGGTCTTGGCTCATGCCTCGGGCAAGATGAGGATGCATTTTATCAAGATCGTGCGCGGCGATAGGGTTCTGGTTGAGCTCTCTCCTTATGATCTGGGCCGGGGCCGGATCACCTATCGCTTCCGTTGAGGAATGATGAAAGTTCGTGCGTCGGTGAAGCGACGCTGTGAAAAGTGCAAGATTGTACGGCGCAAAGGCGTTGTGCGGGTGATATGCTCAAATCCGAGACATAAGCAGAGGCAAGGTTAATTGGTGAGGAGGGTACATGGCACGCATTGCCGGTGTCGACATTCCCAAGGATAAGCGCGTTGAGGTCTCTCTCTGCTATATCTATGGCATCGGTCCCAGTTTGAGCAAGAAGATCCTGGCTCAAACTGGGGTTGACCCAGATACCAAGGTCAAAGACCTCAATGATGATGAGCTGAGCCGCATCCGTGAGTCCATAGACCGAGGGCATAAGGTTGAGGGTGACCTGAGGCGGGAGATCAACTTCGACATCAAGCGACTTATTGAAATCGGCTGCTATCGTGGGCTAAGGCACCGCAAGGGGCTTCCGGTTCGAGGGCAGCGCACCAAAACCAATGCCCGGACTAAGCGAGGCCCGCGCAAGACAGTGGCTGGCAGAGGTCGCCGCCGCGGCATGGGCAAGAAGTAAATTGAGGTGATATATGGCTAAGAAGAAGCCAACTCGGGTCAGAAGGCGAGAGCGGAAGGGGATAATCCGGGGGCGAGCCTATATTCAGTCTACATTCAATAACACCCTCATCACCCTTACCGATCCCCAGGGGAACGTCATCGCCTGGGGCAGCTCCGGCACTGCCGGGTTTAAGGGAGCGCGCAAGGGCACTGCCTTTGCTGCCCAAAGGGCTGCCGAGGTGGCAGCACGGCGGGGGATGGAGCACGGATTGCGCCAGGTGGATGTGTACGTAAAGGGACCGGGGAGTGGCCGAGAGGCAGCAATTCGTACCCTGCAAGCAACTGGGCTTAATATCCTCAGCATCAGGGATGTAACCCCTGCGCCCCACAATGGCTGTCGCCCGCCAAAGAGAAGGCGAGTATAGAGGGAGGCATGGAGATGGCCCGCTATGTAGGGCCAGTTTGCCGGCTATGCCGGCGCCAGGATGAGAAGTTAATGCTTAAGGGGCAGCGATGCTTAACCCCAAAGTGCCCCTTGGAGCGGCGGCACGCCCCTCCAGGGGAGCAGCATCGTCGTCCCCGCAAGTTATCTGAGTACGGCATCAGGCTCAAGGAGAAACAGAAAGCTCGGCATATCTACGGGGTGTTGGAACGTCAGTTCCGCCGCCACTTCGCTGACGCCCGGAGGCGCCCTGGTTCCACCGGAGAGAACTTGCTCAAGGTGCTGGAGCTGAGGCTTGACAATGCGGTCTATCGCCTTGGCTTCGCTGATTCCCGATGTCAAGCAAGACAGTTGGTCCGCCACGGGCACTTCGCCGTCAATGGACATAAGGTGAATATCCCATCATATATGGTCACGCCCGGGGATACCATCGCCTGGAGGGAGAAGAGCAAGCAGCTCGTGCAGTATGACAGAGCGGCTCAAGAGGTTGGCAGCAGGCCCGTCCCCAGTTGGCTGAGTCTGGATCCTGAGACCCTTATCGGGCGGGTGTTGACTGAGCCCAGCCGCGATGAGATCGATTCCATCATTGATGAACACCTTATCGTGGAATACTACTCCAGATAGGAGGCGAGAGTGTGGTGCAGCCTGTAAGTGCTAAGATAGAATGTGAGCAGGCTTCTGGTAGCTATGGACGCTTCATCATTGAGCCTTTGGAGTCTGGCTTTGGCGTCACCTTGGGCAATGCCCTGCGCCGCGTCCTGCTGAGCTCCCTTCCTGGGGCTGCGGTGACCGCAGTCAGGATCGAAGGAGCGCAGCATGAGTTCTCTACTATCCCTCATGTCAAAGAGGATTGTATGGAATTCCTGCTCAATATTAGGGGAATCAGACTCCGCTCCCTGTCCGAGCACCCGGGGAAATTGACTCTCGAGGTTGCTGGCGAGGGGGCTGTCTGCGCTGGGGATATCAAACCATCCGTGGATTTCGAGATTGTAAACCCCGAGCTCCATCTGGCGACGCTGGACTCAGCAGATGCTAAGCTCGACGTCGAGTTCTACGTGGAGCAGGGCAAGGGATACAGGGAGGCAAAGGCCGACGATAGCCTGCCTATCGGGGTGCTGCCATTGGATGCGATCTTCACCCCTATCCGCAGGGTGAATTTCACCGTGGAAAAGGCCCGGGTGGGTCAAGTGAGCAATTACGACCGGCTGATCTTGGAGGTCTGGACCGATGGCACTATATCGCCCACAGACGCGCTCACTGAAAGCGCTCGGATACTAACTGAGCAGTTCTCTGTCTTTTATGACCTGGCTAAGCCTGCCGTAGTCGAAGTTAAGGCTGGGCCTTATGATATGCCCATAGAGCAACTCGGCCTCTCGTCACGAACCCTCAACTGCCTCAAGCGAAGTAAGATCGCCAATGTTGGGCAGTTGTTGGAGAAGAGTAGGGAGGAATTAGAAGCGATGAAGGGGTTTGGCCGCAGATCTCTAGAGGAGGTCTGGGATCGCCTCGAAGCCCGGGGCTTTAAGGTGGCTGAAAAAGAGGTCGCCGTGCCTGAGGTGGGGGAGGAGGCGGAAGCAATAGAAAAACTCAAGGCTAAATTCAAGGTCAGGAGGAGATGAGGCATCGGGTAGCAGGGCGCAAGCTCTCCAGGGATACAGGTCACCGGTTGGCTATGTACCGAAACCTGGTAACTGACCTTTTGCGATACGAAAAGATCGTCACTACCGAAGCCAAGGCAAAGGAGGCCCGATCATTGGCGGAAAACGTGATCACCTTGGGCAAGGAGGGGGATTTACACGCCCGCCGTCAGGCATTCTCCTTCGTCAGTGACAAAACGGTGGTGAAGAAGGTATTCGATGAACTGGCCCCCAGGTATGCCGATAGGCAAGGGGGCTATACCAAGCTGGTCCGCTTAGGACCCCGGATTGGGGATGGGGCACCAATGGTCCAGCTGGAATTGGTTTAGGGGTGGCTACCAATTGCTAAGCTTGCTTTGCTCGTCGAGTATGAGGGGACAAGATACCACGGATTCCAGATCCAGCCCAAGGTGCCCACAGTGCAGGGGGCATTGGAGCGGGCTCTATGGAGATCGACCGGGGAGTGGATTCACATTGTTGCCGCTAGTCGCACTGATGCCGGCGTTCATGCTCAGGGGCAGGTGGTGGTGTTCGAAACCTGCTCTGCCTTTTCCCCAAACACTTTTGTTCGGGCTCTTAATTTCTATCTGCCCCAGGACATTGCCATTAAGGCCTGCTCACAGGTGGAGGATGATTTCAATCCCAGGAGGCAAGCCACGAGGCGTGAATATCGCTATGCCATTCTCAATAGCCTGACCCCTTCGCCTCTACAGCGAAGGCATGCCCATTTTGTGTTCAGGCGGCTTGATGTAGAAGCTATGAATCAAGCCTGTCGCGCCGTCATCGGGAAGCATGATTTTGCCCCGTTCACCACTCCGGTTGCCGAGGCAAAGAGTACGGTGCGCACTGTGTTCCAGGCCGAGGCACACAGAGAGCGGGAGCTGGTGCTTTTCCGCATGGCAGGCGATTCATTTTTGCCCCAGCAGGTGCGGCGGACTGTGGGCCCCCTGATCAAAGTAGGCTCGGGACTGATGGAGGTGGAGGAGTTTTGGGAGCTCGCAAAGTCGAAGGTAGTGGGGCTGGCCGCGCCGGCACCAGCTCACGGGCTCTGCTTGATGCGGATTGATTACCCCAATCTTAAGTTCGAGAACGGCGGAAATGAAGACCTATAGCACCAAGGCCTCGGATATCGAGCGGGAATGGCATGTAATCGATGCCTCAGGGAAAACCTTGGGTCGGCTGGCATCGGAGGTGGCTCGGCTTCTTCGTGGTAAACACAAGCCGATATATGTCCCCCATCTTGATACCGGCGACTATGTCATCGTGATAAATGCGGACAAGGTTCGGGTGACGGGCAACAAGGCGAAACAAAAGCTTTATTACCGCCATTCCGGCTATCCCGGGGGGCTCAAGAGCACCAGCCTCGCCGAGATGATGGAGAGCCACCCGACAAGGGTCATCGAGCACGCAGTAAAGGGGATGCTGCCCAAAAACCCTCTGGGGCGAGCTATGTTCAAGAAACTGAAGGTTTATGCGGGGCCTAACCACCCCCATCAAGCTCAAGTGAAAGAGAGGTGAGATGCCTGTTTACGAATATGAGTGCCGAGATTGCAGGAAGCGCTTTGACGTCAAGTTAGGCGTTGATGAGAGGAAGGAAGTTCATTGCCCGGAGTGCGGCGCCAGGGCGAGGCGGGTGATGGGCTTCATCATCAAAACGAAGTCTTGGCAGCTTCACGGACCAGATAAGGCAAGGTAGGGCTGAAAGGGCGAGGAGGCTGATTTGACCGAACAAGAGGAATTTTATTACTATGGCACGGGAAAGAGGAAAACGGCGGTAGCCAGGGTGCGGCTCTACCCCGGCGATGGCGCTCTCATCGTCAACGATAAGCCTTTTGAAGAGATATTCACCACCGTAGGGCTGAAGCGGCTTATCCTCGAGCCACTTCAGCTAACCGATACCCTGGGTAAATTCAGGGTTGTGGTCAAGGTGGCGGGGGGAGGGGTCTCAGGGCAAGCCGGAGCTATCCGCCATGGCATCAGCCGCGCACTGCTCAAGGTTGATGAGGCCTTCAAGCCCCTGCTCCGCAGCCAGGGGCTATTGACCCGCGACGCCAGGATTAAAGAGCGCAAGAAATACGGGCTCATGCGAGCCCGCAAAAGACGCCAATACCGCAAGAGATAACTTTTTCATAAAGCCCTTGCCCCTTTATAACTCGCTGAGCCGCTGTTTCAAGTAGTCGATGGCGGTTACCGGGGTGGGGTCCGTTTGATACAGAAGGGCTAAGTAGTAGCTGACATAATCGCCAAATAGGATCAGGCTCAGCATCTGGCTCAGCGGGCTCTCCCCCTCGGCGTCGATAATCTCATAGCTGATGTTCCTCTGAGCCAAAAGCTCACAGGTGACCTGATATCTGAGCCTAATCCGGGGATCAAACTTTGGCGAGCGCAGCAGGACGACCAAGACCTTCATCTCGGCGGGGAATTCATAGCCGACGATGGCATTATGGTTGAGCTCGGGGAAGACCTCATAGAAAGCCCAAGCCTTGCTATTCTCGTTTATCTGGGTCTTCCAGCGGCACGCCACCTCAGACAGGATGCCAGCCCCATAGATGATCGCGAGGTGACCGAATAGCTTGGTTGCCAACTGCTTCGCCGGATTAAGCTTGTGGGGTCGATTCTGATCGATGGTGAGTTTTAGCTCATCGAGGACTTTGACCGCCTCGGCGATATCCTGCGACTTATCGGGAATCAAGCCCAGCTTCTGCAAAATGGCGAGCAGGGGAATGAAGTTATGGGCTAAGGCAGCACGAGGCTGAGCCCGATAGTCGATGGTGAAAACGGGAATCCCTTTCTCCTCAGCTATAGCGCTTAGGCTTCCCCCGCTGGTTACGATCAGCTTCTTGGCCGGGGTGGTGAGGGCTTGCTCCAAGGATGAAATGGTCTCCTCGGTCATTCCCGAGTAACTGGAGGCGATGATCAAGGTTTTGGCATCGACAAAGGAAGGCAGGCCATAGTCCTGATGAATGAGAATAGGGACAGTTGCCTCAGCGGCGACGAGGCTGGCGAGTAAACCGCCTCCGATGGCAGAGCCTCCCATGCCTGAGAGCACCACCTTGTCGATTTCTCCATAATCCGGAGGTAGGTCGAGGGCCATAGCCTTGCGCCATGCCTCCTGGCACTGCTGGGGCAGTTCTGCAATGCGGGCCGACATGTGGCCGGGATCCAATTTCTCGTACAGCTCGGGGTCATCGAGGTTTATCATGGAGCTCATTTCAAGTGCTTTGGCGGGAAAAGATTCGCTAATACATCTTCCTGTGCCGGGGCATGGCTTTGGGGCCGCCAAAATAGAAATGGGCATCAAAAGTGGGCACTCTTTCTAAATTGGGGCCGCCACAGTTTGGGCATTTCTCAGGCTTGTCCCCGAATTTACGAATAAAGATTTCGCTTACTTTAGCGCAGTCCTTGCATTTGTATTCATAGATTGGCATTGTCTTCACCCCCCCTTAAATCCCGGCCAACTCTCGCCCTGCCTGTAGCAGCTTCGCCACCTTATCCAAACTATCGCTCTCAGCATAGATACGGATGATCGGTTCCGTCCCCGAGAAGCGGATGAGCAGCCAGCTTTTATCTGCCAGCTTGAAACGGAAGCCATCCATGGTATCAAACTGGTTCACTTTGATGCCGCCAAGCTCATTGGGCTTGCTCCCGGTGATGCGGTCGATGATCGCCTCTCGCTCTTCTGCCGGGAAACCGAGGTCAACTCGGTCATAATAATGTGGTCCTACTTTGCTATAGAGGTAATCTAGCAGCTGAGACGGTTTTCGGCCTAAACTGACCAGTAAGTCGAGGAAATAGAGTCCGGCTAAGATGCCGTCTCGCTCCGGGATGTGTCTCCTCAGGCCGTAGCCCCCGCTCTCCTCGCCCCCGATAAGGGTGTTCTCTGCAAGCATTTTGGGCCAGACATATTTGAAGCCGACGGGGGTCTCATAGACTGGCACCGAGAACAGCTCTGCCAGGCGGTAAATCATGCTGGTAGAGGTTATGGTCTTAATGAGAGCGCCTCGCTCCCCTTGCACCTCGAGGAGATAGAGGGCAAGGAGGGCGAAGACCTGATGGGGGGTGAGAAACAGGCCATTTTCATCCACCACCCCGATCCTGTCACCATCGCCATCGGTAGCTAAGCCCACATCAGCCCCCCTCTCTCGCACCAAGGCCGAGAGCTTGGTCAGGTGTTGGGCAATGGGCTCGGGCTGAATTCCCGGGAATAGGGGGTTTCGCTCCGCGTTAATCTCAAATGCTTCGGTGCTGCCCCCTGCTAATAGCGTCTTGAGGTAGCCAGCTCCGGCTCCATACATGGAGTCGATCACTATCTTGAGCCCGGCTTGTCGCAGTTTTTCCAGGTCTACCAATTCAGCTATGTGCTGGAGGTAAACGGGGGAAAAGTCCAAATACTCAATAAGCCCCTGCTTTAGGCCATCATGCAACGGGATCTGTTTCACAGCGGCTGCTGATGAGGGAATGCGCTGTTCTATGTCATCGGTGATCTCAGTGGGGGCACTTCCCCCGAACTCCGATTTATACTTGAAGCCATTCCAGATAGCGGGATTGTGGCTGGCGGTGATAATCGCTGCCCCGGCTGCTTTGCTCACTACAACCGCATAGCTTACTATCGGGGTCGGTGTCGCCTTGGGACAAAGATATGCCTTGATGCCGTTGCCGGCGGCTACTTCAGCTACCGCAGCGGCGAAGTCCTCCGAGGCAAAGCGGGTGTCATAGCCAATCACTAAGCCACGATGAGCCATGCCTGAATCCAGAATGTAGTTTGCCACCCCCTGGGCGCAAGCGCAGACGTTATCAAAGGTGAAATCTTGGGCTATGATGCCGCGCCAGCCATCAGTGCCAAATTTGATCGCTGTCATCTCGGTAAGCCTTTAGCATTTGTGCCTGAAATAGCAATCGCTGACATCGGGGTGACATAAATAAGCCCGGCAGAATGGGCAGGTGATGAAATGGCTTTTGCAAATAGGGCTGCCACAAATTTGACAGGTTACTATTGACCTCCCCTGACAATATTTGCACCCGATCTGTTGGCGGTTTTGTCCCTTCTTAACGCTTATCTTCTCAGCTCCCCTTCGGCGAACCAGCAGCTATCATCCTCAGCAGTGAGGGAACCCGTTCTTTCATAAACCCGGCACCGGGCGCCACCGCAGAGGGCACGGTAGTCACAGCGCCCGCATTTGCCCTCCAGTCGATCGCGGTCGCGCAATATAGCGAAGACCTCAGCATGGCGCCAAATCTGTTCAAAGCTCTGCTTCCGAACATCACCTGCTTTTGTTTGCAGCACCATGCAGGGGTAAACCGTGCCATCATAGAGGATACAGCAATAGCGAAGACCAGCGCCGCAGCAGGACCGTCTGAACTTGGGCAAGGCCTCTTCAGGGACCTCTTTTTCCACCTGGACCCAAAATTGAGGGATGCCATTACACTCATACTCCATATCATCGCTCAGCTGGTGAGAGATGATCTCTTCCACCAGCCCGCGGCGCTGCTCGTTGGTTAGCACCAATTCAGGATGCTTTCGGCCCCTGCCTGCAGGCACATAATCGAAGACCTCGATTGCCGTAGCTCCAGATTCCTTAGCCATTTTAGCAACGGTGGCAAATTGAGCCACATTCCCCTGGTGGACACAAATCTCTATCTGAAATGGGATGCCAGCCTGCTGCACATTTCTCAGGCCAATAAGCGCCTTTTCCCAGCTTCCGTTGTTGCCACGGAAGTCATCGTGGGTTTTGGCGTCGTTGCCATCGATGCTGATAGCTAAAGCCCTGATCCCGGCCTGGGCGAGTTTCTCAGCGATCTCAGGGGTGATAAAGGTGGCGTTGGTGCCCATGCCCGGGTATAGCCCTTTGTCACGGGCATAAGCTACTAATTCATAGATATCAGGGCGCATCAGTGGTTCGCCACCATCGAAGATAAGGAGTCGAGCGCCGGCAGCGGCGATCTCCTCGATGACCCTCTTAGCTTCGGCAGTGCTAAGCTCATCCGGTGCCGGGTGCTCATCGGCATCGCTATAGCAGTGCTTGCAGTACAGATTGCAGGCCTTTGTCACCGCAAAGCTGACTATGACTGGAGGCAAAATCTTCATGCTAATCCTGCTTCGGCCCTGAGAATTGCTGCGACATCGGTTTTCTCCCAGGGGAGGTCGAGATCATCGCGGCCAAAGTGGCCATAGGCAGCGACTTGCCTGTAGATAGGGCGGCGAAGCTTGAGCGTCTCGATCAGCGCCCCGGGACGAAAGTCGAAATGCTTTTTCACCAGGTCGAGGATGAGACCATCATCGACCTTAGCTGTGCCGAAGGTCTCAATGAAGATGGACAGGGGGTGGGAGACACCGATGGAGTAGGCAACATGGAGCTCGAGGCGGTCGGCAAGGCCAGCAGCCACTATGTTCTTGGCTGCATAGCGGGCCATGTAGGCGGCGGAGCGGTCAACCTTGGTTGGATCCTTGCCTGAAAAACAACCTCCGCCATGCCTGGCAACGCTGCCATAGGTATCGACCAGGATCTTGCGTCCTGTGGTTCCGGTGTCGGCCATAGGGCCTCCGACTACAAACCGTCCCGTAGGGTTAATATAATAGCGGGTTCTTTCATCCAACAGGGAGGCAGGGATCACTGCTTTTATCACTTGCTCTGGAATGTCTCTGCGGATGACCTCGATGCTCACCGCATCATCATGCTGGGCGCCGATGACTACTGAGTCCACTCTCATCGGCACGCCGTGGCTATACTCCACCGTGACCTGGGACTTGCCGTCGGGGCGAAGATAGGGCAGTATTTTCTCCTTTCTCACCTGGGCGAGACGGCGACAGAGTTTGTGAGCCAAGGAAATGGGAAGCGGCATCATCTCCGGGGTCTCATTGCAGGCGAATCCGACCATCATCCCTTGGTCTCCAGCGCCGAGCATCTCCTTTACATCATCGATGTTTTCTCGCTCCCTGGCCTCGAGTGCGCTATTGACACCGAGGGCAATGTCGCGAGACTGCTCCTTGATCGAGACCATAACGCCGCAGGTCTCGTAGTCGAAGCCATACTTGGCCCTGGTATAACCCACTTCTTGGATTACCTTACGAACGATATCAGGGATCTCAACATAGCAGTCGGTGGTGATCTCACCCATCACCACCACCAACCCGGTGGTGACCATAGTCTCGCAGGCGACGCGAGCCAGCGGATCTTCAGCCAAGATGGCATCGAGAATGGCATCCGAGATCTGGTCACAGAGCTTATCAGGGTGGCCCTCGGTGACCGACTCCGAAGTTATCAGCATCGAAGGTGAGTGGGAAAAGGTCATGGGCTTTGCTCCTTTCTCTAAGTTCCGAGCTCCCAGCTCTCCAAGTATCTCCTCTGCTCCTCGGTCAGGGTATCGATTGTGATCCCTGTGGAGAGGAGTTTCAGCTTGGCTATCTCTCTATCGATCTCCTTGGGGACGCGATATACTTTCGGACTCAGGGTTTGCTCGCTTTTGGCCAAATATTCCACACACAGGGCTTGATTGGCGAAGCTCATATCCATAACACTGGCTGGGTGCCCCTCGGCGGCGGCTAAGTTTATCAGTCGCCCTTCGCCAAGGAGATAAATATGGTGTCCCTGAGCCAGGGTGTACTGGTCAACAAAGGGACGCAGCCGCCTCTTTTCCACGGCTAAGCTTTCCAGGGCGGGGATGTTGATCTCAACATTGAAATGACCGCTATTTGCCAGGATGGCCCCGTCTTTCATCCGCAGCATATGCTCCTTATCGATGGCATGGAGCCCTCCGGTGACGGTGACAAAGATATCCCCCAGTTCAGCAGCCTCGAGCGATGACATCACCTGATAGCCATCCATGACTGCTTCCAGAGCCCGAACCGCATCGACCTCGGTTACGATCACCTGGGCGCCAAGCCCTCTGGCCCGCATCGCTATGCCTCGCCCGCACCAGCCATAGCCGCAGACGACCACCTTCTTGCCGGCAAAAAGGATATTGGTTGCCCGCATGATGCCGTCGATGGTGCTCTGTCCTGTGCCGTAGCGATTGTCGAAGAGATATTTGGTCTCTGCCTCATTGACGGCGATGATGGGGTATCTCAGCTTCCCCTCTCGCTCCAGGCTGTGCAGCCTGATGACCCCGGTAGTGGTCTCTTCGGTGCCTCCGATGACCTCCCTGATAAGGTCAGTGCGCTCCTTATGGATGCTCGCCACCAGGTCGGCACCATCATCCAGGGTGACTTGTGGCTTATTGTCCAGGGCAGCGTTGATGTGACTATAATAGGTGTCGTTGTCCTCGCCCTTGATGGCATAGACTGAGATGCCGTGATTTTGCACCAAGGCAGCGGCGACGTCATCCTGAGTGCTCAGTGGATTTGAGGCGCACAAAGCCAGGTTGGCGCCGCCCTCTTTGAGCGTCAGGGCCAGATTCGCTGTCTCTGTGGTGATGTGAAGGCAGCCGGAGACTCGAACGCCGGAGAGGGGTTTTTCCTGGGCAAACCGCTGCCGGATCTGCCTGATCACCGGCATCTCGCGGGCTGCCCATTCAATGCGCAGCTCGCCGGCTGAGGCAAGTGAGCTATCCTTGATATCGCTCTCGACTCTTGTTCTACGACTCATGTAATGCTCCCTGTACTGATCGCACCCTGCTACCGAGGAATTGATCAGCAACGTAATCTGGTATATCCAATGTGCCGAGAAGAAGCGGTTTTTGATGACAATCGCTGCCCCCGGTCATGATCAGAGCGTGCTTCTTGGCGAACTCGATGTAGTGTGCCGTGGTCTTGGCATCGTTTCTTGAATGCCAGCACTCGATACCATCGATGTAGTCTAACATATATTCTTCGATGATCTTTGTCTGTTTTGCCAAATCACGAGTTATGCTTATCAAAGATGTCCCGTTCGGGTCATTGGGGTGTGCATGTACCAGTATGCCGCCGGCGTTCCGGATCAACTTTGACGCTTCAGCAAGTGAAAGCGGATACTTAGGGACATTGCACTTGACCAGATATTTGTCAAACGCCTCCTGCTTATCCCTGACAATCCCTTTTTGTATCAAGTAGTTTGCTATGTGAGGGCGGCCGAATACTCCATCTACGCTATCCTCCATATTCTTCATGTCTTCCTCGGTAAACCGTTCCCTGCCTTCTTTCTCAAACTCAACGTTCAGTCTGTCCAAGATTTGACGTGCTCTTCTTTCCCTGTGCTCCTTCATTAATTGAAGCTTGTCTTTTAGCTCCTGGTTGCTGATGTCGAACTGATATCCCAGAAAATCCAATGAAATGGATTTGCCCCCAGGATACTGGAAGGTCACGTTTAATTCTACCCCGGTAATGTAGGACATGCCATACTCTGCTGCCAAAGCGATTGCTCTCTCCTGGCAGTCTATAGAATCATGGTCAGTTATCGATATCAGCTCGATATTTCTTTTCTTTGCTTCTTGGAAAACCTCGTCAACGGAGAG
>Ga0209427_10003028_pt1 | contig 19754 bp, 21 predicted proteins | sample DeeMarSWOR136_30_FD_187465 | JGI IMG/M metagenome (GOLD analysis project Ga0209427, IMG submission 187465) | Marine sediment microbial communities from White Oak River estuary, North Carolina - WOR-1-36_30 (SPAdes) (version 2) | ecosystem: Environmental > Aquatic > Marine > Intertidal zone >...
ATTTCTGAAGGAGAATGGGTTATTGAAAAGCACCCTATGCTTTTTAAAATGTCGGACATCGCGGTGATTAATAAAATGGACCTCATAGAAGTATTGGGCACCAATGTTGAAAAGATGAAAAGGGACGCGTTAACTATTAATCCGGATATTGAAGTTATTACAACAAGTGCAAAAACTGGAAATAATATCGATAAATTAATTCAAAGCTTAGGACTTTAAGAAAATGGAGAATATACTTAATAAAATCAAAATCCTTATTAATGATCGTAAAGATATTGACAAAGTTAAATTAAAAGAAATGTTCTCCGACTTCCTAAGGAAGGAATTAAAGGGTCTCCATGTTGAGAATTACATCGGTGATTTCCCAACATTCATGGAACCTGTTTTCTTAGGTGGAAATATCAAAATCGGTGACGATGTCTTAATCGGACCAAATGTATATATTGGAGAGAACTCTGAAATTGGCGATTATGTTCAATTATCTAACTCAATTGTATTTGATAATGTTAAAATTGGAGATAACATAAAATTAGAGAATTGTATCGTGACGAGTAATTCGTGGCTTCTTTATAAAAACGACAGCGAGAACAATTGTGTTATAGATGGCAGATCTTTTTCTAAGGAACACATGAAAATTTTCCGAATACATTAAAAATAAAGCACAATCCATTGACTAATAATGATCAGAAAAGCTAAAAAGAGCGATATTGACGACCTTGTGGATTTAATTATTTTATTTGAAGAAGCTATTGAAGAGATATACCAAGGGGATTTTAGCGGATTATATATCGATGAAGACGCGATTAAAAAAACACTCATACAAGGTTTCGATCACGAATTTCATACGATTCTTGTTGCTGAAGAAGACGGGAAATTAATTGGGTTTGGGGACATATGGATGTACCCAGAATTTGGCCATTACGGATTAAGCGCTTATCTCCATAACTTTTTCGTTAAAAAAGAATATAAAAAAAAAGGCTATGGTAAACAAATATTAGGAAAATTAATTGAAATTGCGAAATCAAAAAAAGCAAACGCGTTCCATATTACTACTAGTTTCAAAAATAAAGCTGCTATTTCTTTATACAAGAAAATGGGAATAGATAGCGAAGGATTACTGTTAGATAAAGTCTTTAAATACGATTAATGCACCTCTGAAGTTAGATGATTGAAAAAGTTGTTAATAAAATCAAATCTCAGTTAAAAGAAAACGCTCCAGACATAACTGACGAACAAAGAGCACGCATGTATAAAATTTTAAATTCGGATAATCCTAATTTCTTTGCCTATCGACTTAAAATGGCCGATCTCGAGAAAATAGTGAAAAATATATTTAAGCAACTTCAAGTTTCTTACGAATATGGTGCGGAAATTTTTAAAACTTTAGTAAAGTCTGATAGCCACGACGAAAATTTAGCTGCTTATTTTTTCATTAACGGGTTTAAAAGGCAATTTGACGAGACTACTATTGATTTGTTCCACGACGCTCTCCTTGAGTATTGCGACACTTGGGCCCTATGCGATAGTAGCGTAATTAGGGTGATTGGTCCCTTTCTAGCAAAAAACAACGAATTAGCGAAAAAAACTATTGAAAAATGGTCGAATTCTGAGGATTTATGGGTTCGTCGAGCGTCGATGGTTATTCTTTTAAAGGTTACAATGATTAAAAAATCGTTCGAGAGCTCTTATGTGTTTAATCTCGTTGAAAAAATGCTTCAATACGACGAGGATTATATTCAAAAGGGGATTGGTTGGTTACTCAAGACCTGCTCAAAATACGATCCCGAATGTATATTCGAGTATTTAAAAGCGTATAAGGATTCTCTTCCCAGATTAATACTTCGATATGCGAGCGAGAACTTACCCAAAAATAAGAGAGAAATACTATTAAGGAAATAAAATTCGAGTTTACGATTTTTAGAAATATTTTTTATGACAACTACAGCAAGGTATTCCAAGCTTTATTTTGTTTAAGTAAATATCGTCAAATTCACCTGCTTCAATCATTAAGGTCATTAACCTTTCTCTTAATTTTATGTCTCCAGGTTTTAAGCTGTGATAAAAATTTCTCAGATAATCAATGTGGTTTTTATTTCTGCAAATGGGGCATATAGCAAAAAATGCTAGGAATCTGTGATATAGCTTTTCGTCCTCTTGAGAAAAATTCGTTTTAAAAACAACTTTGAAAGGGTATTGGTGTAAATAATCAATTACCCTATCTGCTAACTCCCTAAGAATGAAGTTATCTTTAGAATCTTCATTATTCGAAATAAAGAAAGCTCCTTGCAGATTATACTTTCTGGTGAACTTTTGGACCTTCTCCTCAGATATTTTACGGTCTAAATCTTCTTTCGCTCCAATTAAAAAAATTGGGATATTATTAGTATAATTTCTGATAAAGCTTATCCAATTCTGTAAATTGGAAAAAGTCTCGTAATTAGTCAGGTCAAAAAATAAAAGACATCCATGGGCTCCATAAAAGAATTCTGGGTAATAGCTATGAAATTTCCCATCGCCTTTTATGTCCCAGATTACCATGTTCAAAAATGTATTATCGCCAACAGAATAAGTAACATCGTTATGGGAAACACCGGTATAGGACGATACATTTTCGGGAGTACAACTCGTAATTTCTTCGACTTTTTTGAGAAAAGAAGTTTTACCAGTAGATGGGGCACCCACCACTATAATTTTTGATCTATAAGTCGAGGAAATTTTGAAATCTTCTCCGTAAATTATTATATTAAAAAATCTCTAAACAACCTTAAGATAAAAATTAGATTATAAAAATTTTTGTTCTGTGCTCTTAAACTCATTAAATATGGAGTGAAAACGCTTCAGAATTATTTAAATATTCACTTAAAATATTTTTCAAAACAGTTACAGCATGGGATTCCGAGAATTATTTCATTAGTAAAATTACTCCCAACATAATATGAATATTCCATGAGTTCTTCTAATTTCTCTCTAATTTTCACTTTTTCAGCATCTTCACTTAGATAAAATCGCTCTAGGTAATTTTTATGATTTTCAGACTTACAGACGGGACACCTTGAGAAGAAACTGACAAAACTTTTAAGTGATTCCCTTTCCTCTTCACTAAGATGATCCAACCATTTGTAATTAAAAGCAGGAAGGCTTGGTCGCGTTCTAAGAAAAGAAAGTATTTTATTACCTAAACGTTTAAAAATAAAATTCTTTACAATCTTAGATTTATTAGTTGTTGAAAAATATCCATCAAGCTCGTTTGATTCAATAAAATCATCAATTTCTTCATTGAAAACATTATGACTCAAATCTGATTTTGTAGCAATTAAGACAATAGGGATATTTCCCGAATAGGTTCTAATGAGATTTAACCAACGGGATAAAGCTTCAAAAGAAGAGTGGTCCGAAATATCAAAAAATAGAAGGCAACCAGCAGCCCCTCTAAATAAGCTAGGAAATATGAAGTGAAATCTTTCTCTAGGATTTATGTTCCAAAAAATTAATCTAATTTCGTCCCCATCGTTCACAGAAACTTGGGTTGTATTAATAGCAACTCCAACTGTATTATAGGAAGACTCTGGTCCAATTCTAACATCGTCACAACTGGCGAAAAAAGTTCTCTTTCCAATGCCTTCTTGCCCCACCACAAGAACTTTTGACAAATACGACATCGGTATTTATTTTCCTCCTATTTCAATGTAGTTTCTGTTATTCAGCCACAACCCATTTAAAGATAATAAAACGATTATAAAAATCTATGCGAATGGGAATTTGGTGGGACTACAAAAAAAAGATAAGAATAAGTAAAATTATCCATTGAAATCAAGGATTAAATATAAATTGTCTTCGTAATTTTTCTTCTTTATTAGAGGAGATATCAAAATGCCAAAAAAACACCCGAATTTAGTCGTATTTATGCTTGATTCCCTTAGACCGGACCATTTAGGATGTAATGGCTGCGAAGTTGCGAAAACTCCAAACATTGATAAATTAGCAACCGATGGAATAAATTTCATAAACGCATACGCGGAATATCCAATAACGATTCCAACTCGAACAGCGTTGATTGGGGGTATTTACACTCACACTTCCCGTACATGGAAACCAATGTCCGAATTCGACCTTCATATCCCGGAAAGATTTAAGCGAAAAGGCTTTAGAACCGCGCTTTTTGGAGATAGTCCAATGACACACAAGGTGTTTAACTGTAATATTGGTTTTGATATGTTTAAACATTCAGAATACGGAAAAATTCAATTAATAAATCCCAATGCAAGCAAATTTAGATCTAAAATTAATATTGAAGATTATTTCTGGACAGAAGAACAATTAGAAGCCGATCTCATGAGAGGAGATTACACACAAAAAGTTGAGCAAGAACTTTTTATAAATTCACGAGCAAATCATTTATATTTACAAGAAGTATTCGGTGTACGGCGGGCAGCATATGTAACCAATATGGTATTACAATGGCTCGATTCTATAACATCCGAAGGAGATCCGTTCTTTCTTTGGATCGATCATTTCGAACCTCACGAACCGTGGTTATCAGAAGGAGAGTTTTTAAAGCCGTTTGAACATTTAATAGACGATTCATTCGGGCACTGCCCATTGCCTCCATCTAAAGCATCGTGGCTACCAAAGGGGGTTATTAAAAACCTCTTAGCTCATGTACACGCTACAAATTACGAAACTGATTGGGAAGTTGGCAGGGTTGTGCAAAAAATCGAAGAATTAGGATTAACGGACGACACAATTTTTGTTGTAATCAGCGATCACGGAGAACCTTACGGAGAGCATGGTACGATTAGAAAATACGGCGTTCCAATATACGACGAGTTAGCGAAAATTCCTTTTATTGTTAAGGGTTCAAATTTTGAGAAGGGAAGAGTAATGAATACATTATTAACTACGCCCGATATTTCTCAATTTTTCTTGGAAGCAGTTGGATTAAAGAAAGTAAAGGGAATGGAAAGCTTATCGTTGTTTCCCGCGATCGAAGACAAAAATTCTCATATTGATTCCATTCATGATATGATTTTCATCGGAGCTTTTCAATTAAGGGCAGGATGCAGGACTCCACGATGGAAATTCATCGATAATCGGGGAGAAAAAGGAGGAAAGGACGAATTATACGATATGGTTGTTGATCCCGAAGAAAAAAATAATGTTATTGACGAGCAACCTGAGATTGCAGACGCTTTATGTAAAGATGTGTACGAATTCGGTAGGCAATGGGCACGCCAACTAGCCTTTAGAGACCATCCGCTAACACCATTTGCTAGAATTAAAATAGAAAAAACTATGGGAAGAAATTTCCAAAAATTAATGAATAAATGGAGAGATTAAAGAAATGAAAGAACTTATTGAAGCATTAGGCGAATCTATTAGTGGTGAAGCGTTTGCCAAGCAAAAATATGAATTATTTTCCGAAAAGGCGCTTGGAGAAGAAGATTTAATGTGCGCTAATTTATTTAAAGCGTTAAGTTTCGCAGAATCGATTCATCTTAATAATCATTTAAACGCATTGAATAAAATCGCTGGGACATCAAAAAATTTTGAGGATATTACTAAAATTGACGAAGATGAGTTAAAAGACCAAGTAAAAAGCACGCAGGTAAACCTTCTTAACGCCCGCGTAAATGAAACATTCGAATTTAAGAAGAAATATAAGAATTTTGTTAAGTTGGCAAAAAAAGAAGACCAAGAAGTTGCAATGTTATCCTTTACTTACGCTCGAATGGCGGAAAAAGCACACGCTGAATTATTAAATAATTGCTTAAAGGCAATTCATGCAACAAAACCAATGGAAGAAATAGATTTTTTTGTGTGTAAAAATTGCGGAAATGTAATGGATGCGATTCCATCAAAATGCCCAATATGTGAGAAACCATCAAAATATTATGAGAAAATTACTATTTAATAATTATAAAAGAGAGATTGATAAAAATGAGACCTCCTATATGTATAATATGCGATAAAGATTTTAGAGATTCAGATGAAGGCGGAGTAATTTATTTTAAAAAACGCAAATCTGATAAAAAATGGACAGAAATGATGGAAAAGAAAGGAATGGTCGGCCATCCTCCTTACGCTGAATGGTTTTGCGGAGAACATTTCGAAAGCGCGAAAGCCTTGGAACATTTGCACATTGACGAAGCGCTTAAAATTTTAAGTAAAAAGTTCAAGATCAAATGAAGTTTCTCAAGAAAAGTTCGTATTTCTTCCAAAAAATTGATGAATTTAAAATTAATCATGAACTCGTTAGCGTGTAACGAGACTAATATATTTATTAGGTAGCTCCCCTCTTATTTATAAATATAAAAATTACTATATAAAAGGTAATAACCCAGGAATTCCAAACGCAGATAGAATAAATTCAATTCCCAAATATAATAATATTAATGCGAAGATTTTTTGGAGTTTTGAACCAACCTTAATAAGTTTTACGAGAAATCTCTGTTTAATTTTTCCCATTGTAGATCCAATAATAATATAAGGAATCATAATACCTAAAGCATAAAGAAAAAAAAGTACTATTCCTGCTAAAAAACTCTCTTGATTCGAAGCTACTGCAAGAATTGAAACATAGATAGGAGTAATACATCCAATCCACGTTGATCCTAACGAGAAACCCAGAAAAAATGACCCAAAATAACCTTTATATTTAAATTCATCATAGTTTAACGATATAGATCCACTAGATTCGCTATTTTTATTTGATTTGTTTAAACTTGTTTCATTTTTTTTAGAATTGGAATTTTGTACTTTATCGTAAATTGGTGTTTTTCGCGTAATCTGTTTAGAAAAAAACAGATATACCGAAAAGCATATTATAATAATACCAGAGAATAATTTTAGCCAAAAAGTATATGATATAAATCCCGTAATAATGATAAATAAAGTAGCAATAATTGAATACATTAAACAAAAACCTACTGAGAATGAAATACTTATTATTATGCTATTTTTAGTTGATTTTGCTTGAGTTCCAATGTAAGTAAGAAATGTTGGTAAAGTAACTAAATTACATGGAGTTAAAAAAGAAATAATTCCTCCAATAATTGCTAACAGAAAGAGAACGATATCAACCATAATCTAACAATTAATCTTTATTTAATATTTATAATTCATTTATACTAATAACTCGTTGATTTTGCTTTTTATATTCTCGTAACTTCCTTCGACTGAGCCAACCATTGTTTTGACAATATTTCCATTTTGATCTAAAATTTTTGTAGTAGGTACAGCTTGAATATTGAAATTACTACTAATAGTATATGTAAAATCATCACGTACAATATTCCAATTAGAATTATAATCTAACTTCCAAGAATTTAAACCAGCCGTTGAATCTGAAGGTTCAACGCTAATGGGAATTATTAAAACTTGGCTGTTAGAATAATCATTATCAATATCTGCTAAAATGTCTGCTTGAGATGGGCATGCGGGACAATTTAAATCAAAAAATAATAAAATAACAATTTTTCCTTGATGATCCGCTAATTTAATCGTAGCTCCATCGATTGTTGTGAATGTCAAATCGGTTTGATATGTAGGTGGGCTATAATCATTCTCGTTTCCGCTACCATCTCCATTCTCCTCTCCTACACTGCCTCCCCCTCCACTACCTCCTCCTCCAACATCTTGGTTGTTTAAATCATTTAAATAAACAACAAAAACTCCAATAATTGTAACAACCCAAACGGCACTAACCATTATAATGACATGGGTCGTTTTGAGTTTTTTTTTACTCTTCTTAACTGCAACACTTCTTTGTCGTCTCCTTCTCGCATCTCGTTCTTCTTTTGGGTTATATTTTGGCATGATATCTGGTATTTATTCACAATATTGAGTTCTGAATTTAATAATTCTTTAAATTTTACAAGTATTTTTAATAATCGGCTCAACATTTTTGAGAATTAATTTTTTTTTTAAAAAACCTCCTAAATCGATTTGGTATTCGTCTAACTTTCCATATATTTTGAGAAATTGTTCTGTTAAAATTAGGGTTAAATTTCCATCAACAACTTTCTCAATATTTCTATATTTATCTATATCTTCACTTTTTATATGAGTAATATTCGCATCATAGATTTGGGTACAAGGCTCTTCAATAAGAGTAACATCAACTAATAAATTGCCAATTCCTTTTTTCCTTAAATACCCTTCAGATTCTTTTGTTAATGCAATAAACATTTTTGTATAATTACTAGTTAATGAATAATTATTTAAAACTTATTTTAGCTTATCCAGGTTTCAAATTTAAGAGTCGATTTTAACTAACATCTTCGTATTTAGATTTATTATATCAACATCTATTATACCTTGCGACATATTCTTTGTCGGATGAGGTATTTAATGATAAATAGCTGCTTACTAACTCATAGAAATTGGTAATAATTCATTATTGCTCGAAAGAATGTAAGTTATTTTAATAATAGTAAAAGTATAAAACCAGTTAATAAAACGAAGTTGGTGTATATGTAATTTGTTTGCTTTTTTTTAAGGTCGAGTTTCTTCCATTAATTTGAAGAACTTAAAGTTCGACCTAAATTCGTTAGCGTGTACCGACATCATTGTATTTATCTGGTATCTTCTCTCTCTACAGAAGTTTTCTACACGGTCAATCGATCGATTAATTACTTCAACTGGAATCTGGCTAGGATTAGGATCCCCGGGACCAAGCCACCAATCGCCCGTAATCATAGTCCCTCGAAATACTATTAAAGTATCGCTCCAACTATGTTTGGGAGCTTGTATTAAGTATAATGGCTCCCCTCCCAAATGAGTTTCAAACAATTCTCCTTTGAAACAACAGATGGGTACGCCTTTATGAATAGTTGAAGGTTCTTGATTATACCCGCTTTCAAGATCTTCTGCAGAAATAAATTCAATTAGGCTTCGCTTGCGGAAAAAATAAGGATTTACGACTATTGGAATATCTGGAAATCTTTTATGAAACTGTGGATGAGTGCTGAAATGATCGCTATGATTATGCGTCGCCGTCATAAATTTTAATCGTAATTTCTCGCTTTTGATGTATTCTCCAATCTTCTCCCACGACTGAAAGGGATCGTTATCTGAACTATCTGGCATCTCTAAAATCATGCACTCAGATCCATGGCGAAATAACCAAACTCCCGTTTTTAACCTTCCAAATTGTTCAACCAATAGGATACCCGGGGCCTTAACATCAAATGCTATCGAAACTCACCTATTCCTTTAAAATTATTTAATGACTAACAACTTAAAATTTATTGGATGCTGAGGAATTAATATAGAGTTATATTCATTTTAGATGAGAGAAAATAAAATTGTTTCAAGTCGAAGAACCTATTTTTTATTTTAAAAGTTCCGAAAATATGGAAGAAATCGAGAATAATTCTATTCAATTAATCATGACCTCGCCGCCATACGGAAAAATTAAAGATTACGGGATTCCAGACCAGATCGGTTTCTCAGATTCTTTCGAAGAATATTTTCAGCGGTTGAAAAAAGTTTGGAAAGAATGCTTTCGCGTTCTCGAAACTCAATGTAGGTTAGTGGTCAACGTTGGGGACCAATATTTAAGAACTACAGAATTTGGGCGATATAGAATAGTACCAATTGCTAGCAAAATTATTGAAGATTGCTTAGAGCTGGGATTTGATTTCCTTGGTGACATAATCTGGAGGAAAGTCAGCACTACCAATACAACGGGCGGGTGCTCGTTAATGGGCTCAATTTACTATCCTAGGAATGGATTACTCACTTATGATTATGAACACATATTAATCTTTAAAAAACACGAAGGGAAAAAAAGAAAAGTCGATTTAGAAACTAAAGAATTGTCAAAAATTCCATTGAGTGAATGGAAAAAATGGTATGTTGGCCATTGGCGATTTCCCGGAATCGTTCAAAAAGAGCATATTGCAATGTTTCCCGAAGAATTACCTTATAGAATAATTCGCATGTTTTCCTATATTGGTGATACTGTTTTAGATCCCTTTATGGGTTCGGGCACCACCTTAAAAGTCGCGAAATCGTTGTTTAGGAAGAGTATTGGCTACGAAATTAACGAAGATTTTAGAAGCGTAATTGAAGAAAAAATAAAAGGAGGAAAAATCGGATATTTCGAAGATTACCAATTGCTGCTTTACCATATTCATAAAAAAGCACAAATTGAAAACATCGAAATTGAATACAATAAACAAAAGAAAAAAGGGATACTGATTTTAAAAGATAAAATGGGATTGGAAATTATCGTAGACTATGTTCTGCTAGATAATTTAAAATACGATGAAGAGGAAGTGTTGAGGGAACTTAATTCTAAAATTACAGAAAACCCCATAAGTAATTTTCTAAGCCAAAAAGAAACCTGGGATACGATTTCGAAATATATTATTGTTATAAATCCAAAATTTGAAATTAGTCAAGAATTTAAAGATTCTCTTAAAGAATTTAGAACACAAAAAGGAATTTCTGAAAAAGTGAAGTTCGTTTTATTTAACCAAATAATCTCTAAAGACACTAATTTAAATCGTCTTTTTGTAAGGAAAAATTAGTATTTATTGATCAATTGGAGCGCTTCCATTTCCTAACACATGATACATGAGGGTCCTTCTAGCGCACTCCGCAAAACTATTGTAAATATCTTTCTTTTTGTCGTATAGCGCGCAAGTTTCATAAATAATTGGATTCCAATTTGCTAATTTATGTGGAGGGTCGTACCACAATCCTTCATCTTTTAAGATCTGTTGAAATTCTTTAACTCCAATTACTTCGTTTAAATCTTGCTTGTTAAGCATAACTAATAGAGGAATGTCTTTAATAAGAACTCCTTGAGATACTTTTTTTAATTCTTTTAACGAGTCGATATTATCTTCAAAAAGGTGAGTTTGAGAATCGACCATAAATATAACACCATCGGTTCCACTGAATACTTTTGTTCTTAAAGGAGCGTATTGACTCTGACCAGCGACCGTGTAAACATGATAGAACAATTTCTTTTCGTTTTTCTGTTGTAAAAATATGCCCCTATCGAAATATAATGTGGCTCCGTCTGCTTTATCGATTTTTGTTAGAGATCCTTGAGGAGTAATATCTTTTTCTTGCTCTTCCGTAATGCGATATAAGGTATCCACTGCAGTAGTTTTTCCACAACTAGCCATTCCCCAATATAGAATTTTGATGTAAAATTCTTTATTTTTAGTGAATCTCACCTTTCTTTATCTACCACGGAATTTTGTATTTATTGATAATTATCTCGTATTCTATATTTAAACTATAACAATTAATATTTTTAATATTAAGTTTTCTTAAGCATTGTATAAGATTATTCGGTTAACAATCTGTGTTTTTTTTGCTTAATTCTTATTATTACTTTCAACCTTTCTATTTTTAAACTATTTGAAATAAAACTGATTGCTATATCGATATTTATAGTATTAAAATTATGGGAATTATTCAATAATAGTAACTAAACAATTTGGTTTAAATTGAATGTATTCAATTTAAGTATTATTAGAATCTTATAAGCGGATAATAATGTCTAATAAAATAGTATATATTGATGCGGATACTCTAAAAAGCTTTATGAAAGATGTATTCGAGTCTTTAGGAGTTCCTGAACAAGACGCGGAAATTTGCGCGGATGTTCTTATAACATCTGATCTTAGAGGGATCGAATCTCATGGAATTCAACGCATGAAAATGTATTACGATCGAATAAAAGCGGGAATTTATGACACGAAGACTGAAATTAAAATAATAAAAGAAGATCCAGCTACAGCTCTTATTGATGGAGGGGATGGAATGGGGCATGTAATTGCTTATAAAGCTATGGAATTAGCGATTAAGAAAGCTAAAGAATACGGTGTTGGGGCAGTAGCGGTTAGAAATTCTACTCATTTTGGCATTGCTGGCTACTACTCTTTAATGGCTATAAAAGAAGGTATGATAGGATTAGCAGTTACGAATGCACGCCCCTCACAGCCTCCTACATTTGGAGTTGAACCAATGCTTGGTACCAATCCATTAACAGCCGGTGCTCCAACTGACGAGGACTTTCCATTTCTAATAGATTGCGCGACCTCAATAATTCAAAGAGGAAAAGTGGAAGTGAACGATCGAATTAAGAAACCCCTCCCCGAAGGAGTAGTTTTAAATAATCAAGGAGAATACGAAACAGATCCAACTAAAGTTTTAAAAGATTTAGCCAATAAAACGGCTGCATTGTTGCCTCTTGGCGGTCGGGGAGAGAAGACAGGCGGGCATAAGGGATATGGATATGCCACATTAGTAGAATTATTATCTGCAGCACTACAAGATGGTATATATTTAAGAGATACGATTGGGATTGAAAAGGATGGTCGAAAATACCTAAAAGTTGGGCACTTTTTCTTAGCAATCAACATTGAAAGTTTTTTATCGCTAGGGACTTTTAAGAAAGTCGCTGGAAACATAATGAGAGATTTAAGAAGTTCAAAAAAAGCGCCAGGGCAAGAACGAATTTATACTGCAGGGGAAAAAGAATTCGACGCAGAAAACGAACGAAAAAAAGTAGGGATCCCGATAAACGAGAGTATCCAGAACGACATCAAAATAATGAAAGAAGAACAAGGATTAACGCAATACAAATTTCCATTTTAAATTAAAAAATTAAACTATCTTCTCGTTCTTGTAAAGGTTCTGAATGAAGAATTATATCTTGTAATTCTACTATTTCAATTTCGCTCTTTAAGATTTGTTCTATCCTTGTTAGGTAATCGTGCACTTTTGAAATATTCAACGCACCGTCAAAAAATACATGTAGTTCAAGAATACAAACCTCTCCAGCAGATATTAACTTAAAATCGTGAAATCCTAATATATAGGGCTCTTTTCTAAGCACTTCTTCAACTTTTTGTTTTGTTTCCGCAATAATTCTAAGATCTTGTTCCGTTTCCCCCCTTATAACAAAACACGCTTTACTTTGACGAGCTTGAGGTTCAATATGAGTTATTATATTGAATATAAGTGGAACTCTATCTTTTAAAGCGCCTTCGAAATCTGAGCACAATTTATGAGCGTTACTCAACGAGAGATTTTCGTCTACAATAATTATAATCGATAGAAAATTCTCGTTTTCTAATTTAACGATATTAAAATCTTTTACATCAATGATACCGGGAAACTCAGGGATCATTGAAGTAACCAAGTTAATTAACTCTTCTGACAACGATTCTTCTCCTTTCATTGGGTGCATTTCTATGGTACACATAATTTCATAATTTGGAAACGACTGTTTCGTAAGAAGTCGAATTGCTGAGGTAATTTCATTAGCGTGGACAATTGAAATGTGGTCTTCTATATTTAAATGAACTTCGAGAAAGAGATCGCTACCACTCGTACGGATTCGTAAATCTTCTACTCCAATTACATGATCTAAATTAAAAATTTCTTGTCTAATACCCTCGATTATTTTAAAGTCAATTGGATTCGTATCTAAAAGTTCCTGAATACTACTTCTTGATAAAATTAAAGCTGTAATTATTATGTAAATCGAAAGCCCAATGCTAAATATGGGATCAATAAACAATACTCCAAATAACGCTAAAACGAAATTAATTACAACAACAAATCCTCTCATAGAGTCTTGGAATAAGTTTAAACCTTGCATCTCTAAAACAAGACTTTTTTTCTTTCGCCCTTGCCAAATAAGAATTCGAGAGAATCCCAAATTAATTCCAATAGAAATAAATAAAATGTATATTCCGATATCTGGATTTGAAGTAAAGAAATTTGCCTCCAGTATAACTTGAATTGCATAAATTATTAGGATGCCATAAAGATTCAATAAAATGATAGCTTGTATTAACGCTCCAACTGATTCAATTTTTCTATGACCATACATGTGCTCGTAATCTGGCGGTCTTTGGCTATGATATAACGAATATATCGTCAGCGAGACAAATCCAATATCCGTAATTGTGTCTACAGTTTCAGATAATAAACTTAGACTATTAGTTAATAAAGTTCCAATTAATTTCAAAATAGTCTGGAAAATAACGACAGTTAAAGAGGCAATGCCAAATTTTAATTTAATGTCCATTAAGGATTAAAAAGGTATTACCTCTAAATAAAATAATGGATTTTATTTCAAAAATAAATGTTCTCTATTTCTGGAATCAATGCTATTAAGAGCAACTTTTATTTAAAACGCATGTCGGATCACATGCCGTGTATGTTCCCGTTTTAAGATAGACTTTTGCGCGACATCCTCCACACATTGTTTTAAATTCGCATTTTCCACAATGTCCTCCAAAATCTAGACCTCTATAAAGGTTGAGCACGGGAGAATCTTGCCAAATTTTCTGTATATGTTGCGTTTTAACGCTACCTAGCATTGCGGGGTTCAAAGGACATGGAGTCACATTTCCGTTAGGCTTTATGTGAACGACATAAATTCCCGATTCACAGCCGGTTATAAAGGGTGAGAACGGAGTTTGTTCTTCGAAAACACCTTTAGCCAATCGATTTGAAAAATTAAAAAATTTTAACGCATCCTTTGGGAAAATTCCTTTAAATAATGGCATTATATTAACATTGGGAAATCTTTGCGCAAGAATTCGAGTAAATGTTGGGTTCTTAAACGACAGCGTCAATGGATAATCGTCTTCAATTAGTTTTTGCCAAATTTCGCACACTTCAGCTCCAAATTTTTCCATTTCTAGAGGGGATAATGCTAAATCTGATTGAGTGCAAGCATTTTCTGATGGAACGAAATCAAGAAGTTCGAACTTTTGGACGCCCAAACGCTTAGCTAATTCTATTAATTGTCGAATCTGATGACGATTGAGTTTTGTTACAACAACATCTATACTCACATATAAGCCGGCATTCAGACAGTTTTTAATTCCTGCAAGTGCTTTTTTGAACATCCCTTTTCCTCGCACATGATCGTGGATCTCTTCCAAACCATCAATACTAATCTGAATATAACCAGCCCCCGCTTCTTTTAATTTTTCTGCCACTTGCGGAGTTATCAAAGTTCCGTTAGAAGCAAGCGCAACGCTCATTTTCTTGGTGGAAACGTATTTAATAAGATCAAAAATATCTTCTCGAAGAAGCGCTTCTCCTCCCGAAAAACCAACCACAAAATTTTTTGCTTCGTATAAATGATCAATAACACTGCACGCTTCTTCAAAACTTAACTCGTCTCGCATTGAGTTCGGTGGAACATAACAATGTTTGCACCTTAAGTTGCATCGATGCGTTACTGACCAAATTGTGATTACTGGTCCAGCTGGAATGAGAGGAATATTTAATCCGAATTTCGCAAGACCATCCAGATACGATATGAGGAGGCGTTTTATTGCGATGTTTTTTTTTAAAATCCTTCGAAACTCGTTCTTAGGCATTTTTAAACCGCGCTCTATCAAATTTAATACGAAGGAAATGAACGCAGAATAATATTTCGTCCTATTCTTGCATTTTTTGCACGAAATTTTCCTATCAAGATAGTAATCGATAAATATTTCGGAGAATTTTCGATTACACACGGAACATTGCCTCATCATTATAGAAAATAATTTACCAATCGGAAACCTTCTAAACAGTTTCCAAAGTTTTAGTTCTAAATGATGTCGAAATCCTTTTTTAATTTTTACGGTTTTTTTTTCTTGAAATTGATATTGTCGGATAAAATCAGACAATTGAGAATAATCGTGTTTCAATTCGTATACAGTCAGTAATACCACCTATGATTATACTAAAAAAAAGTAGTTATATAGGTCTTGAATAGACCAATAATTATCCAGAAAAAGGTGCGTTTACATTAATCTAATTTGATTAAAATTTGGTAATTTGAACTTTACCTATATATTTTTCAGATAATACAGCGATGGCACAGTCCTTTTTTTATTCAATTTGTTTTTCTCTATTCATGATTGATACTATTAAAGATGTAGCAGATAGAGTTAACGAAGAAATAGAAAAATTGGTTGGTAAAAAGTTATACAAAAAACTGGATACTGCTATTGCGTCAAATAAGGAGCAAACAATTTGGGCCCTATCAAAAATCATTTCAAATCATAAGTTACATCAGAACTTTTCTGACTTTTAAAAACCATAATATAAATCCTGTATTAACTCTTATCATATCAAACCAGAAAATATCATTGCGCATGTATTTTTCAGATATTACAGTCCTTTTTTTAATTATTTTGTTTCCATTTGTTCATGATCGAAACAATTGATGATTTTCGTAAAAGAATAAGAAACGATTTGAAAAAAACCGTAGGATTGCATCTTTACACGAAATTATATAAAGCAATTGAATCGAACAACGAACAATCTATGTGGGAACTGAAAAAAATTATTAAGAAGTACCTGTATCGCTTCGAATAGGATTATTTTTGCTTCGAAAAATAACTTGCTCTAGCTAAGTCGTAAATCTTTTTTAAAGATACATTGTTTTGTTCTGCAAGTTTTTTACAATCTTCGTACTCCGGCGAAATTACTTTAATTTCGTTAGCTGATTTTCCGATTTTAATGGTAACTTCACCATATTTTATTTTAATTTTCTCTTTTTCAACGAATAGTTTTTTTCTCTCCGTTTTATAAGTCCTTAAACCGAAAGTAGTAGTCTCGTTAAAAATAATATCAATTAAATTATTGGTATTCTCAAGCGTTGAAATTACGCTCAGCTTCACGGCGGGTCTATGCTTTTTCATTTGAATATTCGTTAAAAAGACATCTAATGCTCCATTTTGAAAGAGTTTTTGGAACACAATTTCGTAAAGTTCCGGATACATATCGTCTATATTAGTTTCTATGATGCTTACAACATCCGTATCGTAATCTTCGATTAACTCTCCTAAAAATACTCTCAAAACATTTGGATGCTCGAAATCAGATTTTCCAGCACCGTAGCCAACTTTATCAACTTTCATCAAAGGCATTTCTCCAAATTTCTTTGCCAGAGTAGTTATGATTGCAGCTCCTGTTGGTGTGACTAACTCTCCTTCAACGCCAGAAGAATATACGGGGAAACCAGATAAAAGCTCGCTTGTTGCAGGAGCGGGTACTGGTAATTTTCCGTGAGAAGTCTTGATAAAACCTTTTCCAATTGGTATGTTTGCGCAAAATATCTCTCGGATGTTTAATTTTTTTAGTCCAATTATGCATCCCACGATGTCTAGAATAGAATCAACCGCTCCAATTTCGTGAAAATGTATGTTTTCTATATTTTCATTGTGAACATTTGATTCTGCTTGCCCCAATTTTAAAAAAATTGCTTTGCTTTTTTGCTTAATTTCAGGATCTAGCTTGCTATCGTCAATTAAATTATTGATATCGCTTAAATGGCGCTCTTTCTGTTTTGCTTCTGCCTTGATATTTACTTTAATACCTGCAATCCTGTTTTTCTGGACTTTTTTAGTTTCAATTTCGTATCCAGAGAGGTTTAATTTGCTTAATTCTTGTTTAAGGTATTTTAAATCCAATCCTAAGTCAATTAGTGCACCTAAAATCATGTCTCCACTTATACCCGAAAAGCAATCAAAATACGCAATCTTCATTATTTTCACCTATTTATCAAATTCGCGTATATTCCTGCGCCAACTCCATTATCAATGTTTACAACAGCAACTCCAAAAGCGCAACTATTTAGCATTGTTAAGAGAGGCCCAATTCCTTCGAAACTGGCACCGTATCCAACGCTTGTTGGGACTGCAACGATGGGTTTTGAGGTTAATCCAGCAACAACGCTTGGTAAAGCCCCGTCCATTCCCGCGATTACAATAATAACGCTTGCGTTAAATATATCATCTTTGAAATCTAAGACGCGATGAATTCCTGCTACGCCGACATCGTAAATTCTTTTAACTTTATTTCCCATTAATTCGGCTATCACTGCGGCCTCTTCCGCGATTGGTATGTCGGATGTTCCCCCCGTAAGAATTAAAATCGTTCCCTCCTTCTCATTTACATTCTTTTTCTGAACAGCGATAATCCTTGCCTTGTCATAATATTCTGTCCCCTTATGAAGGTCTTTTACAGCGTTAAATATTTCCTCTGAAGCTTTCGTTGCTATAACAGTGGTTTCATGCGTTATCATCCTTTCAATTATTTTTAAAATTTGAGGGATTGTTTTACCTGGGCAATAAATAATCTCTGGAAATCCTTTTCTGATTTCTCGGTGGGTATCTATCTTCGCGAATTCTAAATCGTCATAAGGAAGGCTCTTTAATTTCTCCATTAATTCATCAAACGATATTTTTCCATCCTTATAAGCTTCTAGTATTCTTTTCATTTGGTTAATCCCTCGTTTAAACTACCGGTTCTATAACCTTCTAAATCTAAAGTAATGTATTGGAACCCTAAATTTTTCAATTTGGTATTTATCTTATCTGAATGTTCTAATAATAATGGAATATCGTTTTTATTTATTTCAATCCGTGCAATTTCGTTGTGATATCTTACTCTCACTTGTTCGATACCCAAGTTTCTTATGAATTCCTCTGCCGTTTCTATCAAATTTAGTCTTTCCTTTGTTATTTCTATGCCATATGGAATTCTTGACGCTAAGCAAGCGTAAGAGGGTTTATTCCAAGTCTCTAGACCTTGCTTTTTTGAAAGATCTCTTATTTCACTCTTCGTTAATTCGGCTTCCTTTAAAGGACTTCTTATGCCAAGTTCTTCTAGAGCTTTTATTCCCGGTCTATAATCGCCGAAATCGTCAATATTTGTTGCGTCTATTACATATTTCACATTTTCTCTCTCAGCAATTTCTTTTATCCTCGAAAAAATGTCTTTTTTACAGATATAACATCTATCTGGAGGATTTTTTACGAATTCAATGTTTTTTAATTCGTCTGATTCAATAATAAGATGTTTCACACCAATTTTTTTAGTAAATTCTTTTGCGTCTTCTAACTCAAAACCGGGATGGATTGGATAATTTGCTGTTATAGCCAAAACTTTCTCGCCTAAAACCTCGTTCGCAACATTTAAAAGAAAAGTGCTATCGACTCCCCCAGAAAAGGCAACGACCACCCTTTCCATTTGTTTTAAAATCTGTTTTAAGCGTTCCAGTTTGTCCAGAAGCAATTGTTGCATCTTTTTTACTAAGTAAGAATAATTACTATATATAAAAAATAAATGCCTTTGAATCTATAAATATTTGAGATTAAAATGTCATCCGATAAAAAGCCCAATATTTTAATATTTACTCCAGACGAGATGCGAACCGATTCACTTGCGTGTATGGGTAATACTATAACCAAAACACCAAATATTGATAATCTTGGAAAAGATGGAGTCGTTTTCACTAATTTTTTTACTGTTAATCCAGTTTGTGGGCCAGCTAGATGCGCGATCTTCACTGGTTATTATCCTCATGTTTCTGGACATCGCTCTTTATATTATTTATTACAACCTCACGAAGATAGTTTACTGAAATTCCTAAAAAAATCGGGTTACTATGTCCGTATGATTGGTAGAAACGACCTATTTTCCAAAAAGGCTTTCAAGGAGCATGTATCTAAAAGAACGGGTGGTTTTTCTAAAGTTGATTCGAAAACCTACACTGAAGCAAGGCCAACAGAAGGAAAACACAAAAAGTCGTTTTATTTTGGTAAACGCTCAGATCACCCCGTAAAAGATTTAGATTACAGTATTACGCAAGAAACATTAGAATTCCTCGAGTCGAATCCACCAGAGCCATTTTGCTTATTTGTAGCAATGGCATTTCCTCACCCCCCCTATTCTGTAGAAGAGCCATACTTCTCAATGTACGATAG
>Ga0209427_10003032_pt1 | contig 19747 bp, 32 predicted proteins | sample DeeMarSWOR136_30_FD_187465 | JGI IMG/M metagenome (GOLD analysis project Ga0209427, IMG submission 187465) | Marine sediment microbial communities from White Oak River estuary, North Carolina - WOR-1-36_30 (SPAdes) (version 2) | ecosystem: Environmental > Aquatic > Marine > Intertidal zone >...
TCACACCCATAGCGATGGAGAAGGAGTTGCGTTTTGCCATTCGTGAAGGTGGACGCACGGTGGGTGCGGGTGTGATCAGTGACATCATAGAGTAAAGCAAAAAGGATAAGAGGGAAGGGAAATGATGGATAAAGCGATCGCTAATCAAAAGATTCGGATAAGACTGAAAGCTTACGACCACAAGCTTTTGGACCAGTCAGCCATGGAGATCGTGGAAACGGCAAGAGAAACGGGTGCCAAGATTGCTGGCCCCATTCCCCTCCCTACGCTAATTAACAAATACTGCGTCTTGAGATCTCCCCATGTGAATAAGAAATCCCGGGAACAGTTCGAAATAAGGACACATAAAAGGCTTTTGGACATTCTGGAACCCACCCAGCAGACCGTGGATGCCCTCATGAAACTCGACCTTGCTGCTGGGGTTGATGTGGAGATAAAACTGTAAATAGCATAGAACGGAATTTGTCCTTATGGTTAAGAAACTCATCGGCAAAAAATTGGGCATGACTCGATATTTCCTTGACGAGGGGAAAAGTATTCCCGCAACCATGGTTAAGGTTGGCCCCTGCGTGGTTATCCAGAGAAAGACATTGGAAAAAGATGGCTATGAGGCGATCCAGGTGGGGTTTGAAATACAGAAGGAAAATCGGGTCAATAAACCCTTAAAAGGGCATTTCAAGGCAGCCGGTGACAAGTGCTTTGTCCACCTGAGAGAAATACGGGTGGAGAGTGCGGAAGAATTTGAGCTGGGGCAGGAGATCAAAGCGGATATTTTCGAAATTGGGGAATTGGTTCAAGTCACGGGTAGGAGTAAGGGTCGAGGCTTTAGTGGTGTCATCAGGAGGTGGGGTTTCTCCAAGGGAAGAGAGACGCATGGCTCCCGTTCCCATAGGATTCCGGGCTCAATTGGCTCAAGTGCCACCCCTGGAAGGGTCCATAGAGGGAAGAAACTCCCAGGGAGGATGGGATACCAAAGAACCACCATTAAGAACCTGAAAGTCCTAGACGTGAGACCTGAAATGGATGTCATCGCCCTTCAAGGGGCTGTTCCAGGACAACGAAACACGATTATCGAAATTGCCAAAATATAAGCTGGCTCCGCTTCGCCTCGCACTTGGCCTCCGCTATTCCCTGCCCGAGGCAGGCAGGCCATAGGGATGGCGCAAAATAGAATGGCATAGGATGGCCAATAATTTCATCGGGTTAGATAAATTTCCAGTCGTTAAACGGATTGAGATACGAAATGGCTGTTGTCGATGTATATAATTTTCAGGGTAAAAAGACTTCTCAGATGGAGTTAAATGAGGACGTTTTCAACACGCCCATCAAGGCACACGTTATCCATCAGGTGATGGTGAGCCAGCGCTTAGATCGAAGATCCGGTAGTGCCTCCACGAAAAGCCGATCGGAGGTGAGAGGTTCAGGATCAAAACTTTGGCGCCAAAAAGGAACGGGCAGGGCAAGGGTCGGTCAGGCCTCATCACCCACCAGGAGGGGTGGGGGAGTCGCCTTTGGGCCAGCGCCGCGCAAGTATGTCCGGAAGGTACCCAAAAAGGTGAAACGGTCCGCCCTTCGTATGGCACTGACAGACAAGTATCAGAAGGATCGACTGATCGTGGTCAACGGTTTTGATCTCCCCGAAATAAAGACCAGGGATTTTGTGGAGGCGATGGAGAATTTCAATGTGGATCGGGCATTGATTGTGACCCATGAGAAAAATGAGTTGCTCGAAAAATCCTCCAAGAATGTGCCCTGGGTCAAGGTGATGAGATATCAAGGACTGAATGTTTATGATGTCTTGAGGCATGAGCACCTTTTCTTGGATCAGTCTGCCATTAGTATGATTGAGGAGGCATTGCTTTCCTAATGGATATATACAAGGTGATCAAAGCAGCGCACATCACGGAAAAGGGGACCCTCCAAAAAGAGCTCCAGAACCAAATCGCATTTAAAGTGGACAGAAGGGCAAACAAGGTGGAGATCAGACGTGCTATAGAGACCCTATTCAAGGCCAAGGTCGTAGATGTGAAGACCATGAACATGAAAGGGAAGCGCCGCAGGGTGGGGAGAAACCTTGGGAAAAAGGCTGACTGGAAAAAGGCGATTGTGAAATTGGCACCAGGAGAGAACATAGAGTTCTTCGAGGGAACTTAGAAGAATTGGAGTAATGGAGTAATGAAGTGTTGGAGTCATGGATAAAGAAGAACTCAGGTCTTTTTCATCAATCCAGTACTCCAAAACTCCATCAGTTCGAGAATCTGCTCAGATGGGAATTACTTTCTTTCATTGCAGTGAACATCTTATACGAGACCATTTGTTACGGAGAGTGTAATGGCCATTAAGAAGCATAAGCCCACCTCACCGGGACGGAGATTTCAGACGGGCTCCTCTTTTGAGGAGATTACCCCCAAGAAGCCTGAGAAAAGCCTGTTAAGGCCATTGAAGAAGGCCGGTGGGAGGAACGCTCTCGGAAGAATAACAAGCAGGCACAGGGGCGGTGGTCATAAACGCTCTTACAGGGTTATTGATTTTAAGCGGGAGAAGGATGGCGTACCGGCTAAGGTTGCATCCATTGAATATGACCCCAATCGTTCAGCGCGTATTGCGCTCCTTCACTATGCGGATGGCGAGAAGCGCTATATTTTGGCCCCATCGGGACTTCAGGTGGGAGATAAGGTCCTATCAGGCCCAGGGGCAGAGATAAGAACAGGAAATGCTCTGTTCTTAAGGGATATCCCTTTAGGAACTCAGATTCACAATATTGAACTGAACGTGGGGCATGGTGGACAGATTGTACGAAGTGCCGGGGGCTACGCCCAATTGATGGCGAAAGAGGGGAAATATGCCCAGGTGAAGCTCCCATCAGGTGAGGTTCGAATGGTATCCCTGGGCTGCAAGGCGACCATTGGCCAAATTGGACATTTGGAGCACGAGAACATAAGTCTGGGCAAGGCTGGAAGGACACGATGGAGAGGGAGAAGGCCACATGTGCGGGGCGTGGCCATGAACCCCGTGGATCATCCCCACGGGGGTGGCGAAGGAAAATCCTCGGGGGGCCGTCACCCGGTTACACCCTGGGGCGTTCCCACCAAAGGCTATAAAACGAGAAGGGTGAGAAAGGCAAGCGACAAGCTCATCGTCAAGAGAAGAAAATGAGAAGATTGAATGTCATCACTAAACTGAATCATGGGGAGGAAGAGATTTGCCGCGATCACTGAAAAAGGGGCCTTTTGTTGATGATCACCTTTTGAAGAAGGTCATGCAGGCGAGGGAAACCCGAAGCACGAAGATTATTAAGACCTGGTCTAGAAGATCAACCATACTTCCGGAATTTGTGGGTCATACATTTGCTGTTCATAACGGAAAGAAGTTTTTGCCCGTGTTTATAACCGAAGATATGGTGGGGCACAAGCTGGGCGAATTTGCGCCGACCAGAGTTTTTTATAGCCATGCTGGAGACAAGAAATCACGGTTAAGAGGGTCTAAGAAATAATGGAAGCTAAGGCCGTGGCCAAATACATAAGGATCTCTCCTCAAAAAGTGAGATTGATTATGGATCAAATAAGAGGGAGGAAAGTGGAGGAAGCATTAAATATGCTCACTTTTGCGCCGCAAAGGGGTGCCTTTGTGCTGAAAAAACTGATCGACTCTGCGGTGGCTAATGCGGAGCAGAATCTGAATATGGATGTGGACAGGCTATATATCAAACGCGTATTTGCGGATGAAGGCCCCACTTTGAAAAGGTTTCGGGCTCGTGCCATGGGTCGCGCCACGAGGATCAGAAAAAGGACGAGCCATCTGACCGTTATTTTAGATGAATCGTAAATTGATGTCTCGATAATTCAATAAGTTTCTGGTTTTATAGAATTTTTGTGTGAAGGTCTATGTGTCCCAACCAGGAACCATGGAATGGTGGAAACTGGGGACCCGCTTGCGGGGACTGAGCGGAGCGAAGCGGAGGCAATTTGCATACAGGGTCTAACCGATTCTTGATGGAAAGCTTGTTGCAGGTCATACATCTAATGGAGGTGAGAATTGGGACAAAAGGTTAATCCGATCGGGTTTAGGTTGGGTATCCATAGAAATTGGGATTCAAGATGGTTTGCCGGAAGAGAATACAGTGATTTTGTGCTGGAGGATCACAAAATCAGGAAATTCTTGAAGAGGCGGCTTTTTCAGGCTGGCGTGTCCAGGATAGAGATTGAGAGGGCGGCCAACAAAATAAGGATTAAGATCCATACGGCTCGGCCCGGACTCGTTATTGGTAAGAAGGGCGTGGAGATCGAGAATTTGAAAAAGGAGTTGGAGAAAAAAATAAATAGGGAAACCATGATAGACATTCAGGAGGTGAGAAAACCTGAAGTGGATGCCCAATTGGTAGCCGAGAATGTGGCATTGCAGCTCGTTCGGAGAATCTCCTTTCGACGGGCCATGAAAAAGGCTGTCAGCTCAGCGCTGCGTTTTGGTGCTCTGGGGATCAAGATAGGTTGTAGCGGTCGTTTGGGTGGTGCTGAAATGGCGCGTCGTGAATGGTATCGAAAAGGTCGAGTTCCTCTTCACACCATAAGGGCCGATATAGACTACGGCTTTGCCGAGGCCTTTACCACTTACGGCGTGGTGGGGGTAAAGGTCACACTTTTTAAGGGTGAGATTCTACCCGACAAAAAAGGTTAAAAAGACGTATGCTGAGTCCCAAAAAGATCAAATACCGGAAAAAACAAAAGGGTCGAATGAAGGGCAAGGCCTTCAGCAAAGGGGGTACACTGGAGTTCGGCGATTATGGTTTGCAGGCCTTGGAATGCGGCATTATGACGGCCCAACAGATTGAAGCGGCACGGGTTGCTATCACAAGACACGTAAAACGTGGCGGGAAGATCTGGATTCGCGTATTTCCGGACAAGCCTGTTACCAAGAAACCCGCAGAAACAAGAATGGGAAAAGGTAAAGGCGCCCCTGAAGGCTGGGTGGCTGTGGTTAAGCCAGGAAGAATATTGTATGAGATGGAAGGTGTGGGAGAAAGTGTAGCAGCAGAGGCCTTCAGAAGGGCGGGTCACAAGCTCCCATTCTCCACAAGATTTGTGAGCAGGAGATCGTAAAGGTGAAGGCAAAAGAACTGCGTGATTTAAGTGTTGAAGAATTGCGGGAAAGAGAGGGAGAGCTGAAACAGGAATTCTTTAACCTGAGAATTCAGAAGGCGACAGGACAACTTGGCAATACGGCTATCCTTGGGAAGACAAAAAGGGACCTGGCTCGCGTCAAAACGCTGCTAAGAGAGTCGGAAGTATCAGGTGGGGCAGACGAGTAGGGGTTAAGATGACAAAGAGAGGCGTAAGGAAAAGGCTTGTGGGTGTTGTGGTAGGCAACAGGATGGAAAAGACAGCGTCGGTCTTAGTGAGTCGGCTCAAGAAGCACAGGACCTACAAGAAATATTTGAGAAGTCAAACCAAGTATATGGTCCACGATCCAGAAAACAGATGTATGGTGGGCGATAGAGTGAGGATCATTGAAACGCGACCCATCAGCAAAAGGAAGAGATGGCAGGTCCTGGAGATCCTTGAAAGAAGTGCGATCCAAGAATCAGGCGAGGCGGACACCATTTCATTGGAGCCGGAGAAGTGATACAGGCCGAAACGAAACTCCATGTGGCAGATAATTCTGGTGCAAAATTACTCTTGTGCATCAAAGTGCTGGGCGGTTCAAGGAGGAGGTATGCCAGCGTGGGAGATGTGGTGGTCGTAACGGTGAAAGAGGCTATGCCCAACTCCAAAGTGAAGAAAGGCGACGTGATGAGGGCCGTGGTTGTTCGCACCGCGAAAGAGATTCCCAGAGCGGATGGTTCCTATATTAAATTTGATGATAACTCAGCCGTTCTTATTAACCAGCAGAATGAACCCATTGGGACCAGGATCTTCGGCCCAGTGGCGAGGGAACTAAGGGCAAAAAGATTTATGAAGATCATCTCACTGGCCCCTGAGGTACTATAAATGATAGATAATTTACCCTTAGAGTCGGTCTAAGAAATTTAGAGGCTCTGCCGTTTCCTGCGTAGAGCCTTTCTGGATTGATGGGGTCATGGCATACTAGAGTTCTGGAAAAGAGAGGGTTATATGGCTTCTCGTAACCCAGCTGGAGTAAAAAAAATGCTCAAAAAACATCCCATGATCAAAAAGAACGATAAAGTCATGGTTATTGTTGGAAAAGAAAAGGGTAAAATTGGATCGGTCCTGAAAGTGGATGCGGAGAAGGGTCGCGTGATTGTGGAAAAGCTCAACATGGTGAAGAGACACACGAGAGCCGGGGGAAGGAGTGCCCAAGGAGGCATCATAGAAAAAGAGGCCCCCATCCATGTGTCCAATCTCATGCTGGTGTGTAATAAATGTGCCGAATCCACAAGGGTTGGAAAACAGATCCTGGAGGATGGTTCCAGAGTACGAGCCTGCAAGAAGTGTGGGGAGCTATTGGATAGCTAATGTGATCTGCTGTTTTGGAGGAGAGGGTTGTCCCGACTAAAAGAGAAATATGAGAAGGAAGTTATACCCGCCATGATGAAGGAGTTCGGGTATAAAAGTGTCATGGCAGTCCCACGCGTTGAAAAAGTCGTATTGAACATGGGTCTGGGAGAGGCGATCTATAATATAAAGGTGCTAGATAAAGGTGTGGAAGAATTGACGCTTATCGCTGGGCAGAAAGCCATAATTACAAAGGCAAAAAGATCCATTGCTGGGTTTAAGCTTAGACAGGGGATGCCTATCGGGTGTACGGTTACCTTGCGACGGAACAAGATGTATGATTTCCTGGATAAACTCTTTAATGTGGCTCTGCCGCGCGTAAGGGATTTTAGAGGGCTGTCTGATAAAATCTTTGATGGACGTGCCAACTGCACCATAGGGATGAAGGAGCAGATCATTTTCCCTGAAATTAACTACGATAACATCGATAAGATAAACGGATTAAACGTCTCCATCATCACAACGGCGAAAACGGATGCGGAGGGTTTCTTTTTACTGAAATTCTTGGGCATGCCCTTCAGAAGTTAATCGGGAGGTTACGGTGGCAAAAAGATCCCTTATTGTAAAAGCTCAGAGAAAACCGAAATTTTCCACGCGTCAATATAATAGGTGCCCCGTTTGTGGAAGGCCGAGGGCCTTTTTGAGAAAGTTTGGTCTTTGCCGTATATGTTTTAGGACCATGGCTTTGAGGGGAGAAATACCAGGAGTAATTAAGTCGAGCTGGTAGAGGGACCTCCAAATCAAGCGTTTGAGTTACGTAGAAAAAGTGCAATCTTCAAATTATATGATGTTATTCCTGATCACCGGGAATTTTCAGCAGAGGAGTATCAAGGAGGAGCAAAATAGATGGCTATGACTGATCCCATTGCCGATATGCTAACCAGGATGAGAAACGCCATGATGGCATCCTATGACACCGTGGATATTCCCAGTTCCAAGCTGAAAATAAGTATCGCCAAGGTATTGAAATCAGAAGGTTATATCAAAAACTATAGAATGGTAAATGAGGGAAACAGAGGGACCATAAGGGTCTTTCTAAAATATGACGAGAAAGGAGCCCCCGTCATCGGTGGCCTCAAAAGGGTGAGCAAGCCGAGTCGCAGGTTTTACACCAAGAGCGATAAAATTCCCAAAGTCTTGGAGGGATTGGGCGTTAACATCCTTTCCACATCAAAGGGCGTCATGACGGATAGAGAGGCCAGAAAGGCGGGTCTTGGCGGGGAGGTCCTCTGTGCTATTTGGTAGTTTTCGGATGCGGATTTCATTGTAGAATATGTCCTAGGAAGATTTTGCCAAAGGAGGCGAGGATGTCACGGGTAGGCCAAAAGCCTATATCGCTACCGAAAGAAGTTAAAATAGATTTAAAGGGCGATCTTTTGACCGTCAAGGGACCAAAAGGTGAGCTCAGACGCAAGATCCATCCCACGGTCCATATCCTTACCGAGAACGATCAGATTGTCGTCTCAATAAAGGATGAGAACAAAGGATCTAAGGCCCTTCACGGACTCTTTCGGGCCCTGATAGCCAACATGGTCACCGGGGTAACCCAGGGTTTTGAGAGGGCTCTGGAGATTGTTGGTGTTGGATACCGGGCAGAACTATCGGGAAGGAGGGCCACGTTTCACTTGGGATATGCCCGTCCCATAAGCCTGGAGCTGCCAGAGGGAATTGATGCCAGGGTGGAAAAGACCAAAATAACGCTGAGCGGAATAGACAAGGAACTTCTGGGAAAGACTGCCGCCAAGATCCGTAGCCTGAGAGAACCAGAGCCCTATAAAGGAAAGGGCATCAGGTATGAAGGTGAGACGATAAGAAGGAAGGCGGGGAAGACGGGCGCAACGAGTTAGTTTACGTTATCCATACCTATATAGGTATTTACACGGATTAAGGTTACGATCATGGGAGCCATAAACAAAAAAGAGGCGAGACGGAGGAGAAAGAAGAGGGTAAGAAAGAAGATTAGAGGGACACCGGAGGTCCCTAGGCTGTCCGTGTTTAAGAGTTCAAAGCATATTTATGCACAGGTTATTGACGACATATCTGCAAAAACCCTCGTTGATTCCTCTTCACTGTCAAAAGACCTGCGGCCGCAGTTTGAAGGCAAGGGAGGCAATAGGAAGGGTGCTGCGATGGTGGGGGAGCAGATTGCAAAGAAAGCCTTAGGAAAAGGGATTAGCAAGGTTGTATTCGACAGAAGCGGCTTCTTGTATCATGGCCGAATAAAGGCCCTTGCAGAAGCCGCCCGGGAGCATGGCCTGAAGTTTTGAGCCTTTCCAGTGTGGCTAAGATCGCATAGGCGTTTTAAAAACAAAGAAAAGTAAGGGAGAGCTCTATTGTTTAAAGAAGAGGATGAAGCGCAGTTAATCGAGAAAGTTGTGCACATCAACCGTGTCGCTAAGGTGGTTAAGGGAGGCCGTCGCTTCAGTTTCAGTGCCATTGTCATCGTGGGTGATGGTAAAGGTATGGTGGGGAGCGGTCTTGGAAAGGCGAACGAGGTTCCAGAGGCCATAAGGAAAGGCATTGACAGGGCCAAGAAAGATATGGGGGTTGTACCCATCGTGGATGGTACCATACCCCACGAGGTGATTGGGAAGTGGGGGGCAGGGAGCGTGCTACTAAAACCAGCACGGGCAGGAACAGGGGTCATCGCAGGTGGTGCCGTTAGAGCGGTCTTGGAAGCCGCAGGAATCCAGAACATTTTGACCAAGTGTTTGGGCTCCCATAACCCCCATAACCTGGTGCGAGCCACTGTCACGGGGTTACAGTCCCTAAAGAGCCCGGAGGAGTTCGCGCGCCGCAGAGGTAAGACGGTCGAGGAGATGATGCAGTAGATTTTCCGAAGGATCAACCAGAGTCGAGACCATGGCTGATATGATAAAAGTGACCCTTGTCAAGAGCGGAATAGGCAGGGATAAAAAAATACGGGAGACGTTGAGGGGGCTTGGTTTGACAAAGCTGAACAGGACAGTCACCCTCAAGAATACGCCGGCCATAAGGGGAATGATCAATAAGGTCTCTTTCATGGTTCGGATTGAGATATGAATGAAGGGGAAGCGCTTATGAAAGTCCACGATCTTTCCCCCATGGAAGGTGCGAGGAAAAAGAGAAAAAGGGTCGGGAGGGGCCCAGGGTCAGGCCACGGCAAAACGTCCTGCCGCGGACACAAAGGACAAAAGTCCCGGTCTGGTGGGAGTATACCCCCCGGCTTTGAAGGGGGGCAGATGCCTCTTCAGAGGAGGCTTCCTAAGCGAGGATTCACCAATATCTTCAAAAAGCATTATACCCTGATCAATGTGAGAGACCTGGAAAGGTTCGCTCCCAATGCTGATTTGGACACGGAGGCCTTAAGGAATGTGGGCCTGGTGAAAAAGGTGAAAGACAAGGTTAAGCTTTTAGGGGACGGAGAGATTTCACACCCTGTCACCGTCAAAGTGCACAAGGTGAGCAAAAAGGCAAAAGAGAAGATCGAGGCGGCCGGCGGCAAGGTGGAAATCATTTGAAAGATTTCCATACCAAACAAGGGTGGAGATAGAGAAAAGTGCTTGGCGGCTTTCAAAATATCGGGAAGATACCCGAACTAAAAAAGAGGATTATTTTTACCCTCTTTATGCTGGCTGTGTATCGCGTGGGATGTCACATCCCCACGCCGGGCATAGACGGTGCGGCTTTGTCCGCCTTCTTCAGCGCACGGCAGGGAACATTGTTTGGTCTTTTTGATATGTTCTCGGGTGGTGCCCTAAGCCAGATGTCGGTCATGGCCCTCGGAATTATGCCTTACATCAGCGCCTCCATTATCCTGGAGCTTTTGACGGTTGTCGTACCCCACTTGGAGAAACTTAAAAAGGAAGGTGAGCAGGGACGAAAGAAGATCACCCAATATACCCGGTATGGTACCGTCATACTAAGCGTCATCCAAGGTTTTGGGATAGCCGTTGGGCTTGAAAGGATGTCCAGTCCTGGGGGTGCCATGGTCGTGCCTATTGGCGGCTGGGGTTTCCGCCTTCTCACCGTTGTCACCCTTACCGCCGGGACAGCCTTTCTGATGTGGCTGGGTGAACAGATTACCGAGAGGGGTATAGGGAATGGCATATCCCTTATCATATTTTCAGGTATTGTTGCTCGGTTCCCGGTGGCTGTTGCCAATACATTTAGACTGATGGGGACTGGCGAAGTTACGCCCTTTTTTATGGCCTTGCTCCTCGCCTTGATGATAGCCGTGGTCGGTTTCATTGTTTTTGTGGAAAGAGGTCAGAGGAGGATTCCTGTTCAATATGCGAAAAGAGTAGTTGGGAGGAGGATGTATGGAGGACAAAGCACCCACCTGCCCCTAAAGGTGAACACTTCGGGAGTTATTCCACCCATATTTGCTTCCTCCATCATCATGTTTCCAGCGACCATCGCCAACTTCTTGAACGTGAAAGAGATTCCTTGGCTGCAGACCGTGGTCAATTTTTTGAATCCGGGGCATATTGTTTACATCCTCATATATGTCGTGTTTATCGTCTTTTTCTGCTATTTCTACACGGCCGTTCACTTTAATCCAGTGGATGTGGCAGATAACATGAAAAAATATGGGGGGTTTATTCCGGGTATAAGACCAGGCAAGAATACGGCCGAGTATATTGATAGGGTCTTGACAAGAATAACCTTTACGGGTGCCATCTATGTTTCCGCCGTCTGTGTTCTACCCCATTTGTTGATCAGCAGACTCAATGTGCCCTTCTATTTTGGTGGGACAGCCCTGCTGATCGTGGTCGGTGTTGCCATGGATACCTCCAACCAGATTGAATCCCATATGCTGACACGGCACTATGAAGGATTCATGAAGAAGGGGCTGGGTAGGGTGAGGTAACTCGCGATAAGGGATCTTTTAAGATTTCGGTCCCTTGGAAAATGGATGATGTCTAAGGAAGAGGCTATAAGGGTAGAAGGGACGGTTTTGGAGACATTACCCAACGCCATGTTTAAGGTGGAACTGGAAGGTGGGCATCGCGTTCTGGCGCATATTTCTGGCAAGATGAGAATGCATTATATAAGAATTACGCCCGGGGATAAGGTCTCATTGGAATTGTCTCCCTATGATCTAAGCAGAGGGAGAATTGTTTACCGGGACAAGGGGAAATAGCCATTTTATTCCAAATTAGGATTTTTGAGCGATGAAAGTCAGAACTTCTGTCAAAAAAATCTGCAACAAATGTAAGATCATAAAGCGCAAGGGGACTGTGCGCGTCATTTGTGAAAATCCCCGTCACAAGCAAAGACAGGGTTGAAAGGAGTTAAGAGTTGGCTAGAATTGCGGGCGTTGATCTGCCAAGGGGTAAGAGAATTGAGATAGCCTTAACGTATATTTACGGGATAGGCCGAAGCAGTGCCCAGAAGATACTCACTGAAGCGGGAGTGGATTGGGATACACCATCAGACAAACTTAAGGAAGAGCAGATAACAGGGATCAGAAAGATCATCGATGAACAGTTTAAAGTAGAAGGTGATCTGAGGCGTGAAGTTTCCATGAACATCAAAAGGTTGATGGATCTGGGGGCTTACCGTGGATTGAGGCACAGAAAGGGTTTGCCTGTCAGGGGCCAGAGAACGAGCACCAATGCGAGAACGAGAAAAGGGCCTCGTAGGTCTGTTATGGGCAAAAGGAAAAAATAGTCGATTGAGGAAGGGGAATGGCAAAGACAACAAAAAAGGTAAGCAGGGCCAAAAGAGAAAAGAAAAATGTCCCGACGGGCATTATTCATATTCGATCCACTTTCAATAATACGATAGTCACCATTACCGATCATGACGGAAATGTGATCTCATCCTCAAGTGCTGGCAGGCAGGGATTCAAAGGATCAAGGAAGAGCACCCCTTTTGCTGCTCAGCTGGCTGCACAGGATGCCCTGAGGCAGGCCATGGAACAGGGAATGAGGACGGCAGAGGTGAGGGTCAAGGGCCCTGGTGTGGGAAGAGAGGCAGCACTAAGGGCCCTGCAGGTTGAGGGCTTCTCCGTCAGTGTCATAAGGGATGTTACACCTATTCCACACAATGGGTGTCGACCCCCCAAGAGAAGAAGAATATAGGGGATTTCGGATTTCGGAATTTTGAGTAGAAATTGCAGACCGGAAAAGGCAAACGAAGAAACCAATGACCAATGACAAATTAAGGAGGCACGGATTTGGCCAGAGATACGGGCTCATCATGTAGGTTATGCCGACGTGAGAACTTAAAACTGTTTCTTAAGGGAGATCGCTGTTACGGAGATAAGTGCGCATTTGAAAGGAGACCTTATCCGCCAGGCCAGCACGGTCAGAGACGGGGCGGGAAACTTTCGGATTACAGATTACAGCTGAGAGAAAAACAGAAGGTGAAGAGGATCTACGGCGTACTGGAAAAGCAGTTCAGGAGATATTATTACCGTGCTGAAAAACAGAAGGGGATTACAGGGACGAACCTATTAATCCTGCTCGAGTGCAGATTGGATAATGTGGTATACAGAATGGGCTTTGCTTCTTCCAGAAAACAGGCCCGACAGCTGATCAGCCATAACCATTTTTTGGTAGCCGACAAGAAGGTTAACATTCCTTCCTATCAGGTAAAAGTAGGTGACGTGGTCCAGGTAAGAGAGGGGAGCCAGAAGGTGCCAGCCTTCTCTGAGGCCCTGGAGACGGTTGTCAGAAGGGGCATTCCAGAGTGGATGGAAGTGGAAAAAGAAAATTTCAGGGGGACTTTAAAGGCCCTGCCTAATCGTGAAGAGCTCACCATGCCCATTCAGGAACAACTCATCGTGGAGTTGTATTCCAAATAGGCAAACGTGGGATAAAGAAATTTCATAATCTTTGGCAATTTGGAAAGTATAGGGGGATTTCCTTGACACATTTAAAAGCAAGAAATTGGCGGGAACTTATTAAACCGAAAACTATCGTCATCGATGAGGATAGTCGTACAAATTCCTATGGCAAATTTGTGTGCGAACCCCTTGAGAGGGGCTTTGGAATCACCATCGGCAACTCCTTGAGGCGCATATTGCTTTCTTCGCTGCAGGGGGCGGCGATCGTCTCTGTCTCCTTCGATAACGTGGTTCATGAATTTACCACGATCCCGGGCGTCATAGAAGATGTGACGGATATTATCTTAAATCTGAAGGAGATAAAACTGAGACTGGTCGATGCGGAAAAGGCGGTGATTCGTTTGTCTAAGGAAGGAGAGGGTGTGGCTACGGCGGGCGACATTGAGAGCGACGGTTTGGTGGCCATTTTGAATCCGGAGCAACATATTGCCACCCTAAACAAGGAAGGCAAGCTCAATATGGAAATGGTGGTTAAAATGGGAAAGGGCTATGTGCCGGCAGAAAAAAATAAGGGGAAAAATCAGCCCATTGGTGTCATACCCATCGATGCCATTTTTTCACCCATTCAAAAAGTGAATTATGTGGTCACCAATGCAAGGGTAGGTCAGATCACCGACTATGACAAGCTCACATTGGAGGTGTGGACGGATGGTAGTATTCTGCCCGAGGATGCTGTGGCATATGGTGCGAAGATCCTAAAAGAGCAGATGTCGCCCTTTATCAACTTTGAAGAAGAGCCCGAGCCCATGGAAGAGGAGGTAGAGGTAAGGGAAGAAAGGCTCAATGAAAACCTATTCAGACCCGTGTCAGAACTGGAGCTATCCGTTCGTTCGGCCAATTGTCTAAAGAATGCCAATATTACACTGATTGGTGAACTGGCCCAGAAGACAGAAGCTGAAATGTTGAAGACCAAGAATTTTGGGAGAAAATCCCTAAATGAGATAAAGGGGATACTGGAGGACATGGGCCTTTCACTGGGAATGAAATTGGATAAGTTCCCTTCGCCCAAAAAAGTAGACGAAAAGGGAGACGAAGAGAAGGAAGAGGATTCGGATAAATGAGGCATCGGAAGGCTGGAAAGAAGCTGGGGCGCGATTCAAGCCATCGCAAGGCCATGTTAAGAAACATGGTCACCTCCCTTTTTAGATACGAACAGCTTGAGACAACGGACGCGAAAGCCAAGCAATTAAGGCCCGTGGCGGAAAAAATTATAACGCTGGCCAAAAGGGGAGACCTGCATGCGAGGCGACAAGCCCTAGCCTACATAAGGGATAAGGCCATAACCCACAGGCTCTTCGAGGACCTGAGGGAGCGCTATATAGATAGGCAGGGGGGTTATGTAAGGATTATCAAGAAAGGAAAGCGCAAGGGGGACGGCGCACCCGTATCTGTCATTCAGCTGCTGCCCGCAGAGGAAGGCAAGAAGAAAAGCAAGAAGAAGGGAAGGGCTGCTAAACCGGCTGTTGCTGCCGCACCGAAAAAGAAGAAAGAGAAAGCAAAGGAGGAAGAGAAACGAGACCTGAAAAAAGGGGAAGATAAGGAGAAAAAAACAGGGGAAAAGACCCAGAAAAACGATCAGAAAAAGGTCCAGAAAAAGTCAAAGAAGCCGGCATCCCCTTGAGATTTGCGAAGTTTCCAGTTGTCCTATCTGGTTTTATTTGATAATGTGACCCAAAATTTAGATAAACCCATCTAGATATGGTGAAATTAATGCCCCATTATGAGAGAGACCTCCTTGTCGGTTCGTCGGCAAGGAGGTTTTTTTTACCAGGAGGTTTTGGTGAGGAAATTCAATCATAAAGACTTGTTGGGAATGGGTCAACTAACGGTGGAGGATATTGACCTCATCCTGGATACGGCCGGATCCCTGAAAGAGATTTCCGAGCGGGAGATCAAGAAGGTCCCCACGCTGAGGGGCAAGAGCGTGGTGCATTTCTTTTATGAACCAAGCACAAGAACGCGAACCTCTTTTGAAATGGCCGCAAAGAGGCTCAGTGCTGATACGGTGAGCCTTTCGGCCTCTGGGAGCAGTATGGTCAAGGGAGAGACCCTTATCGATACGGCCCGAAATCTTCAGGCGATGAATCCGGACCTAATCGTGTTGAGGCATTCTTCAGGTGGAGCCCCACACCTTTTGGCCAAGGAGGTGAAGGCTGGGATCATTAATGCGGGTGATGGCATCAATGAACATCCCACACAAGCACTGCTTGACCTATACACCATAAGGGAGAGAAAGGGCAGGATCAAAGGACTGAAAGTGGCCATAATTGGGGATATAGCTCATAGCCGGGTGGCCCGGTCCAACATCATAGGACTTACCAAAATGGGCGCTCAAGTGACCATCTCAGGTCCTCCCACCATGATCCCTCTCCAGGTGGAGTCTCTGGGGGTCAAAGTTATTCATAACGTAGCAGATGCCATTGAAGACAGAGACGTCATTATGGTGCTTCGAATTCAACTGGAAAGGCAGAGCAAGATACTCTTTCCCAGTATTCGGGAATACGCCACGTTTTTTGGCCTCAACAGGGAGGTTATGAAGAAGGCAAAGAGGGATGTCATTGTTATGCATCCTGGCCCCATAAACAGGGGTGTGGAAATTGCCTCAGATGTGGCAGATGGTCCCTATTCCGTGATACTTGACCAGGTGGCCAATGGCGTGGCCGTGCGTATGGCCTTGCTATATCTCTTGATCGGAGGAGCCAGGAGTGACAATCTGGATTAGAGACGGTAAGATCGTTGATCCTGTAAGGGGCGTCATGCAAAGGCGGGATATTATTGTGGAGCGAGGCCGGATAAGCAGGATTCTGAAAGCAGGAGCCTTCAAAGAAAAAGGACCCAAATTGAGGACCATCGATGCATCGGGAAAAGTCATTGTACCCGGCCTTATCGATATGCATGTGCACCTGAGGGAACCCGGTCATGAATACAAGGAAACAATCGCCACGGGCGGAAAGGCGGCAGTGGCCGGCGGTTTTGTGGGTCTTGCCTGTATGCCAAATACGGACCCGGTAAACGACTCCAGTTCTGTGACAGAGTTCATCTTGAGACAGGCCCGAAAGAGCAATCTCGTGAAAGTATATCCCGTAGCTGCCATCACCAAAGGGCAAAAAGGAGAGACCCTCACAGAATTTGGTGATCTCAGGCAGGCCGGGGTGGAGGGTGTTTCAGATGACGGATTTGCCGTCTCCAACAGCGAGGTCATGCGTCGGGCCATCGAGTATGCGAGATATTACGATTTAGTGGTTATATCCCACTGTGAGGACACAAACCTCTCTGGCGATGGTGTCATGCATGAAGGGGCTGTGTCCACGCAAATCGGTTTGAGGGGGATTCCGGCGGCGAGCGAAGAGGTTATGGTCCAGAGAGAGATATCCCTCGCGAGACTTACGGGCTGCCCCGTGCATATCGCACACGTAAGCACTGCCGGATCGGTCGAATTGATTAAACGTGCCAAGGAGGAGGGTGTGCCCATTACTGCTGAGACGGCCCCCCACTATTTTAGCCTGGATCACCGGGCCGTGATCGGCTATGATACGAATGCAAAAATGAATCCTCCCCTGCGAACGCCAGAGGATGTTGAGGCCATAAAGAGGGGGTTGGCTGAAGATGTTCTTGACGTGATTGCAACAGATCATGCTCCCCACAGCCCTTTGGAGAAGGACCTGGAGTTTGACAGGGCAGCCTTTGGTATCATTGGCCTAGAGACAGCCGTTCCCCTCACCTTGGCATTGGTGGAAGAGGGTGTGCTGAGTCTACCTGGTGCCATAAAGAAATTGTCCTCTAATCCTGCCGCTATCTTGGGGGTGACTGGGGGATCCCTGAGAGAAGAGGGACCGGCAGACCTGGCCATTCTTGATCCAGAACAGGAATATACCCTAAAAGCCGGAGATATTCAGTCTAAAAGCAAAAACTCTCCCTTCATTGGTCAAACTTTGAAGGGCTGGAATTTACTCACCATGATTGGAGGGCGGATTGTCTGGAAAAGAGCCAGAGAGCATCTTGGTGGTTGATGATGAGAGGAGCATGAGGGAGTTCCTCGATATCATGCTGACCAAAGAGGGATATCAGGTCTCTTTTGCTGAGAGCGGTGAGGAGGCCTACGAACTCCTGGAGAATCAGGGTTTTGACCTGCTCATTACAGATATCAGGATGAGAGATGTGGACGGTATTGCCGTCCTGAAGAGGGCAAAGGAGCTAAGACCGGAAACCGTGGTCGTCATGATTTCAGCCTTTGCAACGGCTGAGACGGCTGTGGAGGCTATGAGAGAGGGCGCCTACGACTATATCCCTAAGCCGTTCAAGGTCAGGGAATTCAAAAGGATTGTTAAAGACGCCTTACAATCGAGGAAACCCATTGCCGAAGGCAGAGAAAAGGATCGTCTCGAAAGCCACTACCACTTTGGGTTTCTGGTGGGCGAGAGTCCCCAGGTGAAAAAGGTCTATGACCTGATTGAACGGGTGGCCCCCACCAAGACCAATATACTCATTTCAGGCGAGAGTGGGACGGGGAAGGAATTGGTCGCCCGGGCCATCCACCGAGAGAGCCCTAGAAAAGAAAAACCTATCGTGGTCATTAATTGCGCAGGAATTCCAGAGAATCTCATTGAAAGCGAGCTGTTTGGTTACAAAAAAGGCGCCTTTACGGGCGCTACGAGCGATAAGGAGGGCCTTTTTGAGGCTGCCGATGGCGGAACCGTATTCTTTGATGAAATCGGAGAGTTGCCTCCAGCCATACAGGTCAAACTTCTCCGGGTCATCCAGGAGCGCACATTCGTTGCGGTAGGAGGGACTGAGGAGAAGAGCGTGGATGTGCGATTTATATCGGCGACCAATAAGGAATTGGAAGAAGAGGTCATGGACGGGAGGTTTCGGGAAGATCTCTTTTTTAGATTGAATGTCATACATATAGCCATGCCTCCATTGAGAGAGAGGGATGGAGACCTCCCCCTGCTCGCCCAACACTTTTTGGAAAAATATGCCCTGGAATTGGGCAAAGATGTGAAAAAGATCTCCGCCTATGCCATGGAAATTCTCAGACAATATCCCTTTCCGGGAAATGTGAGAGAACTTGAAAATATTATCGAGCGGAGTGTGGCCCTTGAAGCCTCAAATATTGTCTTACCTGAAAGCCTCACCCTTTCCGATTTTAGGAGGGGCCCGACCCCGGAGAATAGGCGTCGTACAGACCTCACCACCAGCGGGATTGAGCTGGACAAAGTCATGGCTGATGTGGAAAGGGATTATATCCTGAAGGCCATGGAGATGGCCCGGGGATCAAAACAAAAGGCAGCCCAGCTCTTAGGCATCAGCATGCGGTCTCTCAGATACAGACTGGACAAACTGGGTCTCCACGGCTCTAGTGATTAGTGGCACCCCAAGTTCCCCTCCCCCCGGAGACTATGTCGCAATTGGTCATCCCGGCCAAGTCCCGCGGAGCGGGATGTGAGCCGGGATCCAGAAGTTTTTGCAATTGTTCTCTATTTCTGGATTCCGGATCTCGCGATGCATGGCATCGCTCGTCCGGAATGACAGGTTTGCCTAAATGGGGTACAGTTCTCCGCGGCGTAAGGGTCAGAGGAGGATGACAAAAAATGTCGAGCTTTCTGACAAAAAGCGTCAAAGGTCATGAAAAATGGCCAACAATCATGCAATGGTCCATGTCTCTAGAGGAGCAAGTTCTTTCTAAGCTATTGAAAATAAAAGGAGTTTTGGGTTGTCCAGCCTTCCCCTTTCGAATGGCATGGTATTTGTATATCTCAGTAGCAAAGGCTTTGAATAGGTTCGAAGGGGGGTGATGAGTAAGTTTTCAGTCGTTTTACAGGATATTCAAATTTGTTTTCTATAAATATATTGTGAAAAATAAAGGAGGTTTAAAAATGTTAACAAAATTTACCAAAAACAATGAAAAGGGTTTTACCCTGATCGAGCTGATGATCGTTATTGCGATCATTGGCATCCTGGCAGCAATCGCCATCCCGCAGTTCTCAGCTTACAGGCAAAGGTCTTACAACTCCTCGGCGAATGCTGACTTGAGGAACGCGGCTACGGCGCAAGAGGCCTGGTATGTTGATAATATGACATACACTAATACAGAGAGCGACCTCGTAGGCACTTACGGCCTTTTCACCTCTCAGGGGGTTGTCTTTACCATCACTTCCGCTAATGCAACACAGTATGTGATGGAGGCCTATCACATAAGCGGGAGTAGAACCTATTCCATAACGGGTCCTGGAGGCAGCGTAAATTAACGGGTCCTGAAAACCCTATCAGAATCTAGAAAGGCAGGCCTTTTTGGGCTTGCCTTTTTAGTTGGAAATACTTACCGGATGGTCTTGTTTCCTACTTTGAGATAATGGGATCCATATTTTTTTAGTGTGGCTGAATGTGCCAAGTAGGCCTCTCC
>Ga0209427_10003034_pt1 | contig 19746 bp, 17 predicted proteins | sample DeeMarSWOR136_30_FD_187465 | JGI IMG/M metagenome (GOLD analysis project Ga0209427, IMG submission 187465) | Marine sediment microbial communities from White Oak River estuary, North Carolina - WOR-1-36_30 (SPAdes) (version 2) | ecosystem: Environmental > Aquatic > Marine > Intertidal zone >...
AGGACCCGCTGCTCAAAGTCACGCAGCGCTTGCTGCAGCGCCTCCTGTCGAGCAGCGACGGTCAAGTCACCCCGCGTTCGCTCCAGCACACCGCGCACCATATCGGTAGTGCGCCGCAACCCGGATGTCAGCGCGTCGGGATAATCGATGGTCACCAGGACAGTGTAGACCTCTTCCATGATCTGTAGCAAGCGCTCGCAGCGCTCTACCTCCCCGTGACGAATCACGTCCAGGACATGGCGGCGCAGCTCGCCCATCGCTTCCGCCAAACCCTTGAGGTATGCTGCTGGCAGCACATTAAGCTCCTCAGGACTCGGCAGCCGTCCGTCAGTGATCAGAGCGTAGACAATGCTGGCCTCGGCGAATTCCTTAAGCGCATCTTGGGTATATCCAGCATGGTAAAGATCCGGATGCTCTGACAGATCCTCTACCATCCGCTGCGCACCCTCACGCGCCGTGGACAGCAGCTGAGCCGCCCGATCGTGCTCTGCGCGATGGGTAGCACGAATGGCCCGTGCGCAGTGGCGGATCAGCCCCCGCGACCGGGCCAGCGCCTGATCGCGTGCCGCGTTCTTGACTTCAAAGTATCCGTCGGCTCGTTCAATGATGCTATCCAATCGTTCCACTCTACGCTCCTTGCGGCAATCGCTCGCTATTGTAGTCCAGGCTCTCACATTTGACAAGGGCAGTTCGGCAGGTGGTGGGCAACACCCCCCCACCACTACGCCAGGACACAGGCATCTGGAGCCGTCCCGTCCTTCGGGGCTATACGGCGACGTTGGCTGGGCGGGTGCCAGCAGCAGGATCGCTCAGGCCAGTCGCATGACTTGCAGAGGCGCACGCTAGGATCCACAGGCGAGAGAGGTCGAGGGCACCGATGGGAACTTTGCGCTGTATCAAGTAGCCTCACCGGCCTTCGCGGTCGGGACTGTCGCAGGGGTATCGGTTGCACAACGCCGGGCACGGTCGTCTTCCGCGCATAGCGAGCGGCAAACGACGTTGGGGCGACGGTTGCACTGCTTGTGCTCATGATCACCGCGCTTGTGCCACCTGTCGTCGTGGCCTAGCTGCAGGCCTCCAAAAGGGCCGGCCATGCCAGCAGATCGCTTGACCAACCCTCAACGCGCACCCCTGCCACCAGCTGACGCGTGGCTGTCAGGTCATCGCAGATGGGATCGAAAACCCACTCTTCCCAGCCGAACAGGCGCATGACGTTCTTGACGGTCACCACGCCCACGTTGCGCAGGTGCCTCAGCAACAAGGTGCGCATGGCCTCGTCCCTGGCAATCGCCGCCGCCTGCTCGGGCAAGTGAGGCCAGTGGCGCTGCAGGATATCATACACATAGCAGTACTTCCAGGCATTGGCATCGGACACACCAGTCTTGACAATCTTGAGCCCCAACTGCAGTTCCAGAACAGCGCGGTCAAAGCGCGTTGCATTGCTCTTGCCACTCAGGCCCGCTCTGCGCCGCAGATGGCTGGTCGGCAACGCCCCGTGCGTCAGCAGCGCCTCATACACTCGTTTGGCTTCCTCACTAAGACTACCTTCCTCATACTCCGTCAGGTAGTCTTCCAGATCGCCAAAGTTCTCAGACAACGCGTAAAAGTGCGGTAGCAGCTGCAAGGATATCAGCATGGGCTTTTTCCGCAACAGCTTGCCATAGAACACGAGGCCACGTGATGGAAGGTCATCCTTCCAGCGCCAGGCACAACCCAACTCCCGGTCATCGTGGTGCCTCGGTAGAGGACGGCTCTCACCACAGATGGCCTCCCAGAGACTGGGCATTTCTATCCCCTTGGCCGGAAATAGAAAACAGAAGCCGACATCATCAACGAATTCGACCGCCTGCTGCGGGGCACGCAGCCTCAGATCGGGGCTGCGGCGGTAGCGACTGGCACGCCACGCCTCAACCTGCTCCACAGTGCAGGCAGTCGCAGGAACCCTCGCCATTACTACGCCTCTAGGCCAAGAAAGGGTTGTGCGTGCGCTCAAAGCCAATCGTTGTCTGCGGACCATGGCCGGGATAGACCACGGTCTCCGCCGGGAGGGTGAACAACTTCTCCTGGATCGACTGCAGCAAGACTCGATAGCTGCCTCCGGGAAAGTCCGTTCGACCGATTCCCAGGTGGAACAGCACGTCCCCGCTGAAAACCACCTTGGCCTCGGAACACCAGAGGCTGACGCTCCCAGCCGAATGTCCAGGGGTGTGCAGGACTTTCAGTCTGATGGAGCCAAGCTCTATGGTCGCCCCCTCTTCAAGGGACATATCGGCCGGGGGACTGGGACGGAACTTGCCCATGAACAGCGCAAAACTGCGCAGAGGATTGGTCAACATGGCTGCATCATCTGGGTGAATGGCTAGAGGCGTGCGCAGCTCCTCCAGCACCTCTCGGTTGGCCATGATATGGTCAACGTGTCCATGTGTGTTGATGACGAGTTTGATCTTGAGATTCAGGCGCTGACGTGCCTCCAAGATGAGGTCGGCATCTCCGCCTGGATCGATCACAATCCCTTCCTTCGTGGTCTCGTCCCCCACGATGTAACAATTGGTCTGCAAAGGTCCAACGACGAGTCGCTCGATGATCAAACTGCCCTCCTCAACCGTCATCTGCAACAGACGGATCATTGGTCGCTAGGTCAGTGTGTCGCGGAGTATAGCACATTTGTCCTGTCACCACAACCGCAGGTCGTATTGCCATGTGGTATAATGGAACGTAACGACGGACGAGGAGGCCTGGCCCATGCGCCTATCCAGACTGTTCGGACGTACATTGCGCGAAGCACCTGCCGAAGCGGAATTGACCAGTCACAAGCTCGCAATGAGAGCAGGCCTGATCCGCCAGCTGGCGGCCGGCATTTACAGCTATCTGCCGTTGGGCTGGCGTGTGCTTGCCAAGATCGAGCACATCATGCGCGAAGAAATGAATGCCATCGGTGGTCAGGAGATGCATATGCCGCTGGTCAACCCGGCTGAGATCTGGCGGGCCACCGGTCGCTACGATGGCCCTGCGCCCGGTCCGGCGCTGCTGCGCTTCCGCGACCGTGCGGGCCACGACATGGTGCTGGCCATGACCCACGAAGAGGTCGTGGCAGACCTGCTTCGCACCGAGATCAAGTCCTACCGCCAGCTCCCACTCGTGATCTACCACATCCAAACCAAGTTCCGTGACGAACCGCGGGCACGCGGCGGCCTCATCCGCACGCGCGAGTTCACGATGAAAGACGCGTACAGCTGCCACCCCGATCTCGAGAGCCTGGACCAGTTCTACCCGAGAGTGCATCAGGCTTATGTTAATATCTTTCGGCGCTGCGGGGTGCACACTATCGCCGTGGCCGCCAGTGCCGGAATGATGGGCGGTGCCGTTTCCCATGAATTCATGCTAGCCTCCGACGCAGGTGAAGACACTCTCCTTGTCTGCTCGAACTGCGGCTACGCGGCCAATGCGGAGACTGCGAGGTTCACTAAACCTTCGGGAATGTCGGAGGCGGAGGCTCCCCTCAGCGAGGTAGCTACGCCTGGCTGCAAAACGATCAGGGAGGTGGCGGAATTCGTTGGTGTGCCTGCGGAGCAGACGCTGAAAGTGGTCTTCTACACTACGGAGACGGCCGAAGTCGTGCTGGCCCTTATCCGCGGTGACCTGGAAGTGAACCTGGTCAAGCTGGCGAGTGCCCTGGGAGAACCTGAACTTCACCCATCAAGCGAGGAGGAGCTGCAGGCGGCAGATGTCGTCGTCGGCTACGCCTCACCAGTGGGCCTCTCCGGTTTCCGCATTGTCGCCGACGACTCCATCACAATGGGCGCCAACTTTGTGGCCGGGGCCAACAAACTCGGATACCATCTGACAAACGTCAACTACCCACGCGACTTTGATGTCACCGCCATTGCCGACATCGCACTCGCCCGGGCTGGCGATCGGTGCCCAGAATGCCAGACTCCAATGGGGACAACGCGTGGCATTGAGGTAGGGCATCTTTTCAAGCTAGGCACGCGATACAGCGAGGCAGTCGGCGCCACTTACCTGGATCAGAATGGGCTGGCTCAGCCCATAGTGATGGGATCATACGGCATTGGCACAGGGAGGCTCCTGGCTGCGATCATCGAGGAGAACCACGACGAGCGAGGCATAGCCTGGCCCCAGTCAGTTGCGCCGTACCAGCTTCACCTGCTGTCCCTGGGGACCATCCGCGAGGAGGTCGTGGCGGCGGCAGAGCAGCTCTATCAGCACCTTGAACAAGAAGCTTACGAGGTACTGTACGACGATCGTGACGAACGCGCCGGAGTCAAGTTTGCTGACGCAGACTTGATCGGCATTCCTTGGCGCATTGCCGTAAGCCAAAGGACTTTGGCAGAGAGAAGCGTTGAGCTCAAGCAGCGAAGCGAAAGCAGCCCACGCTTGGTGCCCCTGGCGGAATTGGATGCCGTGCTGTCAGGTCTTGTTTCAGGCTCTCGTCGAGATTGCGCGACTTAGCGGTGCAGACGTAGGGAGGACGCTCACCAGGGGAGGCAAAGGCTCGGACCGACTTCCGTTGACTGCCCCCAGTCACGACAGCTCCTCCACTGGTGACCTGCACGTGCGTGAATTTGCACAAACGCGGCAACGATGATATAATTTAAGAACGCTGAAAAGTGGGTTCGCCCCACTTTTCTTCATGTAGTTGTTGCTTCGCGGCACAGCGAGGCATCGTCTGTGGGGAGGTTTCCAGGAGTTGAAGAACGACTTTCTTGTCGCCATAGCTCAGATCAGTGCAGAGCGGCATCTAGCCAAAGAGGTGGTTCTCGAAACAATCGAGCAAGCTCTGGTCGTCGCCTACAAGCGCAACTTTGGTGCGGCCCATAGCATTGAGGTCAAGATCGACCCCAACACGGGCAGGGCGCGTGTCTATGTGGAGAAGGAAATCGTCGAAGACGTCAAGGACGAGCGCAGTCAAGTCTCGCTGAACGAAGCCCGCCGGCTTGATGCAACAGCGGAAGTCGGTGAGGTCATACGGCTTGAGATGACACCGAAGAACTGGGGCCGAATCTCTGCCCAGACAGCCAAACAGGTCATCCTGCAGCGGATCCGTGAAGCGGAGCGGGAGACGATGTATGCCGATTGGTCAGACCGGCTCGGCGAAGTCGTCATGGGCAGGGTGCGCAACATCGACTCCGGCGGCAACGTGATTCTGTCTCTGGGCAGGGCCGAGGCCGTTATGCCAAGAAGCGAACAGATAGCCACCGAACAGTATACGCCTGGCCAGAGGCTGCGAACCTACATCTATGAGGTCGAGAAGACGAACCGCGGCCCACGCATCAGGGTTTCGCGCACACACCGTCAGCTGCTCAGACGCCTGCTGGAATCAGAGGTTCCGGAGATTTACAACGGCGTTGTCGAAATCAAAGGTATCGCCCGGGAGCCTGGCTCGCGCTCCAAAGTGGCTGTGGTGGCCACCCAAGAGGGTGTCGATCCGGTAGGCTCTTGTGTTGGTATGCGCGGAGTGCGCATCCAGAATATCGTGAACGAGTTGAATGGAGAGAAGACGGACATCGTGGCTTGGGCGCCAGAAGAGCCGCAATTCATCGCCAACTCGCTCAGCCCAGCCAGAGTGGAACACGTTTGGCTAGATCCTGAAACAAAGACGGCCACTGTCGTAGTGCCCGACAATCAGCTCTCACTGGCCATCGGCAAGGAAGGCCAGAACGCTCGTCTGGCAGCCAAACTGACGAACTGGCGCATCGATATCAAGAGCATGACCGAGGCCGCAGGAGAGGCTGAACGCCGCGCCAAGGAGGCGGAGGAGCGAGCAGCGAGAGAAGCGGAACTGGCCACCAAGCGAGCTGCCGCGGCAGCACTCCTAGCCGAGGCAGAACTCATTCTGGCGAAGGAAGAGGAGCAGGTGGTTATCCTCGAAGAGCCTGCGCCAGCCGCGGAGGCCGAGATAGAGAAAGCGGGAGCGGTTGAGGCGGCGGTCGCGGAGGCGGCACCGGAGGAGGCCCAACCCGCAGCAGCCGAGGTGCCACTGGAGGAGGTCCAACCAGAGGCAGCCGAGGCGCTGCGCGAGGTACCTGGCGAAGTGATCGAGCAGGTTCCGGAAGCACCCGTTGAGCCACAGGTTGCTGAGGAGCGACTGACCTGGGAATTCGAAGACGAAGACGAGTACGAAGAGGAAGAGGATGACGAGAAGCGCGAGCGCAAGAAGGGGAAGAAGAGGCGCCGCGATCGTGATCTGATCTATGATGAAGAGACTGGCATGGTCGTCAGCCGAAAGCGGCGCAAGAGCAGCCGTCGTGCTCCAGACTGGGAAGAGTACATAGACCAGTGAGTTCGATTACGGCCCACGCATGCCACTCACGCGCAGGGCCAAGCTCAGGGTCGTGGAGAGACCTAGGTCATGCCAAGAAAACGTGTCCCACTGCGCACCTGTGTACAATGTCACGCGGTGCGCCCCAAACGAGAGCTGATCCGTATCGTCCGCTCGCCAGAAGGCACCATTGAGATCGACGCGCTGGGCAAGGCCGCAGGCCGAGGGGCCTACCTGTGCCGTGCCAAAGCCTGTTGGCAAGGTGCGATTTCTGGAGACAGCTTGGACTATGCGCTCAAGGTCAGACTGAGTCCCGAAAGAAAGAAGTGGCTTTTGGAATACGGGGAGCGATTACCCAACGCTGGCGCACAGAGTGCTGATCCTGTGCTTGACGAGACTTCCGAGAAAGGAGCAGGTGACAGCCACCTCGGTTGAGAGCTTCATACGTGCATGCTGAGATGCTGAGAACTGCTTCAAACCACAAGAACAAAGAGCGGCGACAAGGCACCATCGGCGAGATGGAGCGATAGGGGATGGTCATGGCGGACTGACAGTTAGGTGCCAGACTCCACTCTACTTCTGCTCTCCTCCTGATCCCCCCCTGTCACACCAACGGCCGCGTGTGCTCGCCCTCTCAACATGAGTTGTGCATTCATCAGCGACAACCAAGGCTGGACCGTATCACTGCGACGCAAGATCCTGAGGTTCCGTGCGCCGCTGCCACCTACCCCGGAATGGAACAGGATCGAAAGACAGAAGGGGGAAGGCTATGAGCAATGAAAAGACCACTAGTGCGAAGACAAAAGACGTAACGAGAACAGAGCCCACTGCCACCGTCCAAGCGAAGGGCGGAGCTTCGGCAGACAAAGGCCAGGGTCGTGAGAGCGCCGTTGGCTCCGAGGTGGTCACACTGCCATCCGCGATCGCCGTGCGCGACTTGGCCGAGTTGCTGGACATCAGTCCCATCAACCTGATCCGCGAATTGATGAAGAATGGCATCATGGCCAACATCAACCAGGAGATTGACTACGACACCGCGGCTATTGTGGCGACTGATCTGGGCTTCCAGGTCCAGCAGGAACTCCCTCCAGAGCCAGTCACGGAAGAGCCCGAAGCGCCCAGCCGCAAGCGCCGTGTCTACAGTCCAGAGGAGCTGGCCAAGCTGGTGTCACGTCCGCCGGTTGTGACAATCATGGGCCACGTGGATCACGGCAAGACCTCGCTGTTGGACGCTATCCGCCAGGCCAACGTGGTGGATAGCGAGGCGGGCGGCATTACCCAGCACATTGGTGCCTACCAGGTCGAGGCACAGGGAAAGAAGATCACCTTTCTGGACACTCCCGGCCATGAGGCTTTCACGGCCATGCGTGCTCGTGGCGCCATGGCCACCGACATTGCGATACTGGTCGTTGCCGCCGACGACGGCGTACAGCCACAGACAAGAGAGGCGATCGACCACGCTCGTGCTGCCCAGGTGCCGATCGTGGTTGCCCTGAACAAGATGGACAAGGCCAACGCAAATCCTGAGGTCGTCAAGAAGCAGCTTTCAGATGTGGATCTCGTCGTTGAAGACTATGGAGGGAACATCATCTGCGTTCCTGTTTCAGCGAAGCAGCAGACCGGCCTGGACGCGCTGCTGGAGATGATCCTTCTCGTTGCTGAGATGGAGGATCTGAAAGCCAATCCGGGGGCTCCTGCAGAAGGAGTGGTCATCGAGGGACGAATGGACAAGCAGAAAGGTGCCCTCGGAACGCTCCTCGTGCAGGAAGGCACGCTGCGAGTGGGCGACCACCTGGTGATCGGCGATCAGGCTGGCAAGGTTCGGGCCATGTTCGACGACAAGGGCAAGCGGATTGACAGTGCATCACCCTCAAGTCCCGCGGTCGTACTGGGCCTGGCCCAGGTACCCACCGCAGGCGACGCTTTCGCCGCAGTTGAGGATGAGCATACGGCGCGAGCAACAGCTGCGGCTGAGGCCGGCCGACGTGAAGCCGCGGCTGACACGAAGGCACAGAAAGCTCGCAGCCTGGATGACTTTTTCGCCGAGGCTCAGGCCGGAAAAGTCAAGGAGCTGGATCTCATCCTCAAGGCGGATGTGCAAGGGTCCATCGAGCCCCTCGTCAACTCGGTGGAGAGACTCGGGGACGAGATGCTCACGGCCAGGTTCCTGCACGTGGGGACCGGGAACATCAACGAATCGGATATTATGCTCGCCCTGGCATCGAACGCCATTGTCATTGGCTTCAACACGCAGGTTGATGCCGCCGCGGCTCGCATGGCGGAGGGCGAAGGCATCGAGATACGCCAGTACGACATCATCTACAAACTGGTGGATGACATCGACATGGCGCTGAAGGGAATGCTCGAACCCACTTTTGAAGAGGTAACGGTTGGTCGAGCTGAAGTGAAGGCGGTCTTTCGCATTCCGGGCAAGAAGCGCGTAGCGGGGTGTCTCGTAACCGAAGGAGTTGCGGCGCGAAACGCGATGGTGCGCGTCCGGCGCGGTGACAAAGCGCTCTTTGATGGTCAAGTTGCATCGCTGCGCCGATTCACGGAAGATGTCCGCGAAGTCAGCACAGGCATGGAGTGCGGCGTTGGCGTCGAGGGCTTTGGCGAGTTTGAGATCGGCGACGTACTCGAGTTCTACAGAAAGGAACAGGTGAAGTAAGGTGCCCAATGCCGTACCGTACGGCACGGCCCTACTGCACTGTCAAAACATGCCAACTCGTCGACAAGAGCGGGTGAGTGAACGCATCCACGAAGAGATCAGCGCTCTCCTACAGAGGGAGATGCGGGATCCACGCCTGGCAAACGTCACAGTCACCGGCGTTGAGGTCAGCCCAGATCTGAAGAATGCGTCGGTATTCGTTTCCGCGCTCGGGGACCGCGAGGCACGCGCCGCTGCGTTGCAGGGCCTGCAGCACGCTTCGAGTTACGTCCGTTGGCAGTTGGCGCAGCGTCTGCAGCTCCGATACACTCCAGAGCTACGCTTTGAGTTGGATGAGTCCTGGCAGCGCGGTGCGCGTATTGATGAGCTCCTGGAGCAGGTTCATCACGGTAACGCTGACGAGGAGTCGCCCGACACTGAACCAGAGAATGAATCCGACAGCGGATGAGCGGGGATCGCAGGGGAAGAGACAAGCGAGAATGAAGGCCGCTCAGCAGTACCTCAGCGCAGCGCAAAGCGTGTATATCGCTTGCCACATCATCCCCGATGGCGATGCCATCGGCTCGCTGCTCGGGCTTGGCCTGGCGCTAAAGCACCTGGGCAAGCAGTGCACGATGGCTTGTGCGGATTCAGTGCCCGTTAAGTTTGATTTTCTCGCAGGCGTACAGCATATTGTGGCTCGGCCACCGACTGCCGAGGATGTCATTGTCACGGTGGATTGCAGCGATACTGATCGGCTGGGTGCGCTGCACAGCGCGGCAGTCTTCGACAGTCGGCCGGTGATCAACATTGATCATCACGTCACGAATCTCCAATTCGGCACGGTGAACCTGGTGCAGTTCCTGCCTTCCACAGCCGAGATCGTGTACCAGCTGATAGGCCGCTTGGGCGCACCGCTGGACAGCGACATCGCTTCTGCTTTGCTCACCGGGCTCGTCACCGATACCCGTTGCTTTCGCACTGGCAACGTCACGGCCAAACAGCTGCGAACTGCACTCGGGCTAATGAGGGCAGGTGCGTCTCTCCCAGAGATCACCGACCTGGTATACAATCGCGAACCGATTTCACGCATCTGCCTGTGGGGACGCGCGCTGGCGAACGTCAAGACTAGTGGGCGGATCATCTGGACCGAGGTAGGGCGTGATACGATAGGCCAGTGCGGTGCATCACCCGACGAGGGCGATGGGCTGGTCAGCTTTCTGGCCAGCGCTATGGGTGTGGACGTGGCCGTAGTCTTTCGCGAGGCGGACGATGGGCGCATCGAAGCATCCATGCGTGCCGGTACAGGGTGGGACGTCTCGGCAGTGGCGGTCGCCTTCGGAGGCGGGGGGCACCCACGCGCGGCAGGATGCACAGTCACTGGAGAGATGCGGATTGTACGCGAACGCATCCTGAGCGCTATTGAAGCCTCCCTTCAGCAGCAGGAAGAGCGCCACAAGGAGTCGCCTGAGCAGGGCACTGGGTAACCCCAAGGAGGGGCCACTGGGCATGTCTGGTATGTCAGAGGGCCAGCTTTGCGGCATCCTGAACATCAACAAACCCAAGGGCATGACCTCACATGATGTGGTGACTTTTGTGCGCCGGATCACCGGCCAGAGAAAAGTAGGCCACGCCGGGACACTGGATCCGCTGGCCACTGGGGTGCTGCTCCTTTGCCTCGGCCAGGCAACGCGTGTGGCCGAATATCTGATGGCCAGTGACAAGATCTATCGTGCCAACATCCGTCTGGGCATCACGACCGACACCTACGACGCCGAAGGCGAAATCGTGGCGGTGGCTGACGCGGACAGTGTCACGCGAGCCAGAGTAGAGCAAGAGCTGAGCAGCTTGGTCGGCACTCTGGAGCAGGTACCGCCTATGTATTCTGCCATTAAGCACAAAGGCACACCACTGTACCGCCTTGCCAGACGCGGCCAGAGCGTGAAACGCCGGCCACGTACCGTACAGATTCGAGCATTGCGGCTCCTGCAATGGGAGTCTCCCGAGCTCGAGATAGAAGTCCACTGCAGCAAAGGTACGTATGTCCGCTCGCTGGCGCATGACCTAGGGCAGCGTATCGGTTGCGGTGCGTACCTGGTCAGCTTGACGCGACTGTCCAGTGGCAGCTTTCGCATCGCGCAATCGGTCAGTCTGGATGAGCTGGAGCAAGCTGCTTCGAGAGGAGAGATAGGCAGGCTTCTTCAGTCGCTGGACACAGCATTGGAGGCCTACCCGGCCATTACCGTAGATCCGACGACGGAAAGCCGGATCGTTCTCGGACAACGAGTCGAACTGCCTACACCTCCAGCAGCACGTTTGTGTCGAGTGCATGGGGCGGATGGTCAGCTGCTGGCACTGCTGCGACACCGCTCTGATGGTCTGTGGCAGCCCCACAAGGTTTTTGCACAACCGCCAACCAATGAGAATCATTCGCGATCTACATCGAGCCAACGCAGGACGTGAGACTGTTCTGACCATCGGTGCTTTTGACGGACTGCACCTGGGCCACCAGGAACTGGTCAGGAAGCTGATCCTCAGGGCACGTCAGATGGACCGCATCAGCGCCGTGCTGACTTTTGACCCGCTACCGAGGGCCGTCTTGGATCCCGAGGGCAACACCACCTGTCTGACCACCTTGGAGGACAAGATCAGGCTCTTCGATGAGTGGGGCCTGGATCTACTGGTGATTCTGCCTTTTACCCGCGAACTGGCAAACACATCAGCGCAAGAGTTCGCGAGAAAGCTGCGCGAGCACCTGCAAATGGTTGAGCTGTGGGTTGGGTGGAACTTTGCCCTGGGACGCGGGCGTTCGGGCAATGTGTCAGCCCTGCAGAGAATCGGCAAGGTCATGGGCTTCCAGGTGCATGTTGTGGGGCCAGTGAGTGACGGCCAAGTGCCGATCAGCAGCACTGAGATTCGCAACCTCATCGCTGCCGGGCGCGTGCGTGAGGCCGCGGAGATGCTAGGACGCTACCACCAGCTTAATGGTCTGGTGGTGACCGGAGATGATCGAGGCAAGAAACTGGGCTTTCCGACGGCCAACCTGGATGTACGCGAGCAGTGTGCCATCCCAGCCGCCGGCGTGTACGCAGCCTACGCCAGCATCAGCAGCGGACGCTATTCCGCTGTGGTGAACATCGGCTTCCGACCCACCTTCGGGGCTGGAGAACGCACCGTTGAAGCACACTTGCTCGACTTTGGCGGGGACCTCTATGGACAGGAGATGGTTGTTGAGTTTGTGGAACGTCTCCGTGGGGAGCGTCGTTTTCCCCACGCAGTTGCACTCTGTGCTCAGATTGAGAAGGACATCACCAGAGCGCGTGAGATCCTACAATGACCCCGCGCTTCGAGCAGCTAGAGCACACTGCCGATTTGGCCCTCCGGATCTACGGCCGCGATATGCGTAAGCTCTTCGCTAACGCTGCCTACGCCATGTTCAGCCAACTGGCGGCGGTAACCCGGCTTGGTCATACGACAGAACGTATTGTCAAGGCTCAAGGCACCGACTTTGAGTCGTTGCTGGTGAACTGGCTCAACGAATTGCTCTACCTTCACGAGACCGAAGGCGAAGTGTACTCGGCATTCAGCATCGATGAACTCTCACCGGAGTCCCTTGCGGCGACTGTGTATGGCGCACCGTGTGAGGAGATCTACACCATCATCAAGGCAGCCACCTATCACGATCTGAGGATCAGCAAAACGGGCGAAGGGTTTGTAGCCACAATCGTGTTCGACGTGTGAGTTGTCTACGTGCCTATGACCACCCGGCACGCAAATGCCCCCTAAGGGAGGTGTAGCATGGTGAGCAAGAAGGAACTCAAGAGGGTTGAAGAGTACTTGTGGGAGATACCACAGGACCACCGCAGCGACATGCGCGTGCCCGCCCGCATCTACGCCGATGATGCGTTGTTGGAGGCAGCGCTGCAGGACCGCTCGATTGAACAGTTGATCAACACCGCGTGCCTTCCTGGCGTGGTCAAGTATGCCGTGGCCATGCCGGACATCCACCAGGGCTACGGCCCTCCCATTGGCGGTGTGGCCGCGATGGACGTGAACGGCGGTGTGATTTCACCCGGGGCGGTGGGGTACGACATCAACTGTGGGGTGCGCCTGCTACGTTCCAACATGGAAGCTGACCAGCTCAAGCCATTGATGGATGAACTGATGACAAGCCTGTACAACCAGGTGCCAAGTGGAGTGGGCAAGGGAGGAGACATCCGACTATCAGGCCGCGACACGGACAACGTGCTGGAGGAAGGCGCTGCCTGGGCGGTGGCGAAAGGTTATGGCACGAAGGACGATCTGGAACACTGCGAGGAGAGGGGAGCACTGGCCGCTGCACAAGCGAGCGCGGTGAGTCCCAAGGCCAAGAAGCGCGGCAGCAACCAGCTTGGCACACTGGGAGCAGGCAACCACTTTGTCGAGATCGGAGAGGTTGTCGAGATCTATGACCAACATACTGCCGAGAAGTTCGGGATGTTTCTCGGCCAGGCGGTGCTGTGGGTACACTCCGGCTCTCGCGGGCTGGGCCATCAGGTCTGCAGTGATTACGTGCGCAAGTTGCAGAGTGCTGTAGTCAAGTATGGCATCCGTCTCCCCGACCGAGAGCTGGTTTGTGCTCCGGTCGACTCTCCAGAGGGTCGAGAGTACATGGCCGCCATGGCTGGTGCCGCAAACTATGCCTGGGCCAACCGCCAGCTGTTGATGCACCGCGCACGCGAGGTACTTCAGGCAATCTTGGCACCACGCTTCAAGAACGTAAGCTTCAAGCTGGTCTACGATATCGCGCACAACATCGCCAAAGTGGAAGAGTTCGTCATCAATGGCCGTCCCATGAAAGTGGTAGTGCACCGCAAGGGAGCAACGCGATCTTTTGGCCCTGGAAATCCCGTGCTGCCGCAGGATTACCGAGAGGTTGGTCAGCCGGTGTTGGTGCCCGGCGATATGGGCACAGCTTCCTACCTCCTGGTGGGGACCGAAGAGGCGACGGAGAAATCGTTCGCCTCGACCTGTCATGGTGCTGGCCGCGTCCTGAGCCGCCGAGCGGCAACCAGGAAAATGCGCGGCGAAGAGGTTCAGCGCCGTCTGGAAGCGGAGGGCATCACCGTTCGCGGCCCGTGGAAGGGGCTGGCTGAGGAGGCCCCACACGCGTACAAGGACATCGACCGTGTGGTCAATGTCGTGCACAAGGCCGGACTGGCACGCAAAGTGGCTCGCATGGTGCCTCTCGGCGTGATGAAAGGCTGAAAGACACTAGGCGTGACCTGCTCACGGGATTCGCTCGCATAGCACCCTGTACGATGCAGCGAGGTTCCACCACTACATTGCAGAAGGAGCAAGGCAGTGTCGATTCTGGACAAGCTGAGCAAGGGAGTTGGCAAGGCGGCAGACCAGGCCAAGTTCGAAGCAGAGAAGCGGCTGCGAATAAGCAGGCTGAACGATGAACTCAGCAAACTGGACCGCGATTTGGAGCAGGCAGCCCTGGCCATCGGCAAGAAGGCGATTAAGCTACGCGTGGCCGAGCTGGAGGACCTGATCCAGGACGCGGAGACAATAGAAGCGCAGATCGCGGCCAAGAAGGCTGAACTGGAGAAGGCAAAGGCCGAGGAATTCAAAGAGCCCTAGCCAGGTGAAGTTTCTGTCTCAGCTGTGGACCGGGGCTTGACCCGGTGCCAAATCCTACCCCGCCGCGGTCAGCCACCTAGCTAGCTGTGGCACCTCCGTGCCCTGGGCACCAGCCGCCCTTCTCGATGCCTGGGGCTGTCTCGCAACGTGGCACTGCGCTGTAGCCCGCCAGGCCTACGCGGCCGGTCCGTTCGCCCGGCCCAGCGTCGCCATGCGGTTGGTAGTTGGCATGATCTTGAGTTGCTGCGTCCCCCTGTCGGCGCGGCTGGGTGCTCCGACACGTGCCAGTCCACGCGTGTGGCCCAAGCAGGTCTCACGACGTGCTATCAGCTCACTCGCTTGACTGCCCTGACCACCACGTAGTGGCCGGTCACGAAACGCGTTGGCAGGCGCGACAGGTGCTCAAGGGACATCAGTAGCCTCAAGAAGCGCTTCCGTATCGCTGGAGAAGCACGCCGCTGCAGTAGGCGTGCCACCGCAACGGCCAGAACGCTGGGATGGTGCATGAGTGCGGTCACTTCGAGCACGTCGAAGCCAACCTGGCGTAGCATTCGCTGCAGTCGTCCCGGGCCGCAGGTTGCACCAACGTAGTACGGGACGATCGTTCTCAGGCGCTCCATCAATCGGGAAGGCAGCGCATTGCGCACTGCAATGGCTGGGTTGGCCAGATTGTCCAGAGATAGGAGCAGCTGCCCTCCGCTGGCCAGCACGCGGTAGAGCTCCGCCAGGCCGACGATCACCTGGTCCAATGAGTGAAAGTGATCCAACGTAGAGTTCGACACGATCACGTCGAACGTGCCATCAGCGAAGGGTAGCCGGCGGACGTCCGCCTCCATCCCCATGAGATCGCTGTGGCGCGATCTCGCCGCACGCACCGTCAAAGTCGCCACATCTGTGCCGATGACCGCCCGCGCCCGCGATGCCAGAAGCGGATACAGCCCCTGACTGCAAGTCTCGTCGAACAAGTCGGTCTTGAGCAGGCGAGGAACCGGATGGTCGGGCAACCACTGGCCGAAGAGGGCGCTGTAGATCGCATCGCTGTGCACACGCCATAGCGCCTGTGGATGTTCTTCCTGCCATGCCTGGGCAACCGAGTCCCAGTAGCGTGCTTGCTTGTCCAACACCTCTGAACCTCACCGATTATCCATCTGTCACCAGGACAACTCCAGTATACTGATTTGAACCCCAGGTGGCAATGCCAGACATGCAGAGCCGGCTAGCCAAGCTCGGCTGCATCATCACAATCTCACCGCTCTCGGGGTGACAGGTTGCAGCATTGTGAGTGATCTTGCGGCGACCGTGCCATCCTCGGCTCGAAGCGTTGACGTCTGGCAATCCTCGCAGTATAATGCGCCTCAATATGCTGTCGCCGACCCCTGACCCCAGAATGCCACAGCTCTCCGGAACAGCCCTCAAACTGGGTCTTCGGAGCCTTTCTCTTGCCGTCTTTGCGCTCGGTTGGGAGCTGTTGGCCCTCAGGCTGGACAGCCTGCTGCTGCCGACTTTCACAGAGACGATCGCCGCCCTCGCCGAGCTCATCGCCACGCGCCAGTTATGGGAGGCGCTGTGGATCAGCAACCAAGCGATGGTGCTCGGATTCTTCCTTGCTTGCTTTGTGGGAATCCCTCTCGGCCTACTGATCGGGCGCGGGCGCGCCGTCGAACGATACGTGGATCCCTATCTCAGCGTCCTCCTTGCCACGCCCAAGTCAGCGCTGATGCCAATTGTGATCATGGCAGCCGGACTCGGCCTTGTCTCGAGGGTGCTTGTCACTTTCACCCATGCCATCGTCGTCATCACCGTGACTGTGCGCGCTGGTCTGCGGACGATTGATCCAGCTCTGATCGAAATGGCGCAGTCATTCGGCGCAACCGAGCGACAACTCTGGCGCAAAGTCTTCCTCCGGGGCGCTCTGCCTGCGGTTCTTACAGGATTGCGACTGGGAGTAGCACGTGCGATCTCAGGGATGATCAGCGTCGAGCTTTTGCTCGTCGCGGTGGGCATCGGTCGTCTGATCCTGAACTTTCAGGGTACCTTTGACGCTGCAGGCCTCTATGCAACGGTGTCCGTCGTAGTTGCCGAGGCGCTTTTGTTGCTACAGGTCGTCAGGTGGCTTGACCGACGGATGGCGCCCTGGAGATTTGAATCGGAGGTCCGATGATTGAACTGCGGGGTTGTGGCAAGACCTTTCCCAGCCAGAATGGGCGCGGCCGAGTGGTTGCGCTGAAAGGCATGGATCTGACGGTCCGAACTCAGGAGTTCGTATGCGTGCTGGGCCCAAGCGGCTGTGGCAAGACGACCCTGCTGAAGACCATCGCCGGGCTATTGCCTTTGGATGAGGGCGAGGTATGCATCGATGGTAGGCCAGTCACCGGTCCGGGACCCGACCGAGCGATGGTCTTCCAGGATTTTGCCCTTTTGCCGTGGGCAGATGTCGTGACCAATGTAGCCTTCGGGTTGGAGCTGCGCAGCGTACCAAGACCGAGACGCGAGCAGCGGGCGCGTGAGTTGATTGATGCAGTTGGACTGGCCGGGTTTGAGCTCCACTACCCACGCCAACTGTCAGGAGGCATGCAGCAACGCGTCGGTTTGGCTCGAGCGCTTGCGGTGGACCCAAAGATCCTGCTGATGGACGAACCATTTGGTTCGGTGGATGCGCAGACGCGGCGTCTGCTGCAGGAGGACCTGATGGCGCTACTGGAGCGCACGCACAAGACGGTGATCTTTGTCACGCACAGCATGGACGAAGCCGTACGACTCGGAGACCGTGTGGTGTTGATGACCCCCCGTCCCGGCCAGGTTCACGACATGGTCGACGTGCAGCTCCCGCGGCCGCGTCCTCCTGACCTCGACAAGCATCCCCACTTCGCCGAGCTGAAGGACCAGCTCTGGCAGCAGTTGAGGCTGATGCAGCCGTGAATACAGCCACGCGCAACGCAGACAGGGGTTCCACGCTATGATCTCGCCGCGCGAGCATGCGGACTCACCACCGGGCATCGGAGAGGGTACGCTACTTTCGCGAACGCTTACTGATGCGCAAGGCCGGGACATTCCCATCGGCGACGCGCGCCACGACTTGTTTGCACTCCTCATCGGCGGCGTCGTCTGGGAGATCGCAGGACGAACGCTGCATTACAGCTTTCTTCCGCCACTTTCAAACGTGCTGCGCGCGGCACTGGGGCTGCTCGCAAGCGGCCAGATTCTGGGTTATGTCGCTGCCAGTCTCGTCAGCCTGGTGATTGGCTACGGGCTGGCCGCCTCAGGCGGCATTCTGTTGGGGCTGCTGATGGGACGCTATCGCACCGTCGAGTACGTGATCGAGCCGTACGTAGGTGCTCTTCTGACAGCACCAAAGCTCGTCTTTGTCCCCATTCTGTACGCCTTTCTTGGCATAGGCCGAGGCATCCAGGTTGCGGTTGTCTTTTTGAGCGCCTTTTTCATCATCGTCATCAACACCATGGCTGGCATCCGCAGTGTGGATGCTAGCTGGATTGAGATGGCGCGCGCCTTTGGCGCCAAGGAACGTCAACTCTTTTGGAAAGTGCTGTTACCAGGAGCGCTGCCGCTGATTATGGCAGGATTGCGCCTGGGCATGGGGCGCGCCGTGAAAGGAATGATCAGAGGCGAGATGTATATTGCGCTGTTTGGCATGGGAGCTTTGCTGCGCAAGTACGGTAGCCGCTTCGACTCGGAGAGCGTATTCGCCATTCTCCTGGTGGTAGTCGCCTTGGCGTTAGTCTGTTCATATGCCGTCCAGCTGGTTGAGCGCCGGCTCACCGGTTGGACGGAGCCGCGACCATGAACAAGACGCTGGACTACCTGAGAATGTTTACCCAGTTTCCGCTGGTGCTGAGGCGGTTCTCAAAGCGCCGGCTGACGCTGGGTGTGGCCAAGGACATAGTCCGTCGGCAAATCGAGAGCCGCGAACAAAGGTTTCTGCGCATCATAGAGCGCGGCGTCTACGCGTATCCGCCCAGCCCGTACCGCGCCCTGCTGGAAATCGCCGGCTGTGGGTTCGGCGACCTGCAGGAGATGGTCCAGCGAAAAGGGCTGGAAACGACATTGCGCGCGCTGCGTGAGTCTGGCGTATTCGTGACCTTCGAGGAGTTCAAGGGACGAAAGCCCATTGTGCGACACGGCAGGGAGATTCCTGTCCAAACGCGGGACTTTGACAACCCGCTTGCGCGGCGGGATTTTGCCTATCAGACCGGAGGATCCACTGGTATAGCCTCGAGCGTTGCTGCCGACCTGGATCACATGGCCGCACGGGCGGTATATCAACTGCTTACCCTCGACGCGCACGGCATGTTGGATGCTCCCTCGGCCACCTGGCACGGCATCCTGCCCCATCACGGGGTGGGCACGATGCTCCGTCGCTCTTGCATCGGGCCGCTCCCAGAACGCTGGTTCTCGCCCATCGGCTGGCGGGACTCAGACCATTGGCTCAGCTACAGTGTGGCCACGTGCTACATCATCTTGTGGATGCGGCTGCTCGGCCTGCGGGTGCCACTCCCCGAAATCGTGAAAGTTGACCAGGCCCTCGTGGTTGCCCGCTGGCTTGCGGACACAGTGCGGGCCTACCAGCGATGCGTACTCCACACCCAGGTCAGCCGGGCCGTGCGCGTCTGCATTGCCGCTCAGGAAGCAGGCCTCGATCTCACCGGTGCCACCATCAAGGGCGGTGGAGAACCGCCAACCCCTGCCAAGGTGCAGCACATGGAACGCGCCGGGGTACATTACATCCCCAGCTATGGCATGACAGAGGCAGGGAGTATCGCGTCCGGATGTGCACGGCCCACAGACGGCAGCGACGTACATCTGTTCACGGACGCGTATGCGATGTTCTCCTATCCGCATCGTGTCGAAGGGGTTGGAGTCACGGTGCCCGCATTCAACCTGACAACACTTCTGCCGACCGCGCCCAAGTTGATGCTAAATGCCCAGATGGACGACTATGGGATCATCGAGGAACGGAACTGTGGCTGTGAGCTACAGACCTATGGCTACACCACTCACCTGCGACAGATCAGGAGTTACAGCAAGTTGACCGGCGAGGGCGTGTCGTTGATCGCCACAGAGGTGGTTCGCATCCTTGAGGAGGTGCTACCCGATCGGTTTGGCGGCACCCCCCTGGACTATCAGGTGCTGGAGCAAGAGGACGAGCAGGGACTCACCCGACTCTATCTGGTCATCA